>Ga0164315_10000204_pt1 | contig 37766 bp, 42 predicted proteins | sample GuaBasSedimGuay6_FD_113737 | JGI IMG/M metagenome (GOLD analysis project Ga0164315, IMG submission 113737) | Subseafloor sediment microbial communities from Guaymas Basin, Gulf of California, Mexico - Guay6, Core 4569-2, 0-3 cm | ecosystem: Environmental > Aquatic > Marine > Hydrothermal vents... | reverse complement strand
GTCGAAGCTCTTGCCCTTGGCGAGCTGGAACTGCGCCTCGTACTCCCCCTCCTTCTGGGTCTCCTTGACGTACGCCCCAGACTTCAGCCGCCACTGGTTGGCGACCATCTTCTCCTTACCATCCACGATGTAGGAGTAGTGCCGCGTCAGCCTGGGTATCTCAGCGATGCGGGTGTTGGGTTTGGAGACGAGGACCTTCCCCTTGGAGTCGACGATCTCGACAGTGGCGAAGACGGGGGCTGCCCAGGTCTTCCCCTTGAGGCGTGACTGAAGCTGCCCTCGGATGTCATCGACACCCTGGTTGTCTTTGACCTTGAGGTTCTTTACCCGGACCTCGAACCGACCCTTCGAGTCCTGGATCGGAAACGTATCCCGTACTTGGCTGAGGAGCTGGCCTTTCAGCTCTTCAAACTGTTCCTGTGGGTTCGTGTTCAGCACAGCTGGAGTTTACGTGGTGCTTCGGAAGCGGGTCAATGCAGGTCGGTAAGAGCCTATCAGTAAACTGGAGGAGAGAGAAAACATGCATGATCCCGACACGGATGACCAAGACGATTCCATCACCGACTACGAGAGCGGTGTCGATGACATCACCGACGACGTCATGGATAGCGATGAGGAAGAAGGCCAAGACTGATGCTCTCAGTGTTTGGCTACGCCTTTCTGGCGGGCTTTATCGCAGGGACCCTGGAGGTCTCAGCGGCCCTGACCTTTGAGCTTCAACGGAGACGGAGTGGTGACAGATAGTGTGGTCTGCCAGATATGTGGCGACCCGATAGATGTGATGGTGACAGACCCGAGTGATCTCCAGGATGCCTATGTAGGGCTGAGGGGGCAGTGGGTGTGGCTTCAAGACCTAGATGCTGCGGTGTTCATACTCGATCCGAGTAGCGAGTTGACCGTGGTGGAGCTTCCCGGAGGGAGGTTAGCGATCCTTCCCGATGAGGAGGGACGACCCACCATACATAACCACAAGGACTGCTACGAGCAGGCGACCCACTGTGAAGAGATCGAGTGGGATGGAGAAGACATGATCGAAGGTACGGGTTAGTGGCGTACGGATTCCAAGAGACGTTGCAGATCGTGATGGAAGAGTTCGCGATCCAACGCAAAGCACAGAAGCTGAACATCCCTGCGGTCTTTGGGCCACCGGGTATCGGCAAGTCAGACCTCGGGGTTGAGGCTGCCATCCTAGATGGTGTTGTCACCTACCGCCCGGTGAACATCGGGGACAACGCAGACCCCACAGACGTGACGGGGACTCCCGTTCCTGCGGGACTCCTCACCCTTGGTCGTCCAGACCTGGCCACCGAACTCAGCGGCACTGCCCTGAAGGATTGGGAAGAGGCCATGAAGAGGCAGGGTCTCTCGCAGAATGCATCCGAGGAGAGGGTCGAGCGTATCATCTGGGCAGTGAACAAAGTGGCGTGGGAGGCAATCGTCTCCCCCGTCCTTCAGCTCTTCGATGATTTCGACAAGGCACCGGACTCGGTGCAAAAGGGATTGATCGGTCTCTTCGGTACTCGGAACTACCGGGACTACAAGCTCCACCCCCTCTCGCTGATCATGTGCGCGGGCAACCGTGTGGGTGATGACATCCTGGCAGGTGATCTATCGCAGTCGATCCTGGGTCGTGTAACCGTCATCACGATGGAAGCGAAGTTCGAGGACTTCAGGAAGTACGCGGTAGAGAATCCCACTCAGATCCACAAGGACGTCCTCATGTTCCTTGAGGTTCCCGGCAACAGAGACCTGCTCTTCTCACCCATCGAGGAGGGAGCCTACAGGGCACCCTCCCCTCGTGGTTGGTGGGAGGTGAGTCAGCACTTCTTCCATCTCCCAGACCCCAACCCTTCCAAGAAGGATGAGTTGAGGGAGTGGAACAGGCGGCGTGACGGCATCATCGAACGCAAGTGCGGGGTGGGTGTCATGAGGCAGTGGAATGCCTGGTGGGAGATCCTCCGGAAGGTGAACATCGATGAGATCCTGAAGACAGGTGTCGCCACCATGCCCTCGGGTGAGGATGCGACCATGTTCCAGTACGCATGCATCTTCGCGGTGGCACGTCACATCACCAAGGCAAAGATCGAGAAGGGGTGGGATGGGCTCAAGCCCTTCGCTGAATCTCTGAAGGGGGAGTTCCGTATCGCCCTCCTTGTTCAGATCCCCTCGAAGAAGCAGGCAGCGTTGGCCAGGCACTACCCCGAGGCAGTCGACGTACTCATGAAGGACCTAGTCGACGAGGACGACAATGCTACTAGCGGGGCCTGACGAGGCAGCACACAAGATCATCTATAAGGGTTGCCAAGACTTCGTTCTTCGGTGGCCCATGGGTGGGCTCCTCATCTTGGGGCAATACATCAAGGTGCAGCAGGACCTACAGGTCCAGACGTTGGCTACGGATGGGGCCAACATCTGGATCAACCCCGACTACATCAAGGCAGTGAACGAGAAGGAGGGCCTCCGTGGGGTGGTCTTCCGCGTCTGCCATGAGTACCTCCACATCTACTTCAACCATGTCGACCGAGCGAAGCACCGAGACTTCAAGGTGTGGAACATAGCGATCGACATCATCACCAACCGTCTCACCGAGGAGATCCTCAGTACAGATCGGGACACGTGGAAGACCCCAGCAGATGGGATCAACCCGAAGGGTTGGGAGTTGTTCGAGACAGCTGAGAAGGTCTACGAAGAACTGATGAAGCGGAAGAAGGCCAACCAGCCTATGCCGCAACCTCAGGGGGTACCCACACTGACGGCGGCTCAAGGTGGCCCGAGCACCATGACCAGCGAGGACCCCTACGACAACAACATGGAGGGGGAGTTCTCAGGGAGCGACCTACTCCCATCCCCCTTCGAGTCGGAGGAAGAGAAGCACGACTGGCAGGACGGCATCACTGAAGAGATCTGTCAGGCCCAAGCAGTCATGGAGATGAACCCGACGGCCCGCCCCCTCCCCGGGGCAATCACCGAGCGACTCTCCAAGATAAAGGAAGGACGTATACCGTGGAGCCGCCTGCTCACAGGGAAGCTTCTCTGTGATGTCGGCGACGACATAGCGACCTTCAGCCCTCCTCGAAAGAGGCTCTACCCTCTCCTCATCCTCCCCAGCTACAAGGGGGTGCAGGAGAAGGTGCTATTCCTGGCAATCGACAACTCTGCGTCGGTCGGGGAAGAGCTACACGACGAGTTCAAGGCAGCCATCATGCCGGCCGCTCGACGAGCAGACCGCATACACATCGTGGGATTCGACGCAGTCGTCCGGGAGCACTTCACTACCCGCCGACCGCAGGAGATCCAACGTAAGTTCAAGTATAAGCAAGGTGGGCACTCCTATACCTCAGTGATAGAGGTCTTCGAGATGGTCGATAAGATCAAGCCCACTGCCCTCGCCATCCTAACCGATGGCTTCATCGAGCTTCCGCCAGTGGTCAAGCCGCTGCACCGGAAGACCATCTGGTGTGTCCCTCTGGGCGGCCGTAAACAAGAGTGGGGTACCAACTTCATCATGGACATCGCATGGTAGATCTTTCCGAAGAGCTGACCGACCAGATCATCCTCGAACGGGTAAGGACCTCCGCCCCTCACGCCTACGTCTCCAGTGCCCTTCGAGAAAGCTTCTACGAGATGTGGCACACCATGCTCTTCGTCTATGGCCAGGAGGCTATGGCTAGGCTCCACCATGCGGGGGGCAAGAGCGGAGAGGATGCGCCCCATCCGGAGATCTCCATCGGAGACATGCTGGCATTGGGTCGGGACATCTCTGTGATGGAACCCCTCCTGATGAGTCGGCTGGGAGGTTCGGGTACGGACTCACCGCTGAACCTAGCCTGTGGCCACATGCTCTGGGGAGATCGGAAGGAAGGGGAAACCCTACTGGAACAGCTTCGGGGGCACCGATGGAAGAGCCACACCATTCTCGGTGAGGCTGAGTTCTATAGCTCCCAGCTGGACTGGATGAACCCGACGTCGCCCGAGATGTTTGACGCCGAGCCCTACCACCTCGACTCGGGGGAGTGGCGCTATGGGTTCCGCCAGCTGAGTTGGTTGGACGCAAGCACCACGGCTGAGGTGCTGCGGGTATCCTGTAATGGGCACCGCAACAACCTCAAGTTCCTTCAGGGCATGAACGTGCTTCACAGGGATCGATGGAGTCACTCAGCTCAGAGGCTGGCTGAGTCCTATGTGCGGAACGAAAGCAAGGCTCGGATCCCTTATGCAGCGCTGGCTCTCGCATTACGCCTATGCTCCGAGCGGTTCTTTATCTCGTACGTCTCGCAGGCCAGAGGGTCGCGCAAAGCTCTGGGAGTAGTGAGGGCTTGTGATGATGACCTCTTCCGCCAAGGGCTGGGGAGGTTGATGACGCCGAACATCTTGGAGGCTCTGGCGCCTTGGGTTGCACGACCCTTGGAGCTTGAAGATCTAACCCGACTCTCTGGACCAGGACTAGCTCAGTTCCTTTGGGAGCTACCCTGGGAGATCGTCAAGCCTTTGGCCGACCATCATCGTAGCAAGGTCATCCCGAAGACTGTGTCGGCCCTCAGCAAACCGGACTACCGGGAGGTCCACAGAGAGATGCTCACCAACCACCCAAAGCGGAGGGGTATCGAGGACGGGACCGCACCACCTCAGAACGACGGGGACTGGGAGTTCTTCATTCGCCCAGTCATCAAGCAGTACATGGCAGCCCGAGCCTTTCGGGACGAGGTGCTGGCCGCGGGGGTTACCCGAGACCAGCTAGCCTTCCTGCTCCTCACCAGAGAGGAGCCTCACCTGAAGAAGGTCGGAGAAACGTTCCCAGCTTGGGAGCTGATGCAGACCTTCTTGAAGAAGATCCCCAAACACATCTAACTCAAGGAGTCTCTTCGCGGCGGAAGCTTTTCCGGTAGGGGTCGAGTGTCGACTCCTGCCGGTTGCGAGGCTGGTGAAATAATATTTTGCTGTACTAGCTCGGCCATCTCGGGCTGGGTCTTCTTGAGCTGGGCCAGTTGCTGCTGCTGGATCTCCGGAGGCATGCCTTGAAGCTGACTCGCAAGTCCTTGGGCCACCTGGTTCATGGGGAGACCTGTGGGCCCCGAGAGTTCAGACCCCTGGGACTGGGTGAAGGAGTCACCTTCCGGCCCGCCTTCGCCCTCTCCGGCAGCGTTGGCAGCATCCTGAGCAGCCTGCTGAGCCTGCCGCTCGGCTTCCATCATGACCTCTTGGGCCTTGGCCTGGAATCGAGCAGAAGTCACCCCTGCCTCACCCTGGACTTCAGCCAGGAGGAGCGACTGCTTCTTGAGTGCCTCCATCCGGAGTGAGGACTCCGACACCTGAAGCTCCGACTCGTCCTCGACCTTGAAGTCTGCCAAGGAGAGGAGGGATGTATCCGAGATCTTCTGAGCCTGGTTGAGCTGGAAGGCAAAGGCCTGGCGCTGGAGATCATCAGCCATCTTGAAGGGCTTGAAGCGTCCCTGGGCCACCGGCCAGTTCAGGAAGGCGCCGATCCTCTTCATGTACCAGTGGAGGAGCCGGTACTGACTCTGCACGTTGGACAGGAAGAAGTTCTCCAGCATACGCATCGAGACACTGGACCCTGCGTAGGTCCCCTGCCCGAAGACGAGGTCGGCCGGGAAGCCCATCCCGATGGCGATCAGCTCACCCATCATCCGAATCTCCTGCATCATCAGGAGAGAGCGGCCGTTCTCCCCAATGATCTGGTGACCCATGGGGAAGGGAAGGATGCCATAGTAACTCGGGTCGAGGCGCTGTCGTGTCAACTCACGCTGGATGTGCGAGCGCCAGTCCTTGAGGTTGACCGTGGTGAAGGGGTCGGCCCCCGACGTAGCAGGCTGGGGGTAGAGGAAGACCTGGGGTAGCAGGTGGGTAAGGAGCACCTGCTCTTGCGCCTTCTTCATGATCTGCATGTAGAAGGCGTCCTTCAGCACCGGCATGATCAAAGGTGGGCCCCACCCCCGGTTCATGCTCGATAGTGCAGGCCTCCGCATGTGGAAGACTTCCCGCTTGTCGAAGACCAACATCCTCTTGGACTTGGCCGCCGAAAGGAAGATCTCCGGAGTGGTGGACACCAGGTCCTTCCGACCCATGGCAATCTCACTGCGGAACTGCGTGGAGAGGTCGAGTGCATAGTCGAGCCGACCCGTCGACTCGTTGTAGAAGATGGTGACGTTCTCAGGGTTCCACCGGATGAGCCCAATCTCTGAGGGCTTGGCGTAGTAGTCGTCCCTGCTCTTGGCGAAGTCACTCTGCCCACACTTCGGACACGTCAGCCAGAAGCGGTGGTTGGTGTACCGCCAGCTGTTCCGGGTGTTGATGGCGTCGTTCTCAGCGTTGCACGACTTGCAGATGATCTTCTTGCGGAAGGGGAAGCTGGGGCTGACGAAGGCGTTGCCATAGACAAAATAGTCGAGGTTCACCTCGAACTGGTGGACCCGATAGTTCAGGTCTCCCAGCATCAGCTCCTTCCACTTGTTGGCTACGCTGTTCGACTTGTGCTGGATGATCAGGTCGGTGACCGGGTACTCGGCCGCCTTGGTTCCGATCGCGTTGATGACACCATGAGTCAGGTGGTAGAAGCGGCAGAAGCTGAAGAGCGACTTGACCGAAGGCGGTGTGTAGGTACTCGCCTGATCGAAGAAGGGGTTGGCAAACGGGGCGTACTTTCGCCCCAGGATGTCCTGCTTACTGGCTGACTGGCTAAACTGGGCGGAGCGTGAGCCACCTGAACCGAAAAATGTCATTCAGCCTTCTTAGCGTGAGGGGACCCGGGGTCGTGCGAGGCTCGGGCGATGCCCTTGCTGGCCGCCTCTTGAGCAATCATCCCTGGAATGATCGGTAGACCACCAGTGAGCATCCCAGTCGTCACCATGCCTCCGTGACGTACGAGCTTCTGCTTCATCGAAGCGCCCCCCGTACCACTCTCATCTCCCTTGGCCAGATCTGGGGCGGCCATGGCTAGGGGTACACCAAGACCGAAGGCCAGGCCGGCTTTCGATCCTCCGCCTGTCCCTCGATCCCACATAGCTTTGGAGGTTTGTAGGGGGCTCGTCGCCATCCCCTTGAGCACTCCGGGAACGCTGGTGATCCCCGCCGCGACGGCCTTGTTCTGAGACTTGAGTTCGGTAGCTAGGCCGCGGCGTGTCCCCTTGTACTGCTTCAACAACTCTTTGCGTTGAGCAGGGTCCGCAACATGCTTCAGCTCGTCTCGAATGCGGAGCTTCTCCAGGTGGACCTTCCCCTTGAGACCATCGGTGAGGGAGTCCTTGAACTTCCCAGTCACCCCGTGGATCTGCCGCTTACCGAACTGCTGGACGCCCTTCGCAGCTCGACCCACCGTACCCTTGATGCCAGCAGCCACGGTGGACTTGTCCCCCTTGGCGGCCTGAAGGAGCCTCGTATCCCGGACAGCCCCTGCGCCAGCCGCTAGACCGCCGCCGAGGGCAGCACCAGCGCCAGCACCGCGAAGGGTACTCCGAAGGAGGTGGCCACCCTCCCCGGGCTCCTTCTTACGGAGAGCCTCTCGCCCACCACCTATCGCCGCACCGCCCGCAGCACCTACCGCCGCCGCAGAAGAGGGGGACTTCAGGAGCCTGCGCGCCAAGGTACCGGCACCGCTACGCGCGGTGCTCACGGCGGTACCCATGTTGAGGGCTCGCTTCTCAATCCCTTGGTGGACCGCTTCGCTCATCGGATATATCTGAAACCGGTCGGCCATGCCTCACCTTACTGCGAACTCTACGAAGATGCGATTGAACGGAGCTGACGTATGAGCTGAGCCCTGACTTGATTGCGAAAGTCCCAGTGGGCCAGGAGACGTAGAGTAGACACGCCAACCGCATCTTCTTCAAGACCTCTCTCAGCCTGTTCCAAGGGAAGGTCCTTTCTCTTGGCGAACTCTCGCTTGATGGCGTCCCTCAGATCGTCATGGTCTCCTGGGAGACGCTTGAGGTTGATCGATCCACAGGCCACACACTTCACATCGTCGTCGTCTCGATCCTCAGCCTTGCAGTCTGCGCAGATGATCTTGGGATCGTCCAGCTCTCGTTGAGCGAAGTCCAGGGGGGCGGGCGCATAAGCGACCCCAGCCTCCTTGAAGACGACCGCCGTGAGCTTGTCGATGTCTTCCCCGAAGTCCCGACCCTTGTCAATGATGTTCATGATGTCGACGGCGACAGCCATGTGGCCGAGCTGAGGCTCCTCCATGTAGACGAAGTTCGGTGGCTCCCCATTGATGCCTTGGGTGATCCAATGGAACACCTCCCACTGCCTCCAGGGTGAAGGCACGCTGAGGAGAACTCGAACAGCTTGGATCTTAGTCCAGACGCTATTGGAGATCAGGATCCCATCCTTCCGGAGGGTCTCGCGCACAACCTCGGAGTCCCAGTCCATGTACTCCTTGCCATACTTGTCGAGCAAGAGGAGGACGAGGACGAGCGGGTGCGCGTTGGGGTGACGCCAGATGTTCTTCTTGGTCACCGGAGGCAGCTCGTCGTCGGTGCCAAACCGCTGAGCTGCAACCTTATCAATGCCTGCGGGTAGCACCCAGCTCGGCATCTGAGATTGAATCTCCTGGAGGATGTTTTGAATGGATGCTTCGGGGGACTCCTGAGGCCCCCTCGAAGCTTCCTTCTCAAAGGGGACTGCGGAGGGCCCCGGTAGAGGCCACACCCGCATCCCCTGCTCCAGCAGGTCGTCCACTAGCCTCAGTCGACGAGGTAGGTGATCGCGTAGTCGTTGGCAGCGTCCGGCGCCGCCGCCGGCTCGTACGTTCCGTTGGGGGTGGCCGTCGCTGCGTCCACGAAGGTGCCCGTGGTCACAACGACACCCACTGCGATCTCCTGCGTGGGGGCGAGGAGTCCGGCGAGCGTCTTCATGGGGTTGGCCATGCCGATGATCGCGCCGAAGCCGAAGGCCACCGTGCCTCCCGTACCCGTCTGGGCGGGGATGGTGATGGTGTCCACGATGGAGAAGGCCAGAGCGCCCAGGTCCGTCGCACCAGCATCTGCGGTGAGAGTGATGGTCTCCGTCTGGGCGATGAGCGCACCAGTGCGATCACGAACCCGGCCGGTAATGACCACATCCACGGCATCGATGTCCCCAGAGGCCGTGGTCGTGATGGAGAGGTTCCGAGGGGGAACCATCTCAGCGTTTCCGACAGCACCATCGAGGTCGACGGCGACGAAGACCTGCTCTGCCGCGGCCGATGCCTCAGCCGTCTTGATGGCATCGACGTCTGCCAAGGGCGGGTCGACGAACTCCTCCGTGACCAGGTAGCCCCCGCTGGACTCCATGTCCCCGAACGCCTCATCGATGTCAGCTCGAAGATCATTGATCTCTCCAGCCAGGCCGCCAGCACCCCGTACGAGGTGCTGAAGTCGAGGACCCTTGGCCCCGAACAGATTGGAATCTCCCATGATCGTCTCGTCTCCTCTCCGGCTACTGCCGGGAGCTTCCGCCACTGTTGTCGGAAGCTAGTCTTGCTAGCACATGTTTCTGGGGATCTGGTAGGGCTTTGAACGTTCCCACGGGATCCTTGCTGTACTCTTTTGAAAAGCCTTCTCCTAGAACGCCATCCAACTCTTCGTTGCGGTTGGCCATGAACCGGAGTTGATCCCCAGTCACATAGTCCGAACCCCGGTTCCAGACGAACTCCGCTGCCGCCTCATGATCCGCGTGGTCCGACGCATCGTCTTCCCCCGTGATCTGCTCCTTGGCCACCTTCACCCCAAAGACTGCGGCGAATGGATCACGGAACCCTACCACAGGTTTCCCGTAGGCGTGCGCCGCCCCGGAGGCAGAGTCAGCCAAGTGCAGGGCCCGGACCACGTCATCGGGAGCCATGGAGGCTACCTTGGTCTGAAGCTCCTCGTAGATTCGGCCGGCATCGTGCTCCCGGTAGGTCGAAGCCCGCTTCAGCAGCTCGGACGGGAGGTGCCTCCCCAAACGGTGGCCCGCATAATCGAGGACCGTACCAGCTACCTTGACCCCCAAATCATTGGCGCGACCAACCAAGTTGAAGGCGTATGTCCTGCGGTCCGGGAGGTCGAGCGTGTGGTAGTGCTCCTCGAAATAGGCCTCGGCCTGCTTCACCTGTCCGTAGCTGTCGATCGGATAGCGCCCTGGGAGACAGTGGTGCTCGCTGGCCGCCTCGTAGGTTTCCACGGGGGCGCTGAGCCCTGTGATATCGATGGGTCCGAACCACTCCTGGCTCGACACCTTCGGACCCACGAAGCCCGACTGAGGTTTGGCAGCTGTGTTCTTCTGAGACCTCAGGGGCTTGGTGGTGACCCCCGACATCGGCATCATCTCGGTGCCGGTGAGGTCAGCCTGCTTGTCGATGTGGCTCCCCTCGGCGGGGACCTGAGCAGTCGCCTGAATCTGGCGGTACTGGTTCATGTCCGACTTCACCTTGCCGAAACCCCCCATAGCCTGGTCGGCTGAGCCCTTGGCCTGGAGTCCCAGCATCCCTGCGTTCAGGGCCTTCCCAATCAAGGCTACCTTGACGAGAGGCTCGGGGGGATCGATGTCGTACCACGCGCAGGCATTCACCAGGTTGACAGCCGCCACCTTCTGAGCCTCCTCCGGAAGGAGGTGCCCGCACTCCAGGAAGTAGACGATGGACGTGGCGCAGTGCCCCCCATCATGCACGGCGTACTTGCGCATGACCTGGGCACCATCATAGGCAACCAGAGCGAAGAGCCGATCCGGAAGAGACGCGAGCTTCTCCCGAGACAGGAGCTGCGCTTGAGCTAGTTGGGGTGGGAGGTTTTGTCCCGCGAGCTTCTCTCGGAGGACGAGCCCCTTGGAGTCGTCATAGACGTCGAGGATTACGCCAGCGTTCTGCATTCGCCAAGGATACTTCTGGCAGAGACGAACGGTCAATCCGGCCTATCAGCATAGTGTATAGAAAAGGAGGCAAGCATGACCGCAGTTGTAGGCTCTGCCAAGAGCCCACATGGTGATCTCAAGAACTGTGATACCTGGTCCGAGTATGAGGACCCAGGGTCCTCGGAGTTCTCGAACCTATGTAATGGTGGGAGCTACGAGGGTTACCGGTGGCAGGCGTGCCCATCTCGAATGAGGTGCCGCCTGACCACCCACAGAAGAGAAAGGGGGGACGATTCTCATGTTCTGGCCTCTACCAGATCAGGGTTTGGGCGAACCACTCTCCCGACCAGGCAGGACACATCCAGGCAGGAAGCAATCAGGAAGGCCCCCTCACCCTCGGCGACGGTGGTATACCCCGATGACGACCACGCTCATCTCAAGACGGCCCGACTAGAGGGGGGAGCGTACCGACCGAGCCCAACGTTCCTTCCTGACCGAGGGGAGAGCCTGGTCTCCAGGATCTTCAAGAACGTTTTCCAAGCCATGTTCCACGCCGTGTTCCACCAGGGCAAAGAGATGGCGGAGAACGTAGACTTCTTCCCCTTCCGACCACCACCCCGTGACGAGGACCACCCCGAGTGAAACTAATCCGCAGGCGCCCGGACTATGGGTACTTCGACAACTGGCTCTGGCTCCCCAAGCAGCACGTAAGCGAGAGGCAGATCCAGATGTCTCTCATCTACGAGGGGAGAGATCGAGAGATCATCAGGGGCTGGGAGGAGGAGCCTTATCACTTCCGGGTGCCTCGGAACTACTACGAGGTCCTCACCCTCACGAATCTCCCGTACCCCGTACGGGACACTCGGTTCCTGGACTTCCCTCGAATCGACCTGCGCAGCAGCGCAATCATGGATGCAAAGGAACCATCTGCGACCTATCAGCGGGATAGTTGCAAGGCTCTGCTCGGAACTTACGACGGGATTCTTTGCCTCCGGTGTGGGGCAGGGAAGACCGTCGTCGCTCTCCATGCAGCAGCGCAGGTGAAGCAGCCCATCCTGATCATCGTGAACGAGAAGACCCTGGCCAACCAATGGGTCAAGGAGATCCGTCGGTTCCTTGGGCTCAAGGAAGAAGACATCGGGCGTATCGGGGGCGATGGTTCCCCCTTCGTCTGGGAGAAGCCCATCACTATTGCTTTGGTACAATCCCTAGCACAGCGAGCCATCGACCGCCGGATCCCTCCGGAGATGGTCCGGCACTTCGGGGTCATCATCCCAGACGAAGCGCACGTGATGGCGGCGCCATACTTCAACAAGGCACTCCCCCCCTTCCATGGGCGACGGTGGGGGCTGTCGGCTACGCCGGAGCGAGATGATGGGTTCGATTCTTTGCTTAGGGCCACCGTGGGTGAGATCACCTACACCTACCTGACCCCGGACCTGAAACCGACAGCGATCTTTCGTCGGCTGGATACCCGGCTGGACACCACCCAACCCGATGTGTTCCGGGAGACCCACGACATCTCAAGAGAGTTTCACTTCGGCAAGACCTACAACTACTTGGCCGAGAGCAAGCCCGAACGCACCGAGACCATAGCCAACGACATCAAGGCAGGCATCGCGATGGGCAGGCAGTGCCTCGTACTCACACACAGCCGAGCCATGTGTGAGAAGTTGGCCGAGCACTTCACCAATCCTGGGGTCGTCTACGCAGGGGTCAAGGGTAAGGAACGGATGCGGCGCATCCATGAGTGCAACCCGGTGATCGCCATCATGCAGATCGGGAAGCAAGCCTTGGACAAGCCCTCGCTCGACACCGTGTATATCTGTGAACCCACCAAGAAGCCCAACGTGCTCCAGCAGATCATGGGCCGTGCCCTCAGAAACTTCCGAGGGAAGAGGGACCCCCTGTTCATCATCTACGAAGACATGTACATCAAGCCCCTGTTCAAGATGTGCCAGAAAATCCGAGCCACCTTCAACCGATGGCCTGCACACAAGGGCGGGCAAATCCCATTCAAGATCGTACAGAAATAGGAAACCCATGCAGAACCACTTCCACGACCGTGAAAAGAACCCCATCGAAATCACCCAGACCAACAGGAAGGACTGGGTCCCCTACCTCGTACTCGTCATGTCCAACCCCCACCGACTCCTGGGTATCTGCAAGCAACCCCGGACGGAGCTGGAGGAGGGTCGGGTGATCCACATGGAGCACGTCTGCACATACGCTTCGCAGCTCAGCTTCCAGCCCGCGCCGGATGGTAAGGGCGCCCGCATCACGGGTCCCAGGCTCATCATCCCCTTCGATGGGGTAGCTCCTCTTCGGTGGCACGATGCCCACAACTACACGGGGATCTCCTGGTTGGCTGAAGAGCCTGAGGATAGCCCTCTGCGGGCACTCATAGTCGGGGGCTACGTCGCGCTGTTCGACCAGTCTCGGCTCGCCGTGGCTACCCCGGCACAGGTACGAGACCTCAACTCGTGAGCGGAGAGCAGCGCCTCCAGGTGCTGCGAGATGAGTGGCAGGGCTGCAAGCGCTGCACCCTACATGAGACACGTGTGCGGGACCGCATCGTCTTCGGTGACGGTCCTGTGCCTGCGGACATCATGATCATCGGCTCGCACCCCACCGAAGACGACGAAGACCATGGCACCCCCTTCACGGGGGACGAGGGAGACCTCCTGGTTGAACTCCTCAAGGGAGTCAACATCAATCCCGAGGATTGCTACCGCACCCAGGTAGTAGCGTGCCGACCTATCCTCATCATCCCCCAGACCGATGACGAAGATGAACGGGTAGAGACTGTCCCCCCAACCAAGGAGCACTACGAGGGTGTCTACAACAAGGAGGAGAAGGTGTGGTCGCGGAGCGGCTGCAACACAAGACTCCTTGCGCAGATCTACGAGGTCGATCCCCGTATCATCATCACCCTCGGCGACGTGCCCCTGAAGTTCCTGAAGTCCCGAGACAATGGGGGGAAGCTCCCTCGAAAGATGTCCGAGGCACAGGGAGATCTCTTTGAGATCAGTATCCCGGGGGTCCACCAAACCCTTCGGTACCCAGTCATCGCAGCCCTGAACATGGTCTACCTCATCAAGAACCCTTCAACAGCAGCACATGGTCCAATCGCAGTTGTCATGGAAGCCCTCCGCCGTGCGCAGACTTACGTGGCCTGGACCAAGAAACGAGAAGAGATATGAAGACCCCGATGGCAGTCACCGCTGCCAAAGCTAAGTACGAAGCCTCGGATGCCGCACTGGATGATCTCATCAAGCGGAACCGAGATGTGTTCGAGGAGTACGAACAGCTCTGCATCCACCGCAATGAGACCCTGGCGAACTTCAAAGCAGCGGTGTCCGACAACGCCGACAAGCTCGGCTCGAAGTTCGGACCCTGGAAGCTCTCCATCCCTCGGACCCTCAACGCGGAGGTCCTGGTCAAAGAGATGGGCGAGGATGTGGCTGAGCCCTTCCTCAAGGTCAAGATCACCGTCGACTCCAAAGCCTACGACAAGGGCGTAGCCGACCTGAGTATTCCTGAAGCAGTTCAGGCGAAGGTTGAAGGCGATGGCAACGCTCGTCTGATCGGTCCCAAGGCGGTAGGCATCTACTCCCGGTGATCACCATCGATGTTTCTGCTGCGCAGAACTCTATCCCGATAGAGCACCTGTGCAAGCAATGGGTAGACCACAAAGGTATGGAGGATGTCGTGGCATCAGGAGACGCTCGCGTTCGTGTCGGGGTCATCATGACCCTGGGCGCACCGGAGTTCAGTTCAGTACGTGTTGAGGTGTCGATCGAAGCCCCCTGTAAGGTGGCCGGTCCAGCCATGGACCAGGCCGCCGAAGCTCTCTACGACAGGGCCTTGGGCCTCGCGGACAGTTTCGTCGAGCCTACCTACAAGGGTTTGGTTCGGCACCTGGAAGCACTGCATGGTGATGACCATGGCTAACCAGGGGTTCAAGGGCACTGATCTCGGAGTCTCATCCATCGCTATCGATGGGTCCGTGATCAAGACAGAGGTCCACTTCTGCGACGACGATGGATTCGTCCATGCAGTAGGCAGGCACAGCGTTGCTATCACTGAGACTGAGGCGATCCGCGAGGCCACCACGGAGTTCCTCCGAGTGGTTCGCAACTACATCGCCCAGCTCCATTTCGACAACCCCGAAGTACCCGACGACCAACAGGAGGTCCGCCATGGTATTGCAGAAGCTATTGCAGAGGGAGGAACTCCTCACTCTGACGGATTTGAAGAAGGCCGTTGACGCTCAAGCAGCGCGCTACCTTCCCGACTTCGTCCCGCGTAACCCCGACGACATCCGGTTCAAGGTCATAAACCTCCACGAGTTGACGGGGGACACGACCGAGCCCGGTACCGTTGGGCTACAGATTCTCGATGACACTGAGTGCTCCTACCTCACCACAGATTGGAGCAGGCATCAGCTTCTCCAAGCGATGGGGACCAAGGAGAAGTGGTTCGAGTCCGTGCCTCTCCAGGTGCAGGCTGATGAGTTGAACCGCCGCAGGGATGTCATCGACCACATGATGTTCCGCACCATGAAGGGTGGAGACGAGGAGCAGTTCCCGTGTCGGCCCATCCGGGGGATCGTCAGCAACGTCTACAGTGACATCCCTAACACGGAGATCATGGAGACCTTGACGGGGATGATGCCCGAGGAGACCTGCGTCTTCAAGAAGTTCTCAGGGCAGACCGACAGGGCGTTCTACGCCTACACTGTCATCGACCAGCCGATCGGATTCCCTGGGCACCGCAAGTGCTACCCAGGCCTGATCTTCAAGAACAGCGAGGTGGGGTACACGTCACTGTGGGTCATCCCCTTCATCCTCCTCCCCGAGAACGGGGGGCGTGTGGCTGTGATGGAGCAGCGGTACCTGCTCCGACGTATCCATCGAGGGAAGGTCGACCTGAAAGAGAAGCTCGGTGAGGCGATGGAGTTGGCCGCACCGCTCTGGCAGGAGCTGAACGAGAAGATCTCAAGGCTAGGCCTGAGACTCTTTACGGATGAGGATGAAGCCCTGGAAGCGATGAGCAAGCTCATCAGTCAGGTGAAGGGTAGCAGGGCCTTCGCCTATACGTGCGGCAATCGGTACAAGGCTGTGGGCTACACGTCCCACTCTGCCGGAACCATCTTCGAGACCATCGTGGCTACGGCAGGGGATGACTTCGACCAGGACTCGGCGTTCACACACAACGCAATCGCCGGGGCCATCCTGCTCAAGCTCATCCTGTGACTACCCCCTACAGGATGGGTGCGAGAAGGTACGCAACCCCCATCCATAGCGAGCCCCATTTGGGGCTTGCAGTAGTCGTCCGCGTTACGTATTCAACCCACCCACTGGAGGCATAGTTGGCTGCTGTAGAACTGGAGCTTATCGCCGCAATGCTCCACGTCGGAGACATGTCCCTCATACACAAGGGGCTCTTCCGCGCTGAGCATTGCCTGACTGTTGAGGGGAAAGCGATCCATTACTTCCTCACGACGTACGGACAAGTCACCGGAGGGGCAGGCCACGTTCCTACGAGGAATGTGGTGCTCCAACGGTTCGACAACATGGAGCTACCGGAGGCTCCACGCACTACGGACTTCGGGTCCCTCATGCACGAGGTACGTGTCGAAGCGACCCGGGCTGATCTCCGAGAGTACGCCATGGAGTTGGCGCAGTTGGCTGAGGCGGTAGACCCCTTGGGTGAACTGTCCCTAGCACGAGACCGGCTGGACGAGATCATGTCGGAGGTGTCCGAGCAAGAAGACTATGGCTTTGACACACACCTCGATGTGATCCTAGAGCACTACGCAAACAAGATGATCCTGCCCCAGGGGATTCCCTGGCCGTGGGATTCCATGACTGAAGCTACCCAGGGGATGCAGAAGGGTGACTTCATCATCGTCGCCGGGCGGCCCAAGACCCGAAAGACATTCGTGGCCTTGGCCATCGCTGTCCATGCTTTTGTAGAGTTCGGCTCTAGGGTGGTGATCTTCACCCCCGAGATGCATCCATACATGATCCTCCTGCGTGCGGCGGCCATCGCTGCCAGACTTCGCTACTCGGAGTTCAAGCAGGGGGAGCTAGACCCTATCGAGGAGATGTCCCTTCTGGAAACCGTCCAGGCTTATGGGAAGCTCGACACGGCGGAGTTCATCCCAGCCGAGTACGAGGACTCCGAAGAGCTTGGGCTCGACCCAAGGGAGGGTGAGGACAGTCGACCCTTCGCAGGCTCCCTCTTCAAGATAGTGAAGTCGACCAACCGGCCTGTCTCATTCATCCAGTCGAAGATCAAGCAGTACCGACCACACATCGTGCTGTGCGATTCCTTCTACCGTCAAACCGCTGAGGGAGCCTCGAAGTCAGACTCTGACAGCAAGGTCTTGACCAGCATCAGCCGGCAGCTCAAGGACACGGCCTCTGATGAAGAGATCGTTCTGATGGGGACACACCAGATCAACCGCGACGGCTCGAAGAAGGTGGGCGACCTGGACAACCTAGCCTACTCGGATGCGTTCGGGCAGGACGCTGACCTGGTCCTACGTGTGATCACGGAACGCAAAGAGGACACCCCTGACATCTCGGCCATCGCTCTCTTGGGAGCACGAGAGGTCAACATCGATGGGGTGCTCATCAACAACGTGCCGTGCTCTGACTTCTCAGAGATAGCCAAGATCACCAACATCAACAAGCTCCTCGAAATGCTCAAGCAGGAATCCGATGCTGAGGATGACGAGGACGGGAGCGGTGCAGACGGTTCCCAGAAGGAGGCCTTGAAGAACAGAGCCAAGAAGACCAAGACCAAAGCCAAGGCCGCTGTTCAGCGGATCAAAAAGAAGAAAGCTGAGGCTGAAGGAGGTGGGTACGCGTGACTGATGTGATCAGCATGCTTGAGTCTGCGGACTCAGAGCGAGTGCTACGTGGGCGTCCAGGCCCGAACAACATCATGATCCAGTGCCCCTTCCATGGGGGCGGGCAGGAACGCACCCCCTCCCTCAACGTGTCCTTGGACCAGCCCGTCTGGTTCTGCCACGGGTGCAAGGAGGGCGGGCACCTGTCCAAGCTCCTCAAGGGCATGGGGATGCCTATCGACATGGCGAAGCGCTTGGTCGATGGGGGGAACTTTGCCAGCACCTCTGACGGGTTTGCTCGGCGCAACGGGCTCTACCGGATGTACGAGGGGCCGAACCCTTACCGGGGGAAGTTCATCCTCGACGAGGAGTTCCTCGACGACTACCGCCTGACCCCCTCGGAGCTGATTGACGCGGGGTTCCTCAAGGAAACCCTTCGGCACTTCGAGGTGGGCTTTGACTATCAGAATCTGAGGATCACCTACCCCATCCGAAATCTCTTCGGGGAGTTGATAGGGATCTCCGGAAGGACGGTGGTGGATGCTGAGCCCCGGTACAAGCTCTACCGCAAGGAGCTGGTGAAGGCAGCAGGGGTTCCAGAGAACTACGAACTCAACAAAGAGGGCGTACTCTGGCACGCCCACATGCTCTACCCGGTGCTCTACAAGGTATCGGAACCCGTGATCATCACGGAGGGCTTCAAGGCAGCGATGTGGTTGTGGCAAGCAGGATTCCACAACGTCGTAGCCCTGATCGGATCTTACCTTACTGAACTACATGCGAACTTGCTTAGCGTTCTTCAGTGTCCCCTCTTCCTCTTCCTCGACAACAACGAGGCAGGGATAGTTGGAACGTGGAAGGCGTGTAGACGATTGAAAGCCAACGAGACCTACGTAGCAAAATACCCAGACCTCAGAGAACAACCGGACGATCTAGACCCTACTGAAGTCCGAGAAGCATTGAGTCACAGCCACAGCTACGCAGAATGGATAAAGGAAAATAGAGATGTCATTCACGAAACCGAGGAATACCCGAGCCGGCAGCGCCGATTTCAGTCGAAAGGCTAAGGAACGCGCTCAACGTAACCGAGGAGGCGGCGGTCGCCAAACGGTTGCGGGTCGGTTCGAGTACTTGAAGCTGGGAGAGACGCCGATCTGGCTTCGCTTCCAACAGCAGTCCTACTCCTACAAGAGTTGGGACCGCGAGCAACAGAGGGTGGTCGAGGTCGAAGACTGCCCGTGGCTGGAGTACGCCACACACTACTACCCGAAGAAGCGCCAGTCGATCAACTGCTCGGCTGGTCCCTACCGCAAGAAGCCCTGCTTCCCCTGCGCAATCGCATCCGGCTACTGGGATAAGTTCCGGGAGAAGGAAGAGGAGATGCGGCTGCATGGCATCGATGGCAAGCTGGCGAAGAACCCTCCGATCAACCGCTCTGTTCGGAATGCCATGGCGCTTATCGGCGTCGACACCTACCTCGAAGTGCCTCTCCTCGACAAGGATGGCAAGCCCCGCAAGAACGCCAAGGGTGAGGTCATCAAGAAGCACGTGGCCGCCCCCGTCGCCAAGTTCCCATCTGGCGTGCGGATGCCCGAGAAGGAAGGCCACAACATGTACTGGCAGTTCGCCGGCACACACCTGGAGCAACTCCAGACCATCAACGAAAAGCTCGCCGACTACTGCGGCAACTGCGCCACCCCGATGTACGCTAGCAAGCTCGCCTGTGCGGACTGCGGTTCCATCGAGGAGGACTTCGGTGTAGCCATCGAAGGAGAAGACCTCTTCCAGCTTCGGTCCGAAGAGATCAAGTGCCGCTCCTGCCACAGTGAGGACGTTGTCCCGGTCCTGGAATGTCCGGGATGCGAGGAGCCCGCCGAGGGTGGGCTCATGGGATTCGACCTTCGTCTGAAGGCCATCCCCATGGACGACAAGAAGTGGGATCTGGATTGGGTCGGGACCCGCATCCCGAACTACAGCGACACCCTTCTGTCCCTCTACGACGCCCCCTTGGATGTGGAAGCGATCTGCGCACCCACACCCGTCAACCTTCAGAAGTCTATCCTTGGTGACCTCGCTCAAGGCGTGGACCCCTCTGCCGGAGCTTTCACTGAGAGCAACGGTCCGGACAAGGAAAAGACCGAAGAAGAAATACCGTACTGACCTATGCCTAGGCTGAGGTTACTACCGCCCTCAGTCATGGCCGAAACCCCGGCCGACTGTGTCCCCATCATCGACATGCTGATGAAGCGTGGGGGCACAGTCGCCATTGACACCGAAACCACTGGCCTCGATCGCCAGAGGGATGAGGTGCTCTTTTGGTCCATGGCTACTGAGGATTCTCGCTGGTGCTTTCCAGCGAAGATGCTCCCCTTCTTCGACCCTCTGTTCGCACGGTCGGATGTCACCTGGGCGTTGGCCAACGCCAAGTACGACATGCACCTCCTCAAGAACATGGGGATCAACCTTACCGGCCAGTGTGAAGACATCTTCATCCAAGACTGCCTGCTCGACGACACCCGTCGACACGGCCTCAAGGAACAGTCCTGGCTTCAGTACGAGGCCAAGTGGGGTGACTTCAAGCAGCTCTTCCTCGACCCCGTCATCGTCAGCCAAGTCCTGGGGATGGACAAGGACATGGCTCGGAAGTTCAAGGCGATGAACACAGGGGAGAAGCTCCTGCACGTCTACAAAGAAGACCCCCACATGGTGGTTGAATACGCATCCTGCGATGCCTTCTTCACCTACATGCTGTGGGAGCAGCACAACGCTGCCCTGGCTTCCGAAGAGCTGGGCACTGAGGTCGCACCAGGCTTCGGCACCTTGCTGGATTACTTCAAGGTCATCGAGGCTCCGCTCACCCGAGTGCTCTTCAAGATGGAGCGCCGCGGGGCAAACATCGACGCCGATTACCTGAAGGCGATCGACGAACCCATGCGTGATGGTATCCGCGCCTTGGAGAAGGAGCTGAGTGACCTAGCTGGATATAGCCACAACCCCAACAGCCACGACCAAGTCAGGAGGGTCCTCTACGATGATGACCGCTTCGGACTGAAGGCCGGACGCTACACGAAGAGCGCGAAGGGTGCGAAGGCCTCGACCGATGAGAAGTCGATCGAGATCCTCCTCGACCGCATGGAACCCGGCCGCACTGCTGCCCGGTACCTAGTGAAGCTTCAGGAGCACCGCAAGCTTGCCAAGCTCCACAAGACATACGTCAAGGGGATCACCAGGCTCCTGGGCCCCGATGGGAAACTGCACACGGACTTCAAGCAGTTCGTAGCGCGGACCGGGCGCTTCTCCTCCGGTAACCCCAACCTCCAGAACATGCCTCGACCTGACTCCGATCCCTACAAGATCCGAGGAGCCTTCATCCCAAGCCCAGGTAACTGGCTGGTCGATAAGGATTACCCTCAGATCGAGTTCCGAGTGGCAGCAGTGAACGCTGGTGACACGCGGATGATGGAGGCGATCCGCAAGGGCTGGGACATCCACAACGCCAACACCGCCAACATGTTTGGGCTCGACTACGATGCCATCGCGGCAGCGAAGGGGAAGCACAAGGAGGACCTCACCCAGGAAGAGCGCCACCTGCTGATCAAACGGCAGGAGTCCAAGGCAGTCGGCCTGGGCGCCCTGTTCGGTGAGGGTGCCCGTAAGATGGCATCCCAACTCGGGATCTCTCTCAACGCCGCCTACAAGTTGAAGGACCAGTTCTTCAACACCTACCCCGACATCGAAGAGAACATCGCGTTCATGCATGAGTTCGCTCATGTGTTCGAGTACACGTACACGATGCTTGGGCGGAAGCGCCGCATGTACAAGATCAACAACGAGTTCTCGAACTGGTTGGTCGCCGAAGAGGAACGGCAGGCATACAACACCTCGGTTCAGGGTTCCGCAGCAGAGCTGGTCAAGTTGGCCATGCTTCGCATCGATGCGGACCCCCTGCTTGAGGAGATGGGCAGCTACCTCACGCTGACGGTCCACGATGAGCTGGTCATGGAAGCTCCGAAGGCCCTTGCGGCTGACACGAGCGACCTGATGCACGACCACATGGCTGACCCGTTGCACTGGGGTCCTATTGACCTCACATACCCCGTCCCGATCCCACCCGATGGGGACATAGGCTATCGCTGGAGCGACTGTCACTAGGAGGAATCATGGATAAGTACGGAGTCGAAATACCTGAAGAGAAGATCAAGCACGGGTCTGCGGGCGAGTGCTCAGAATGCGGGGGGAAGCTCGACACAGATGCGAACCCCCCTCGTTGCCCGGCCTGCGGGTATGAGCCGCAGGAGAAGAGGCAGAAGGAGGACTGATGGCGAAGCTCAAGAAATGGACGGCCGAGCTACACCAGCAGGCCTCTGATCTCTGGGAGAAGGAGACCCCTGAGGCTGACGCTGCTAAGGAGCTGAACCTACCTGTCGCTATGGTGCGGCAGGAGTTCAAGGAGTTGAACGAGGGTGTGCCGGAGAAGGTCCCCAAGAAGAAGGCCAAGAAGAAGGCGACTAAGAAGAAGGCGACTAAGAAGAAGGCCGCCGTACCCCTGACCAAGGCACAGCGAATCGATCAGCTCATCGCCTCGACCAACAGCGCCCTCAAGGGTGATGTGATTCGCAAGGCCAGCAAGACCTCGACCGACTACCTGCTGCGCCGACCCACAGGTCTGCTGTCTCTCGACATCGCTCTTGGAGGGGGCTTCCCTGCCAGCGCGATGTCGGTGCTCACTGGACCGGATGGTGCGGGCAAGGACTATCTCCTAGACCTCACCATGGCTCAGCAGCAACGCATCCAGGGTGACGACTTCGCCTGTCTGATCTATTCGACAGAGTTCAAGTTCGACAAGCGTTTCGCCCGAGACATGTGCGGCTTCCAGGTCGCCATGACTGAGAGCGAGTTGGAGAAGGAGGACCTATCACGAGTCCAGAAGGGGATCCCTCCCCTGACTGACGAGGAGCGAGCGTACTACCAGACCCAGGTAGGGACAGTGCTCCTAGTCGACGGGGTCATCGCCGACGATGGGTTCGATGTGGTGCTCGATGCGGTGAGCGCAAACGAGTTCCAGATCGTCGCCATCAACAGCCTGGGTGTCATGCAAACGGCAGCGAAGGAAGCCGCGGTCGAGAAGGAAGGTCTGCGGAAGCATGCCGCCCAGTCGAACGAGGCCCAGCTCCTGGCGAGGTTCATGCCCACCCTCTTCATGGTTCTGAATCGCTCGGACGCCCTGGGTCGACGCAACCAGACAGCCGTCATCGCGGTTGACCAGGTGCGAGCCAATCGGAACATGGGTCGCATGAAGCCTGGGATGAAGGTGCCTGAGAAGTGGAAGTACGTATCCGCCTCTGGCTCCCGAGCCCTGAAGCACGGCAAGGCCATCGAGCTGATGCTCCACAAAGGGAGCGACTACCTCGACAAGGAGTACAAGCCGCCGATCAATCTCGGAAGAGAAGTCGACTGGGAGATCATCAAGGGGAAGCTCGGAACCCACGATGGCCTCAAGGGTAGCTTCGACTTCTGGTTCGATGGTGGGGCTGACCCCGTCACCGACCTGATCAACACCGGGGCTCTCTACGGGGTGATCGAGAAGTCCGGGTCCTGGTACTCCTATGAACATGGCGAGGAGGTAATCTCTGGGCAGGGTGCCCGGAACTTCCGCGTCGAGTTGGAGGACCGCCCTGAAATGATGGAGGCCATCCGGGATGCGTGCTTCTGTGAAGCCGAGATCGTCTGCCTCTACTGATGAAGAAGCGACGACGTTCAGCCCTAGAGATTCGGAAGCGGACTCAAGCGACTGAGGATCGTGTTGCCAAGGACCACGGGGGTAACCGTACCCCCCGGTCCGGGGCCGGACACACCAAGGGAGATGGCCGGGTCCACGGGAAGTACCGCATCGAGAACAAGGAGACCGATGGGCTCACCTACCGTTTCCACATCGACGAGTGGCTCTTCTTAGTTGGGGAAGCCATGAAAGTCGGGGAGATGCCGATCTACCACATCAAGTTGACCGACCGCCGTGGCCGGACCCATGAGATCGCAGTGATGCGTTACCAAGACCATCTGGGACTCATCCGGTCCGCAGAGGCAGCCGACGAGGAGGAAGAATGAAGACAGTCGTCACAATCGCTGACGCTGCCAATATCGGAGATCCTCGGGATGAGGTCTTTGACCTGCACCTGATCTACGCGAAGACGGTCATGTCCAATCCCAATAGGGAGAGGGAGTGTGCAGAGAGGCAGGGGTACTTCCACCCCAGCGCTCTCAGCATGTGCGCTCGGATGAACGTCTACTGTGCTCGAAGTGAGCCCTTCAAGATCAACCTGGGTGTAGCTGAATCAGAACGCTTCGCCTATGGCCACGGAGTCCACGACCGGGTTCAGACAGTGCTGGACGAGGTGGACCGAGTAGCCAAAGACCAGGGCTTGATCTGGAGCTTCGCCCGAGAGGTCTCCTGCGACAAGGCGAAGGACCGTCTGTTCCTGGACCTGAGGATCGGTGGTACCACCGATGGCCTCATTGAAATCGAGAAGCCCAACGAGTGGAAGCAGCGTGGGGTCATCGAGATCAAGTCCATGAAGGATGAGTATTGGGAGAAGGCGAAGCGTCCCGTTGAGGGGCACGAGCTACAGGCCCACATCTACGCCTTCCGTTTCGACTGCCCGATCATCTGGTACTGGTACTTCAACAAGAACACAGGCAAGCACCGGGTCTTCGCTAAGGCGTTCGACTGGGAGATCCTGAACAAGGCTCTCACCCGTCTGGAGATGCTCAATGAGCATCTCGATGAGGGCACCCTTCCCGACCGTGAGGAGAGCTGGTACTTCTGCACTTACTGCGAATACAGGCATGTGTGTGATCCCGACGTGACCAAGCCCCGGAAGAAGCGCCGCAACAAACCCATACCCGCCAACACTCTCTTGAAGAAGATCAAGAAGCGCACCTTCGGAGGAGGTAAGCAATGAGCCTGGACCTCAGTAAAGCAGGTGTCGTAGATGATGGAGCCCTCCAAGCCGGGGCCCAGTCCGCCTACGACATGCTCGACGAAGTGAAGCATAAGATGCTCAAGGACTTGGGAGTAAAGGAGATGCCCGCACCAAAGGTCGAGCCTGAACCCATCGCCAACGTGGATGTCGTTACCATCGACAACCGAGAACTGGGGGCCCTGCATACCCAGTACGTGGCGTACTCCGTGTACCTCAGCAGCCGCCTGGCTGAAGTGATCTCCTTGGAGAGGGCTGCCCGAGGAAACCTGAAGAGAGTCGCCGCGACAATCAAGAACGAGCTTCGAGCCGAAGGGGTGAAGGAGACACACATCAGTGCTCAGCTGGAGATCCACCCGGTCTACACCGAGTACTACATCGAGCACCTGAAACTCTTCATGATGAAGGAGATCGTCGAGTCCCTGTACAAGGCATATCGAGACATGGCTGCGGCCCTGTCCCGCAACGTCACCCTGCGAGAGCTGGAGTTCCAGCAGCAGCAGCGGGAGGACAACGTGGGGAAATCTAAGGGCTCCAGCAAGCCTCGAAGAGGTGGGAAACCTTTCAGTGGTCGACGAGGCTAACCTCAGCATTCCGGTGTTCGTGACGACGGCGGTGGTGGACCAAGAGCCCATCTCCATCAATGACGCGTTCACCGTGTACCGAGGGACGATGCACCTCAAGGCGGCCGGGAAAGCCTTCCGGGATGCGGTGAAGAGTGCTGTCATGAAGTCCTCCATGGACTGGAAGACCGCACACGAATGCGTCTATCAGCATGGTGGAAGGGCAGAGCTGCACGTCACTCTTTACTTCACCAACCTACTCAACAAGACCTGGACCAAAACGAACAAGATCAAGACGAGGTACAAGAAGAAGGACGCTTCCAACTACATCAAGCTCATCGAAGACGGTGTCGCCCGAGGGTCGGGTATCGATGACTGCAACAACCTGGACGTTACGATCAGCAAGCGGCATGACCCTGAGCACCCACGGGTCGAGGTGACCCTGGCTACCTACGCAGCCGATCGTGAGTCCTTCATTACACTGGTGGATGGAGATGGCTAGGGAAACAATATTGATAGGCTTAGCCAAAGAGAAAGCCCACCACCCAGGGTTCGCTGTGTGCTACGCCCACGGCAGGGTCTTTCGCCCCGAGGGTAAACTCTTCCGCGTCGAGCGTGGAAAGAGGGCGATCGTCAGCCGGGTACTCTGCTTGCGCCTCTTCTTCCGAGGCAAGTGCAAGAAGTGCCCTCACAGTAAGTTTGAAGCTACGTTCGAGGCCCAGACATGAGTTGGAATGAACTCAACGACAGCGAGCTGGTCCTCCTCGCCACCATGGTCAACCCCCGCGTTCATCGTGGGATTCCTCGGAAGGTATTGATTGCACTCCTCGATGATGAAGAAGTGTACGATCTCCCTCCCCGAGAAGTGGATGATGCCCGGGATGACATCTTCCAAATGGTGGACCGCTACTGGAGCCAGGTTGAGAGCCTGATCTCCTGTCCCATGAAGACACGACAACCAAGAGCCTGTTATGGCTGCCTGGATATCCAGGTGGCTGAGTGCTCACTGCTGAACCAGAAGCTAATCGAAACCGCGAAGAAGGAGATATGACAATGGCAGAACGAACTTGGCCGAGCGACATCGAGCCCCGCACCAAAGAGGGGTGGCTCGAAGCTGCGAACTCCGGAGACCCGAACGAGATGCAGCTCATCGGAGCTGTCCTCAAGAAGCTCAAGTTCTCAGCTCGGGACTACGTCACCTGGCCGAAGGAGAAGCGCATCGAGACGATCATCAAGCACCAGCCCGATGGGGGTGGTGAGGGTGAGGAGCCCAAGAAGAAGAAGGGTGCCGCTCGGGGAGGTCTCGGGAGGAAGAAGAAGGGTGCTGCGAAGCCCCAGGGCGGAAGCACGGCGGCAGCGAAGACGGCTCCCGCAAGCAGCGGTGGCGGAGGCATGAGCACGGAGCAGTTCGACGCGCTCCTCGAAGCCATCGGCGCATCCAACACGGCCGTCGGAGAACTCACGGAGAAGCTGGAGGAGCTGGAGACGAAGCTCGAAACCGTCGAGGCTCTCGTGACGGAGACCCACTTCGGGTTCACCTGCATCGCCCTCGGAGACGAGACGATCCGCGGGAACTTCGAGGACCCCGCCATGCAGGAGGAGCTGCTCGGCGAGCTGTCCATCCTGGGAGGTGACGAAGAGGAGGAGGGGGAAGAGTAGCGGGTGAGCCTTCGACCCCAAGCCTGCTCTCAGTCGACCACCTACCTCGACTAGGAGCAGGCGACCTCGTTCGGATGACCGCTAAGGAACTCCGAACACTCGATGTGAATGAGATTCGTACGCTCCTTCATGAGCTGAACCTAAACATCGAGGGGATCGACGACGTCAACCAAGGCCTCACCCGCCTTTTCGAGAACGCGCTGTCCATTGAGGACGACGAGTGAGTTGAGCCGGCCCTTCACGGGGGTCGGCTTTTCTTTTGCCTAAAATCAGATCGGATCGACCTATTAGCATAATGAAGCAGAGATCTACTCTGATTTCAGAAAGGTTACTTGTGAAGACTGTAACAGTGACGACGACCGTAAAGATGGTCTCCCTCTGCGTAATGGCGGTGGGACCTAAGGGTTGGGAGGTACAGCTCGTGGAGGACTGTGCCCGGGTGCTCGTGCCCTATCCCGCCACCCTCGACACCACCATCACCACCCGCAACGGAGGCCAGTGATGCCCTACACTGATATCACCTACACGGGAGAGTCAGCCAGAGCCAAGGCGGCTCGGGCGGGGTTCGCTGAACCCGACATGACTACCAAGACCGAAGTCGCAGGCATCGAGAAGCTGGAGCTTGTGTGTTCCAGCTTCAATGATGCCGGTAGCGACTGGTCCGAATGGCGGGCCTATGACCAGGAGGGGGAGCTGCTCGCCACTCGGCGGATGGGCGGCTACTAGACAGAAGGCAGGGTGGGTGCGCAAGCACCTGCCCAAAGCCTTTTTGCTATACTCCCCGCCATGAACCTAGCAACACAAGCAACTGATCCCACCCTCAAGGCCCTGCTGCGGCTGGCCATCTTCCTCAACGTCTTCGTCAAGTTCAAGGACGAGTCGAAGTTCATGTGGTTGATCGACCGAGTCATTGCTCGCCTCTTCAACCCCACGTTCATGACGCGGTTCACGACCACCATTGGGTCGACGATCTACTTCACGAGCGAGGCGTCGGTGCTGCTCAACCAACTCCCGAGAGCGAAGACGATGGCGCATGAGTTCGTCCACGCCTATGACAAGAAGAAGCATGGCCTCATCAAATACGACCTGGCCTACCTCTTCCCGCAGATCCTCGCCGTCCCTGCCCTCCCCCACCTGCTCCCCGGTCTCCTGTTGGGGGCACTCATGCCTGGGATGATCTCAGCCTGGGTCACCATCGGCTTGGCTACCTTGACGACGACTCTCCTGGGCTTCTTCCTCCTCGGCCCCTGGACCCTCATCCTCCTGGCCTTCCTGGTCTTCGCTGCACCCATCCCAGCCTACTGGCGTATGAAGTGGGAGGTGCGGGGGTACACCATGTCGATGGCTATGAACTACTGGAAGCACGGCTCCATCATGCCCTCTACGATCGAGTGGATGGCAACCCACTTTACGTCGATGAACTACTACGCGATGTGGCCCTTCAAGAAGAGCATGATAAAAAGGCTGAACCAGGCAGCCGATGACATCCGGAGCGGCAAGGTCCTGGAGGACCCCATCTTCCGGCAGGTCCACAACGCCATGAAGGGCCCGCCCCCCGAAGGTATCGCGCCCTGACGTGTTGAAAAAACCCACCAAAGGGTTTATCAGCAGAGTGTAGAGGAGGGGTTGCCGCGTATAGCTCAGTTGGTAGAGCGTCGGTTTTGGTTCCGTAGGTCGCTGGTTCGAGTCCGGCTTCGCATCAAAAGGCAGTCCCCCCAAAGCATCAACAAAAAAAGGTTGAACGAGCAAAAGCACACTGAGCACGACCGTAACAAGTCGACTGTTGACTCGCGCAGAGAACGAACCCGGCATGGTACCAGCCACGGGTTCACCCTTTCGAGGGGGTAGGCGAGCAGGCACCTCTGGGAGACCCGGCTGCCCCACGTGAGTGGGGTGGCTGGCTCTTCCTTTGCCCCTATGGATTGACCTGGGCTCATGTCAAATAGGGTTATCCAGCTTTCCGAAAGCCCACACGGCCACCACTTCGAGGATGATGACCACCGCTGCGCCCACTACCACCCACAGAATGGGGGAGCGGTACCAGGCGTTGAGGGCCTCCTCTGCCTCCCTGCGGCCCCGTACGGCTGCCTCCAGGGCTCCCGTGGCCAGTTCCGCCTCCTGCTCAGCCAAGGCTACCTGACGGTCCACCAGGGCCCTCCGCTCGGTGGCGATGGTCAGCTTCGTATCCAGGAGCTGAACCCGCTCTGCGTACAGGGGCAGGGCCATCAGGTGCCCGGTCATGCAGCGAGCGACCTCCCGGTGCCACCACAGGCCGGGCTGCCCCTCGTGGGTGAGGGCTGCCCGTCTATGTTCGGTGACATCCGGGGCGCAGGGGAGCTGGATGTCCGGCAGGTCCGGCAGCACCTCCTCTTGAGCCTGAACTGGGCTGCTCAAACCCACCAGGACGAGGGCGATCGAAAAAATCCTCATGGTCATCCCTTGGCTGTCTTCTTGATCCGCGCTTTGAAGCGATTGGCGTACCCCACAAACTCATCGTGAGCCTGCTCCAGACGAGGACGAGCAGCCTCTCCCACATGCAGGACACCCCCGCCATCGTTCCATCCCCGGCGCACCAGGCGATCCACGATTTCTTTCCTGGGCTGTTCCATGACTCGGAGATCGTGGCCTTGCAGGTCCTTCTTGTGGAAGCCAAGAAGTTGTGTCCCCTCGACGATGTGTGGGGCATCCAGCTTCTTGATGAACCGTCGGGCATCAGCAGTGCCTGCCCATCGCTTGTTCTTGGCTGCAATCCCATCCAGAGACACGAGCGGGAGCCCCATCTCCTTGGAAAGACGCTTCCCTTCTGTGGTCTTACCTGACCCTGGGATCCCCGTGATCAGGATGTGGGAAGGCCTCAGTCTCTTGGCAGCGTGCTTCCTAAATGCCGCAAGGACTAGGAGGTCCACTAGCTAGTAGCCCCGAAGAGCCAGTTCCGAGAGCATCTCCTCATCACTCAATCCCTCCCCACCAGCATGGGCTGCAACCAACCTTCGCTGATTTACAACCAACAGCCGTTCGATGTTGGCCATGGCCTCATCCTTCTCCCCCACCCTCTCTTTGAGGACCTCGCGGGTGGCCCGCAATGCGGCGATCTTCTTGGTGGCCTCGGCGACGGCGAGCTTGTCCTTCACCTTGCCGAGCTTGCCCTTGTAGGTCTTCCACAACCACCCAGCACCAAGAAGAACAGCGAGGCCCCCAAGGATCACCGCCCCCCACTTCTTCAGCCAGGCCCAGACCTTCGTCACGGGCGCAAGGCTCCCATCGTTTTCTTGAGGCGGTCGTAGAGGTAGTTGGCGAACTGGCCACAGGCACCACCCCAGGCAGCCTTGCCGAGAAGTTGCTGCCACGCTGCCACATCGTTGTCCGCAAACCAGGTCGTGATGACCTCGGGTAGGAAGGGGACGAGCATCGCGTAGATGGCCCCGGTGAGAATGGGGGTCAGCGGAAGGACGAGACGAGTGACCCACCTGTTGGCCTTGCGCTCATCCTTGCCCATCGTCAGATCGAGCACCGTCTTCACGAGGGCAGTAACGCCCACAGCCACGATGGCGCAGAGAACCGCCTGCCACCCATAGAGCATTTCGAAAGGTCCCATGTTCATTCCTCCTGAAGGGGCATTATCCCATAGACATGGGCCGAGGCACACCTAGTGGTTACGGGGGCCTGGGTCTTCCCAGGAAAGGCGGATGCCGAAGATCTCATCGTATGGGGCCCCCCCGTCACTTGCAGTGATGGTAACCATATAGGTATTGTCGGAGTTGTCGATGGTCTCTGCTAGCGTGGGGCCTACGTTGAGTGCTTGGGTGGTGATAGCCACGGTACCCGTATCCGTGCCTCCGATTTGAAGTGAAGACCCCTCTGCGGGGGCCCCAGCAAACACCATGTTTTGTCGCTTGTATACTCGCATCGACATGGGACTGGTTGGTACGGCTCCCTGTTTCACGATAGCGTGCACATCCTGAAGAACAGCACCGTTGGGGAGCATGATGGGGAAGGAAATGTCCGAACTATCCGTTCGGTTCTTCCAGGAGTTTGCTCCGAAGGCATTGTTCAACAACCAGTAGGCGGTACCTGCCAGGCTGTTCGACTGCCCCAGTTGTGGGGGGATGGTGGTCAGGCGCAGCTTGCCCGTCGTGTCTTGGTAGAGGTACTCCCCCTCAGTGTAGTGGCTACCGGAGGAGTACACCTCTCCTGCAACGTTAGTCGCGAAGATCAATCGATCCTGAGTATTATCTGCGGAGACAGCACCGCCGCCAGCCTTGTGGATGCGGATCCCTTCATCACCGTTCTCCGTCATGGTGATGAGCAGACCACCTGACCCCTCCTCAGCCTGAAGGTGCATCGCCACCTTCGCATCGGAGATCGTGGAGAAGTTACCTGCGGGGGCATCCAGATTGCTGAAGGAACGCCTACCGAGGCTTACCCCCGTGAGGAAGCGTGCGGTACCCGTGCTCGTCGTGGGGAAGCCGGGAGAAGCTCCTCCCAGGGTAGCCAGGGTAGCTACTGTGGTATCCGCCCCCACCTTGGCTGTGAGGACGTAGTACCCAGCCTGTGCTGCGGGGGAAAGGATCTGGACCAGAGTCCCGATCGGAACCTCAGTCTGGAAGTCCGACCCACCGGAAGCTCCGGTGAAATCCAAGTTGGTAACCGACGCCGTGAATGCGAAGGCGCAGGCCTCGGGCACGGCGGCAGTGTCCGTACCCAGCATCGACTGCACACCGTAGGTGTTCGCTACAGCATTGGGAGCCTGGAAGATGAACCCTGCTTCGTAGGCATGGCTGGACGCGACCTTGTCGATGAGGTGTCCATAGGCGCCCCAACGGTTCTCTGTTTCAGCGGCGAGGTATTGCGAAGACAGGTTGTGGACGATACGCCCGTAGAGATCTACGAGCATATTGTCGAGCAGGGCGCCCGCACCTGTCTTGTAGGGAATCCGAAGAGTATTAGTCGCTCCTCCGGAATCAACGCTGTCCGACATACCCGACATAAGGGTGAGTGCCGCATACCCTCCAGGGACCCCGTGGAACAGCCCACCCTTGTTGCCATCACCTGCGTACTGGCTGCTAGCGAACTTCCGTCGGTAAAGGGTGACCGTAGCGGTCCCAGCGGTAAACGAAGCGGCGGTACCGTCCAGCTTGACGAAGGATGCTGTGGTATCCGTAATGAATGAAGCGAGAACGTAGAGACCATTCTCAGCCGCAAGACCTCCACTGACCTCAACGATCTCTCGAAGGAGGGTCAGTTGAGTGACCGAGCTGAGCTTCCACTGCCCTCCGCTATCCAAACGGATACGGTTGGTACCCCCACTGGCCAGGGTGCATGCCTGGCCGGCGGCATCGATGAGTGTGCCTGTGGGATCAGTGAGACCCACGGCAATACGGTCGACGTACCCAGGACTCTTGCGCCCAACACCTACGCGGGCGTCAAAGCCTGTGCCCCCGTCGAGGGTGTCCCCAGACATGTTCGCACGGAAATGAGCATTGGCGACATCGTCACCGTAGCCCACGGTCAACAAGGAGACAGTCTCAACAGCCCCCTCATCCTTGTTGATGATCCGCCCACCCCCGGCAGGACCAAGGGTGCCCAGGTCGTAAGCACCATCGAGACCCCTGACCTCGAAGTCCGCCAAGCGAGTGTTGAGGTCCTCGTCATTCTCAGCCAGAGCGTACGGAGTTCGGTTCTTGATGGCCGAGGTGACCTGCTCCCCGAAAGCCACGCCGCGACTGAGGGCGTTGTACCCTGGGGGGGCATTGAGGTCGATCGGAACCTGTGGGTTCCCTGCGGTCCCATCACCAAAGATCTCTGCTGCGGTCTTGATGGCCATCTAGAATCTCCACTCCCATCGAACCTGGATAGAGAACAGCCCCGTCTTCTCAATGGGGTTGAACGTATCGTAGGCAATCAGCTCACCTGCGACACCAGGGTATGCGCCGAGCGTCCCGTTGGGCAGACTGGAATCTGCCCCACTCTTGTAGAGCCCGATCTCCGAAAGAGGGACGCTCGAAAAAGAACCGAAGTTGATGTCGGTCTGACTGAAGGTCGTGATGAAGCGCGTCGACTCTGTGGTGGGGAAGGTCCCTGGAGTCGATACCTCGCGCATCCACAGGGGATCGCCGACTACCTGGACCGGGCGCTCCATGATGGCCACGGTGACATCGGTGTCGGTCTGTAGGCCTGGAGTGGCTCCAGGATAGGATGTACTCAGAGGGGGGACGGATGGGGACGAGGCAGTCTGGCGGGACCCACCGATCCCAAACCCGATGTACCTGACCACGTCGTTGTTGTGGCGCACGAACGAGGGGCCAGCGAACGAGGACGCCGTGATCAGTTCCGCCATGAACTGGCGGCCTGTGTTCGTGATGATGTTGTGGTTCCGGTGATACTCCGCAACCGATCCGTCTGGGTAGATCAGATCGATGGCCAGGTTCAGGCGGATCGGGACATCTTCTTGTAGGCGCATCATGGTAGGACGTCGTTCCCTGAATCGATTTCTACGCAGACTTGGTAGTCCCCCGCAAGCAGGGGCATATCTAGGGTCGGCCAGAAGGTTACCCCAGACGGGGTGAATACGGGAGGTGCCCCGGCGATAGTACCTTCCTCGACCAGCGTATCGTAGAAGAAGTTGGCGTTATTCGTGATCACGTTCCCGTAGTTCCGGGTCGTGTAGACGTCCCCGAAGACCGGGGTGCTAGCTGTCAGACCGAAGACAGTCAACAGGGAGGCCGTAGTAGCTGCCCCCACCTCAACCTCTGAGGCCACCCCTGTGGTGGGGCTGAAGAGTACCAAGCGGTTCAGGCTATCGATCGCAGCTACGTCGTAACCCACGGCCGTGTTGATCTCATCCCGAACATCCGCAGCACTCGCCACGCCCCCGGTAAAGACCACAGAGGTCCCGCCACCCCCGTCGATGATGACCTCCAGAGTGAGCCCGGAGAAGTCCCCTGGGTAGATAGCTGCGGACAGGTCCTGGGTCCCTATGATCTGAGCGTTGTACGCTGCTCCCAAGGTGAAGCCGAAGGTCGTGAAGAGGGAGGCCGTCGTCGTCTGCTCCACCTCAACGTAGGAAGCAACACCTACGGAAGCTGAGGTCACCACCAGGGTATCCGTACCCCCGAGCATCCCAACCACGGCCATGGAAGCTGTGGTGGTGATGGTGATATTCCCGAAGGTGCCTGCAAGGTCATTGGTCAGGCCGACCAGCGCCGTACCGATCCAGGATACCGAGATGTCCAGGGTAGGGGCGTCCGTAATCGCCGTGACGATGATGTCTCGGATCTGATCGGCTGTCTCTGTACCCACGAAGGTCAGCGCACGGAGCGTTGCAGACTCCACCACAGAGGCATCATCATCGAACTCGAAGGTGACTGCGGGGTTCACCCCATCATCAAGAACGAAGTTCCACCCATCGATGGTGTTTATCCCTTCGTTGGCCACGATGGTGCCTGAAGCCTTGGCTCCTCCGAAGCTAGCTGTGGCAGCCCCACCCAACACCGCATTGATCTCTCCCAGCATCGTAGCCGGAGAGACAGACGCCCCAGTGAACGTGATGCTGAAGGGCGTGCCATCGATGTTCAGATCTAGGGTGTAGGTGTTGAAGTCTCCAGGGTAGGTCGCCGTGCCCGTTGAGATGTCAGCCAACCCCTCTACGACAGCGGCGTAATCCATCCAGGTCATCATCAAGCACAGCTCGATATAGTCCGACACGCAGTCCACGATCCCATCGTAGAAGGTGGCGCCGTCCCCGTAGGTCGACCAGACCGACCCATCTCCACGGTAGTCGTCGTAGAGGAACGCCCTGCCACTGGCACAGAAGCTGTCGAACAGGTGCATCGTGAGGCCCATGTCGAGGACATCCACGATGTCGACATCCTCCTGAAGGTTCTTGACCCCCAGGAGAATCGGAGCTGTGTACGTCGGCTTCACGTTGAAGATGAACTGCTGAGCCAAGGACAACCCTACGATGGAGACCAGGTCGAGGTTGAACTCGGTCACGAAGGTCATGAACTTTTCGATCTCGGTCAGGATGCCGGAGCGAACAAAGGGCACGTACCATTCGGGGTCGTTGATATAGTCGACCATCTCGACACCCGTCCCGATGGGTGCGAACTGCTCGATGGTATCTCCCACCGCGTAGGGGACCAGGGTGGCTGGGTTGATCTCCAGACCGGAAGTGTTGGCTGTGTCCAGGGGATCCTGTGTGTAGACGTAGGCGCGGGTCACCTCACTACGGGTGGGCTCGAACCCGTCGTCATCCTGCACCAGCATGCGCCCTGTGGTGGGGCTGAAATCGTCTCGGATCTCAGTGATGTAGCCCCTCACCTCGGCGAAGGGTTGTCCGAATAGGATCTGCGCCCCGGTCTTCATGATGCGGGGGCGAGGCCCCTGCTGGTAGGCATAGAGCAGCCCAGCCACGGAAGAGGTGTAGGAGAAGTCTTCCCCGAACAGGGCTGCATCCTCACGTAGGAAGCCTGCCAAGCGGCCGAAGAGAGCCTGGATGTTCAGCTCATTGCTGAACAGGGTCAGCTCCGCCCAGAAGATGTCGGGGGGTTCGAGGTCTGGGTCGATGAACACAGAGTCCCGGAACTGGAGCATGGGGATCGCCGAGCCATCGGTCTCTCGGTAGAACGGCTCCAGGTAGTAGTCGATGTTCTCCTTCCAGAGAGTGGGGCCAGCTGACTGGGCCACCTTGTCCTGGAGCTGGGGGATGCTTCGCACCTCCGCATCGATCCGCAGGCTCTTCCTCCGCTTCACCCCCAGGAGCCGCAGCTCATAGCGTTCGGCGTCGAGGAAGGAGCTGAAGAAGCCATCAAGCCGGGCCGCGAGCTGCATCCCTCGCTGCGCTACTACGGTCCCTCGCAGGTCTGTCACCTCATTGGTGTCGACGTCGTACACCTCCGCCTTGACCATGTCCCCGGGGTACGAACCCTCAGACTCGTAGTCGACCTCATCCGAAAGGACGATAGAGGGGACCTCCCATTCGAGGGTGGCGTCGAACGGAAGACTCTCTGTCAGGAGGAGGCGCTGGTTGGGTGTGGCGTCCTCCGGGTCATCAAGGACCCGGTCGACGGTGAAGGTCTGCCCGTTGTTGATGACCAGCAGATCTCCACGCTGCACTCCCAGGAAGACGAAGTCGACCCCAGGCTCTGCTCGGTAAGTGCGGTCAGTGGCTCGTGCACCCCCGAAGCCCTCCAGGTAGTTGTACTTCGAGACGGTCAGACCCAGGTCGATTACCGCTGTCGAGGTATCCAGGAGGCGGAAGGCTCGGGCTGCTGAGCGGATGCCTAAGGCCCCTGTGCCATAGATCGTGAAGAGGGTGCCCACAGGGAGGTCGCTGGGGAGGGTCTCACTGGCCGTCGCACCATCCTCGGTGATGACCAGTACCCCTCCGATCTGGAAGTCCTCACCTGTCAGGTTGTCCGGCAGGACATCCCCCTCAACCGTAAGCAATCCTCCAGGGTTGTTGATGAAGGCGATGACATACCGCCCTCCTGCAATATCCAGGGTGTCCCCTACAGCTACCCAGCCGGGCAGGGATGCTGGGGTGAAGGTCAGGGTATCGGTGAACCCATCCGCATCACCATCATCAGCCGTGGTGCCGTCCCCGACCGCCGAGAAGGAGTCCAGACTGACGGTGAGGATCTCATAGCGAATCCTGTTCAGGACGAGAGAATCTCCGGGGGCTGCCCACGAAGGCAGGGTTCCGGGAGTGTACTGGAAGACCGCTGTGCGCCCATCCGCATCAATAGCCGTAGACCCACCATCCCCCTTGAACACACGCTTCTGCACCTCGTAGGAGTAGGCAGAGACGCCCGTCCCCATCAGGGCTGTGTTGATCTCGCTGATGATGGTGCTGAGATCATCGGCTGTGAAGGTGACAGACACCTCGACCGTGGCTGTGGGGCTGCTGTCGTCGGCGTACTCGAAGACCAAAGTCTTACCCGTGACTGCGGGGTCGGCTCCAGTGAAGTCGTGCGAAGCCAGGAGGGCCCCGTACCGAGGAGAGATGAGGACATCCTCTGGGTCCGACTCAGCGATCAGGGTGCGGTAGGCTAGCCACTTCTTCTGGAAGACTCGCTGGGCATCTCCGATGTTGAAGTTGTAGTGGTACTGCCACGCCTCCATCATCTTTCCGCCGAGGAGCTGCGCTGTCCCCCGCCAGAACTCCTGGAACACCGTCCGGTTCTCGATGTAGCGCCAGTCGTCTCCAAGCCCATCCCACAGAAACTCGACCTCCGGCTCAACCCCAAAGGGGGCTCGCCCTCCTGCTACGGATACCAGAACCTCTGAGGCCTCAGAGTCTGCCTCCCCGTCGTTGACGATCAGCTCGAAGCGGTAGATCCCTTGAAGATCTGGAACGACATGAGGGGTCTCTGTCTCCTTCCCCACCAGAATGCTTTGGCGGATGATCCTGAAGGGGGCTCCCGCTAGGGAATCAGGGATGGAGTCGGTCGTAACAGTGAGGAACCCTCCGGGGTTATCGACCGTGTCGACAGCATAGCGAGACCCCCCAAGGAGAAGCACGTCCTCTTGGGCAACCCACGAAGGCAAGGACCCCGTGTTGAAGGACAGGGTGTCGGTGAGCCCATCAGCGTCCCCGTCGTCAGTCGTAGACCCCGAGGCATTGTCGTGAGCGAACTGGCTGTTGAAGGGTGCGTCTATGGCCCGCCACGCATAGGTGATTGGGGCACCATCAACATCGAAGCTGGCCCGCCCATTCAGTCGAGCCGCCTGCCCCACAGAGATCACCCGGTCCGACCCCGCATTAGCAATCGGAGGGAAGTTCGAGATGATCAAGTCCGAACCCAGCCGGAGGTGGGTCAGCTCGATCTGTGCAGGGTCGGTGGGGGTACCTAGAGCGAAGAGCTGGAAGGTGTCGATGAT
>Ga0164315_10000203_pt1 | contig 37790 bp, 35 predicted proteins | sample GuaBasSedimGuay6_FD_113737 | JGI IMG/M metagenome (GOLD analysis project Ga0164315, IMG submission 113737) | Subseafloor sediment microbial communities from Guaymas Basin, Gulf of California, Mexico - Guay6, Core 4569-2, 0-3 cm | ecosystem: Environmental > Aquatic > Marine > Hydrothermal vents... | reverse complement strand
TTGCTTTGAAATCAGCGGTATATGTCCTTCTTTTTCTACTCATATTTTATCCTTTTTTATATTGTATCGTTTAGGAATAAAAATGAGCTGTAAATCGGTTCTATTTTGTGGAGACATTATAATAATAAAATGCTCCAAAAAAGAAGCCCATCCAGCTCCAACCTTTTTTCTCTATGTTTTGATTTTCTTCCATGAAAATTTTCCTTTCTATCGCACTTTGTCGTGCTTTCTCTTTCCCTTTGCCTTGCTTCAGGCACTCTTGACCTATGATAGTCTCCGCTTTTGCTTTGCTTGCTCGTATAGATACCAGCACGATAAGTGTAGTTTTTGTCTTAAACTATACAAATATGGCAGATACTTATACAAAAAGTATTGTATCTTATCTAAAGAAACTTAATCCGGCTATTTGGCTACACTATGTATCAAAAATATCTATATAATGTGAAAAACACAGGACAACACTCATGGAAGTATACGAACATATCAATCACTACATAAGAGAGACAAAGATAAGCAAAATCGAGTTTTATAGACGACTTGTAGCACTTGAACCAAAGATGACAAACACTGGCGAAGTGCCTACGACCAATGCTGTATATGCTTATCTCATCGGTAGAATCGGTATGCGAGTAGAGTTGCTACCATATGTCGCACGAGTGTTTAACATACCAGTAGGACTGCTGTTTGGCGATACTGCTTATGATAGGCGACTATATATCAAGCATATCAAAAGCACTCTGACACAAGAGGAGCGAGAGCTGTTTGATAGCTCTACGGCGACACAGGCAGACTTGCCAACAAAACCCAACTACAAGATAGAGTATATCAAAGATATGCTCAAGTTCGCTCCCGATATGTTTTTAGGAGAGTTGGCTGACACTCTCAAGGACTACAAGGAGCTCACACTCAAGTTTCGGCGAACAAAAGCATAAAAGCCCATATGTTTGGCTATTTTGCTTTGATATATAAGTTTTTGCCTGTGCCACTGGGTGATAGTATCACTTGTGTTTGAAATATCTTCTTTTTTGATTTGATCAGGTCAGATAACTTTTTAAATCCATATAACCTTGGGTCAAAGTCTGGCTGAAGTTTAGTGAGGTAGCTTCCTACCGTGCCCAATTGTGCCCAGCCAGTGTCATCGCTTGATTCTTCGATAGCAAGTAAAATAAATTTATCTAAGACTTTATCTTTTTCTATAGTTGCTATGAGAGCTTCTTTTGTTTCTTTTGGTTTAGGTTCATTTTGATTGTCATTGGTTGTTTTAGTTTTGCTATTGTTTGGTTTGCTTGGTTCTTTTTGGTTTGTGTTGTTGTCTTGTCGCAAGAGTTCGGTCAATATAAATTTATGGCAAGCATTGCGAAATGCTTTTGGAGTTTTTTGCTCACCAAAGCCAAATACTTTAAGTCCTGCTTCTTTGAGTCTCATGGCAAGCCCAGTAAAATCGCTATCGCTGGTGACGAGACAAAAGCCATCGAACCTACGAGTGTATAACAGATCCATAGCATCTATGATCATAGAGCTATCTGTGGCATTTTTGCCAGTAGTATAAGCAAACTGTTGCATAGGTTTTATAGCATGTTCTTGAAGCACTTTTTTCCACGATGAGCTATGAGGAGAGGTGAAGTCTCCGTATATTCGTTTGACCGAGACATCGCCAAATTTTGCTATCTCTGCAAATAGTCCATTTGTCACTGATGCTTGTGCGTTGTCGGCATCTATAAGCACTGCCAATTTTTGTAGGGACTCTTGTGTATTTATATCGTTCATATTGTATCTTTCAAAATTTGTGTGCCTATGCCGTCACTGGTGAAAAGTTCAAGCAAAATACTATGCTCAACTGCTCCATCTATTATGTGAGCTTTATCAACTCCGCCGTATATAGCCTCTATACAGCTATCAACCTTGGGTATCATACCGCCTACTATGGTGCCATCTTTTTTGTATTTTTCTATCTTTTGTCTATCCATAGAGCTTAAAAGTTTGCCATCTTTGTCTAACACACCTTTGGTATCGGTCAAAAACAGAACTTTGTCGGCTTTTATCGCTGTGGCGATTTTTGAAGCAGCCATATCGGCATTGATATTAAATCCAGGGTGAGACAACTCGCCACTATACCCTATAGGTGCTATCACTGGCACCAAAGAGTTTGAGAGTAGGTTGTTTATAACTTGTCCGTCTACATTTACAATATCACCAGTGAAACCATAAACACTGCTGTCTTTTGTTTTTGCTTTGATAAGGTTGCTGTCTTTGCCACTTATGCCTATAGATTTGACACCATAAAAATTCAAAAGCGATGTTATCTCTTTGTTTACAGAGCCGCTAAGCACCATCTCTACTATATTCATACTTTGAGCACAAGTAACTCTGTGGCCATCTATAAAACTTGATTTGATATCAAGGGCATCGAGCATTTGCGATATTTTCTCTCCACCTCCGTGAACTATAACTGGTTTGATACCTACAAGCACCAACAAAGATATATCCAAAGCAAATTTTTGTTTAAGTTCATCGTTTGTTTGTGCTGAGCCACCATACTTTATGACTATAGTTTTGCCGTAAAATTTCTTGATATATGGCAAGGCATCAAGAAGCGTGCTGATTTTCTTTTGTTTTATTTTCATACGATATAATAGCGAAAAATTATAAAGGATAGACAGATGTTAAAAGATGGACATGGTAGAGTTGTTGATTATCTTCGTATATCAGTGACCCAACGATGCAATTTTAGATGTTTGTATTGTATGCCAGAAAAGCCATTTTCGTGGGTGCCAAGAGAAAATTTATTGAGTTATGAAGATATGTTCAAGTTTGTAAAAGTAGCTATAGACAAAGGAGTAACCAAGATACGAATCACAGGTGGCGAACCACTTTTGCGAGAAAGGTTGCATATATTTATCAAGATGATTAGCGATTATAAACCAGATATTGATTTGTGTCTTACAACAAATGGTTTTTTGCTTAAACAAACAGCAAAGCTTCTCAAAGATGCAGGACTTCGTAGGATCAATGTATCACTTGATTCACTTGACAAACAAACAACTATAAAAATATCACAAAAAGATGTTTATGACGATGTCATAGCAGGCATAGAAAAAGCCAGAGATGTAGGACTTGGTGTCAAGATAAATTGCGTGCCACTTGAAGGTATAAACGACCACGAGATATTGGATATATTGCAGTATTGTCAAGAGTTAAAATTTCCTGTAAGATTCATAGAGTATATGGAAAACTCATTGGCATCTGCTGATATCGTAGGTTTAAAAGCAAAAGATATATTAAATACCATATCGTCAAAATATAGTTTTAAAAAATTGCCAAGACAAAATACAAGCGTGGCAGCATATTATGAGCTGGAAAATGGATACCAGTTTGGTATAATAGAGCCATATGAAGATGATTTTTGCGAAAGTTGCAACCGTATTAGACTCACAGCAGAGGGATTTTTGATACCTTGTTTGTATTTTGAAGATGCCCTAAGTATCAAAGAAGCAGTGCAAAACGATGACATAGATGGGGCATGTGCGATGCTTGAAAAGGTGCTGTTAAACAAACCAGAGAAAAACAAATGGTCAAAAAATACAAACGAAAACGAGATATCATCGAGAGCATTTTATGAGACAGGTGGCTGATATATGTTTACAGGTTTGGTATCAAATATAGGCGAAGTTGCATCATTTGATGGCGACAAACTAACAATAAAAGCAAAAATAGATTGCAAAATAGGTGATAGTATCGCTATAAATGGAGTATGCTTGACGGTTGTAGTTGTATCAAATAATGGATTTGTGGTAGATGTATCAAATGAAACTAAAAAAACAATAGCAAAAAATAGTTTCAAAGGAGAGGTTCATATAGAGCAAGCTATGAAACTAAATGATAGATTAGATGGCCATATAGTTCAAGGACATATAGATTGTGTTGGTATTGTCAAGCATATCATCAAGCAACCAAAACAAACAAGATTGAAAATAGCTTTAGACAAAGAGTTTTTAAAATTTGTCATAAACAAAGGCTCTATAGCAATTGATGGCATAAGTTTAACTATAAGTTATATAGATGAAAATAGTAGCTCATTTGAGTTAGTAATAGTGCCGCATACTTGGGCTAATACTATATTTTCTACATATAAAATAGGCGATGAGGTAAACATAGAGACAGATATGTTCGCAAGATATATTTACAATCTTTTTAAGAAAACAGATAAGAATGCTTTAAATTGGGACAAAGTAGATAAAATAATGGCTACATATTGATAAAATAATAAAAAATAATATGTTTTTGAGTTAGTTTAATTTTTTTATGATATAATACTCATTCAATTTGTGTTTTGGCCCGATAGCTCAGTCGGTAGAGCAAAGGACTGAAAATCCTTGTGTCGGCAGTTCGATTCTGCCTCGCGCCACCATAATTGAGTTTTGGATGCTGGTGTAGCTCAGTTGGTAGAGCATCTCACTTGTAATGAGGCGGTCGGTGGTTCGAGTCCTCTCACCAGCTCCATATATAACATTGCGTTAGACCATATTATATTGTTTTGGTGGGGTTGGAGAGTGGTCAAATCCAACGGATTGTAAATCCGTCGCCTACGGCTTCGAAGGTTCAAGTCCTTCTCCCACCACCATTTGTTGATGTTTGTTTGATATTATTAATCTCAAGCTAAACATTCTGTATGCGGGTGTAGCTCAGTTGGCTAGAGCTTCTGCCTTCCAAGCAGACTGTCGCGCGTTCGAGTCGCGTCACCCGCTCCAGCGTTTCAACTACGATGAGATATGATGATTTGGGAGCAGTTGAGGTAATTTTTGTGTTTATGTGATACAAATAAATTTGTACATCTACTACAAATCAAACTGCAACAAAATATAGCTTTAAGATAGTTAGAACTATTTTATAGGTGTATTTGCCCATATAGCTCAGGGGTAGAGCACTTGCTTGGTAAGTAAGAGGTCGGAAGTTCAACTCTTCTTATGGGCTCCACGATAAAAAACTTAAGATAGTATTGGCTAGTTTAGGTTTATTATCTGTTGCTCTTTGAATGGATATACTACAATATCTATTCAAGGGGCAACCTGATTTCAAAAAAATGAAGTGGCATATTTTGTGTCAAATCAAAAGAAAAGGAAAAAAATGGCAAAAGAAAAATTTGAGCGGAATAAACCGCATGTAAATATAGGAACGATAGGGCATGTTGATCATGGCAAGACAACTTTGACGGCAGCTATTACTGCTGTATTAGCAGTAAAAGGCAATACAAAATTGATGGATTATGATGCTATTGATAACGCACCAGAAGAGAGAGAAAGAGGTATAACTATAGCTACTAGTCATGTTGAATACGAGACAGATGCTAGACACTATGCACATGTGGATTGTCCTGGGCATGCTGACTATATCAAGAATATGGTCACAGGTGCAGCACAAATGGACGGAGCTATACTAGTAATAGCTGCAACAGATGGACCAATGGCACAAACAAGAGAACACATACTTCTGTCAAAACAAGTAGGTGTGCCATACATAGTGGTATTCTTGAACAAAGAAGATCAGCTTGACGATGATGACAAAGATGAGATGCTTGAGCTTGTAGAGATGGAGGTTCGAGAACTTCTAACTGAATACGAATTCCCAGGAGACGATACTCCTATCATAGCTGGTTCGGCATTTAATGCTCTTGAAGAAGCAAAAACTGGCACACTAGGTGAGTGGTCTGAGAAAATCACAAAACTTATGGATGAAGTAGATAAGTATATACCAACTCCAAAAAGAGAAACAGAAAAACCATTTTTGATGCCTGTTGAAGATGTATTTTCAATATCAGGTCGTGGAACAGTGGTAACTGGTGCTATATCTCAAGGGACTATCAAGCTAAGCGAAAAGATAGAAATAGTAGGAATAAAAGATACTCAAGAGACTACAGTCACTGGTATAGAGATGTTTAGAAAAGAGATGGAGTTTGCTCAAGCAGGCGACAATGCTGGAATACTTTTAAGAGGTATAGAAAAAGATGCAGTGCAAAGAGGTCAAGTGCTGACAGCTCCTGGTTCTATCACACCGCATACACAATTTAAGTGTGAAGTGTATATACTCTCAAAAGAGGAAGGTGGTCGCCATACGCCATTTTTCAATAACTATAGACCACAATTTTATGTGCGAACTACAGATGTAACAGGTGCTATTAGTTTGAAAGAGGGCATAGAGATGGTAATGCCCGGAGACAATGTAGAGTTGACAGTAGAGCTCGTAGCTCCTGTAGCCCTCGAAAAAGGAACAAAGTTTGCTATAAGAGAAGGTGGTAGAACAGTTGGTGCTGGTGTAGTATCTGAAATCATCAAGTAGAAAAATATGGCAGATAGAATCAAAATAGGTTTAAAGTGTGAGGAGTGTGGCGATATTAACTACACTACATGGAAAAATCCAAAAACTCACACCGATAAATTTTCTACGAAAAAGTATTCGCCACGGTTGAAGAAGCACACAACTCACAAAGAGATTAAGCTCAAATCATAGTTTTTGCAGGCACTTTGCTATAGGTGCTTGCAAATAGTAGCGATATAGCAATACAAGATGCGGTTTTGGTATCGGTTATTTGCTATCTGTTATCTGAATACAGACCAATAGCTCCAATGGTAGAGCACTGGATTCCAAATCCAGGTGTTGGGGGTTCGAGTCCCTCTTGGTCTGCCATTTATAATGTATGCCAAATCATAAATACTACTAAAATATGTAGTATTTATGATTTGGCAACATAGTTGTAGTTTTTATATACGATGTTTATAAAAACTAAATTAGCTAAGTATATTTTAGTGTATGGTTAGACACTTGAAGCAAAGCAACTACAAAATAAAAAAAGGGAAAATATGGGAAAATATGGTTTATATTATAGACAAGCGAAAGATGAACTTCATAAGGTCATATTTCCAATCAAAGAACAAATAAAAAGCGCTTATATATCTGTCATAGTAGTAGTGACAATCATATCGCTATTTTTAGCACTTGTAGATGTGGTTATGTCGTATAGCTTATCTGCTATAATATAGGATAAAAAATGAACGATAACTTAGGTCAAAGATGGTATGCGATTTTGACACACTCAGGCAGTGAGATATCTGTCAAAAATGCTTTGATTAGACTAAAGCAGAGAGTTTTAGATGACAAAATCGGTGAAATTTTAGTGCCAACAGAAGATATAATAGAGATAAAAAACAATAAAAAACGAGTTGTAGAAAAACCACTTTATTCTGCTTATGTATTTGCAAAGTTAGATTTGGATACAGCTTTGTGGCATACTATCCAGTCTATGCCAAAGGTTGGTAGATTTATAGGTGGCGCTAAACAGCCTACACCACTAAGCGACAAGGATATCAAATCAATTTTAGACAAAATTGAAAATAGATCAGCTCCAAGACCAAAAGTAGCATTTGTCAAAGGAGAAACCGTGCGTATAAAAGAGGGCTCATTTGCAAACTTCAATGGTGTAGTTGAAAGTTTTGAGATGGCATCTGGTATGCTTACATTAAATGTATCGATATTTGGAAGAAACACACCCGTTGTGATATCGTATATGCATGTGGAGCTTATGGCATAAACTAAAACACAAAACTAAAATCATAGTATGATTTTAGTTTTGTGTTTATAAAAATAAAAAGGAGAAAAGATGGCAAAAAAGAAAGTAACAGGTATATTGAAGCTTCAAATACCAGCAGGACAAGCGAACCCTTCACCACCAGTAGGGCCGGCACTTGGTCAGCGAGGCATAAATATCATGGAGTTTTGCAAAGCATTTAATGATAAAACAAAAGAGAAATCTGGCTTCAAAATACCTGTGGAGATTACTGTATATCAAGATAAAAGTTTCACATTTGTAACCAAGCAGCCGCCTATGTCTGATTTGATAAAAAAGGTAGCAAATATAAAAAAAGGATCAGACAATCCACTCACTACAAAAGTAGCTACACTCACGATTGATCAAATCGATGAGATAGTTGATATGAAGATAGAGGATTTAAATACAAAAGATAAAGAAGAAGCGAGAAAGATAGTAAAAGGCTCTTGTCAGAGCATGGGAATATCAGTATAAAAAATAACACCACAAGTGTGGTAGCAAAAAAATTGCGAGGAAAATATGAATAAAAGATACAAAGCATTGTTGGAAAAAATAGAGATTGAAAAAAGATATGGTATTTTAGAAGCTATAAAAAAAATCAAAGAGTTAAAATCTGCAAAATTTGATGAGACTGTTGAGCTGTCTTTAAATTTAAATGTAGATCCAAGGCACTCAGATCAGATGATAAGAGGGTCAGTTGTTTTGCCAGCCGGCACCGGCAAGACAGTCACAGTAGCAGTCATGGCAAAAGGTGTCAAAGAAGATGAAGCAAAAAAAGCAGGCGCTGATATAGTCGGCAACGATGACTTGGTTGAGTCTATAAAAGCAGGAAATATAAACTTTGATGTGCTTATAGCTACACCAGATACTATGGCATTGGTAGGAAAAATAGGCAGAATACTTGGGCCAAAAGGTCTCATGCCAAATCCAAAAGTAGGAACTGTGACTATGGATGTAACAAAAGCAGTCAGTGATGCCAAAGGTGGTCAAGTGGCATTTAAAGTAGATAAAAAAGGCAACCTTCAAGTAGGTATAGGAAAAGTATCTTTTGATGAAAATTCACTTTTGGAAAACTTAAATACATTTTTGTCTACAATCAACAAGCTAAAACCATCAACAGCAAAAGGTAGATATATAACAACAGCGACAATATCTTTGACTATGAGTCCACCAGTGAAGTTGGACACAACACAAGCTATGGATATAAAATAGCAAAAAAGATTTAATCTTAAAACTGATGACAGTAGGTGAAAATAAGTTTTCGTAAATTCCTACCGAAGTTTCGTTTTGAAAGGAGGATGATATGACAAGAGAAGAAAAAAATGAAATTGTAGCACAGCTTTCAAAAGAGTTTGAAAATTCAAATGCCATAGTTGTAGCAGACTATAAAGGCACTACACACAAACAACTCGAAGAGTTGAGAGATATGGCAAAACAAGATGAAGTGATTGTAAGAGTAGTAAAAAATAGTTTAGTAAACTTAAGTTTAGAAAAAGCAAAGCTTGAAAAACTTGAACTAACACAGACGAATATATTTTTGTGGAGTGAAAATCAAATATCTGCTTGTAAAGTAGCTGATAAATTTGCACAGATTTATAAAGATAGCTTCAAGATAAAATCAGGAGTAATTGAAAAAAAGACAGCAACTTTGCAGACTATTATTGAGTTTGCGAAATTGCCAAGTCACGATGAGTTGCTTGGTATGTTGGCAGCAACTTGGATGGCACCGTTAACAAACTGGACAATCGGTTTAGAAGCTTTGAGAAAAAGCAAAGATAAATCAGCATAAAAATTAAATTTAAAAAAGGATAAAAAATGGCAGTATCAAAAGAAGATGTATTAGAGTATATTTCAAACATAAGTGTATTGGAGTTGTCGCAACTTGTAAAAGAGTTTGAAGAGAAATTTGGCGTATCGGCTCAACCAGTAGCAGTAGCAGGAGCAGTAGCAAGCGCAGGTGAGGCAGAAGAGGAAAAAACAGAGTTTGATGTTATATTAAAAGACCCAGGAGCAAAAAAGATAAATGTGATAAAAGCAGTTCGGGCTTTAACAGGACTTGGATTGAAAGAGGCAAAAGCTATGGCAGAAGAAGCAGGTGCGAAAGTGAAAGAAGCAGCAAGCAAAGAAGATGCCGAAGCAGCAAAAAAACTACTCGAAGACGCAGGAGCAACAGTAGAGCTGGTATAACCAAAAATCAGTATGGGCATCTCTATCAAATAGATGTGTCCATAATTGGCTCAAACATTAGTATCGATATTTACAATATTGATTTGTGTTTGATTTTCAAAACAAAACAAAACTATAAATATGTGTTATTTATAGTTTTGTTTTGTAAAACATTGAGCTTAAGGGCACTAAAAATTCGACAACCAAAGGGATACAATGCCAAATATATTAAAATCAGGAAATAGAATAAGAGTTGACTTTTCAACTTCACAATCAACAATACAAATACCACATCTTTTGGAGTTGCAAAAAAGCAGCTATGAAAAATTTTTATTGTATAACGCAGATGACAAAACATACTCTGGATTAAATAAAATATTTAAATCTATTTTTCCTATAGAAGATAATCAACACAGAGTTAAGTTGGAGTTTTTAAAAAGCGAACTATTAGACGGCAAATATAGCCCAGATGATGCTATAATTAGAGGTGGAACTTATGGTTTGACACTTAAAGTAGATATAAAATTAACTTTATTTGATGTAGATAATAATACAGGTGATGTATTGGGGGTAAAAAATTCGAAAATTCAAACTTTGACTATAAAAGATATTCCGATGATAACTGACAAGGCTTCATTTGTAGTAAATGGAGTAGAGCGAGTAGTTGTAAGCCAATTGCATGGTTCTCCTGGAGTTATATTTAAAGAAGAAGAGTCTCCCACTATATCAAACAAGCTTCTATATAGCGCTAAGTTAATACCATCAAGAGGTAATTGGTTGTATTTTGAATATGATTCAAAAGATGTTTTAAATGTGCGAATAAACAAAAGAAGAAAGGCACCAGCGACTATACTACTTCGTGCTCTTGGATATTCAAAAGAGGATATACTTAAGATGTTTTATCCTATACAGACTATAAAATTTCAAAACAATAAGTTTTTGACAAAATTTGTCAAAGAAGAGTTCGCAGAGAGATTAAATTTTGATCTGATAGATGAAAGTGGCAAAACTATTTTAACGGCTGGCAAAAGATTAACAAAAAGAAAATTAAATGCTTTGATTGATAGTGGATTGGAGATGATAGAGTATCCTGTAGAGTCGTTGCTTGAGAGATATACAGCAAACGCAATATACAACAAAAAAACGGGTGAATTGCTGTATGATACCCTAACACCTTTAGATGATTTGAAGCTTAAGGATATTTTAGACCACAACATAAAAGAGTTGCAAATAGTAAACGACCTATCAACACAAAGTGATATATCAATAATAAACGCATTTATGGCTGATGAAGAAGCATTAAAATTACTTAAACAAACACAAGAAACAGATGATGAAAATGAGCTTTGTGCTATAAGAATATATAAGATTATGAAATCTGGTGAACCAGTGGTTCCAGCAGCGGCATTGGAGTTTGTAAAAAATCTATTTTTCAATCCTGATAGATACGATCTAAGTAGTGTTGGACGAATGAAAATGAATCATAAATTGGGGCTTGATGTCCCAGAGTATGTGAATACTTTAACACTTCAAGATATTGTAGCTACAATAAAATATCTTATCAAAGTAAAAGCAGGTTATGGACATATAGACGATAGAGATCACTTGGGAAATAGACGAGTGAGAGCTGTGGGAGAATTGTTGGGAGATAAGCTGTACATAGGTCTTACAAATATGCAAAAGATTATCAAAGATAGGATGACAACATTGACAGGTTCGTTAGATGATATTATGCCACAAGAGCTGATAAACACAAAAATGATTACGACCATAATAACAGAATTTTTCACTACAGGTCAATTGTCGCAATTTATGGACCAAACAAATCCATTGTCAGAGATAATACACAAAAGAAGATTGTCGGCACTGGGAGAGGGTGGTCTGGTTAAAGAGAGAGCAGGTTTTGAAGTTCGCGATGTTCATCCTACTCATTATGGGCGAATATGCCCTGTAGAAACTCCTGAGGGACAAAATATTGGACTAATCAACACGCTATCTACATACTCAAAAGTCAATGAATTGGGTTTTTTGCAAGCTCCATACAAGACAGTTAAAAACGGTGTAGTAACAGATGAGATAAACTATTATACAGCTTCACAAGAGCAAGATAAAATAATAGCACCAAGTTCTATGACAATTGACGATAAAGGAAAAGTATGCAATAAAATGGTTGATTGTAGGCAAAATGCTGAGATTATACTTACAAGCAAAGACACGATAGAACTTGTAGATGCAAACAAACAGATGGTCATGGGTATAGGAGCTTCGTTGATACCATTTTTAGAGCACGACGATGCAAACAGAGCTTTGATGGGTTCAAATATGCAACGACAAGCAGTGCCATTGTTAAATCCAGATGCTCCAATAGTTGGCACAGGTTTAGAAAAAATTATAGCAAGAGATTCGTCTGTTGCTATAAAAGCTTCAAGAGATGGCGAAGTCATAAAAGTAGATGCAAAAAGTGTTTATGTCAAAGCTATTGAAAATAAAAAATATTTTATAGATTATTATGAAATAAACGAGAATGTTAGAACAAACAATAACACAGTTTTTGCACAAAAAGTTGCAGTAAATGTAGGTCAAAAAATCCAAAAAGATCAGATAATCATAGATGGACCAGCTATGGATAAAGGTGAGTTAGCCATAGGAATAAACGCAAACATAGCTTTTATGCCTTGGAATGGTTATAACTACGAAGATGCTATTGTTTTGAGTGAAGATCTCATAAAAAAAGATGCCTTGACATCAGTTCATATGAGCATACATGAGTGTGTAGCCCAAGAATTAAAACATGGAAATGAAGAGATAACCAAAGATATACCCGGAGTAAATCATGAAAAAATTAGTCATCTTGACATTGATGGTATAGTAAAAATTGGCACATATGTCAAACCGGGCATGATACTTGTAGGAAAAGTGACACCAAAAGGAGAGATAAGACCAACCCCAGAAGAGAGACTATTGCGAGCTATATTTGGTGAAAAAGCTGGTCATGTGCTGAACAAATCCTTAAAAGCTCCATCTTCTTTGAGAGGTATTGTATCAGATGTCAAGATATTTTATGGCAAGGGTTACAAAAAAGACATAAGCTCTAACAATGTGATAAACAAGCAAATTCAAAAAGAAGAGTTGAAACAACAAGAAAAAATAATCGCAATAGATGAAGTTGAATTGTATATTATAAATGATATACTTTCAAATGGAAAGATAATACAAGATATAGAAATAGGTGCCAAGAAGTTTAAAAAAGACGGTAAAATACCGCTTGAAGTGTTGCAAGACATAAATAGGTTTGCTCTAAAACAGATCGTTGAGGTATTTGATAAACAGACAAAAGATGACTATAAAACAACAAAAGAAAATTTTATTCAACAAAAGGATGCTTTAAAAAAACAATTAGAAACAAAAATAGATATGATAAAAAAAGAAAATATCTTAAAGCCGGGAGTTATAAAGCATATCAAGGTTTATGTCGCCACAAAAAGAAAGATAAAAGTAGGTGACAAAATGGCAGGAAGGCATGGAAATAAAGGAATTGTGTCGATTATTGTTCCAAAAGTAGATATGCCATATATGGAAAATGGTCAAAGTGTTGATGTGATTTTAAATCCTCTTGGTGTGCCTTCTCGTATGAATATAGGACAAATTCTAGAAGTGCATTTAGGTTTGGTTGGTGTCAAATTGGGTCAGCAAATAGCAGCATTATTGGAACAAAAACAAAAAAATATAGCTTCTACTGTTCGTGCTAAAATGATCGAGATAGTTCAAACCGTTGGCTTAAAAAGTAGTGTCAATTTTTTAGAAAACTGCGAAGACGATGAAATACTTATGTTTGCTAAAGATTGGTCAAAAGGTGTCAAATTTGCGACACCTATTTTCGATGGTGTAAGCAAAGACCAGATGAAAAAACTTTTTGATTTATCTGATATAGATAAAGATGGCAAGACTGTGCTGTATGATGGCAAAACAGGAGAACAAATAAAAGAAAGAGTGGCAGTAGGAAATATGTATATGTTAAAATTGCATCATCTGGTTGACGAAAAAGTTCATGCAAGAAGCACAGGGCCATACTCACTTGTAACACAGCAACCAGTAGGTGGAAAAGCATTGTTTGGAGGCCAGAGATTTGGTGAAATGGAGGTGTGGGCTATGGAAGCTTACGGTGCATCAAAAGCTTTAAAAGAGATTTTGACAATAAAATCTGATGATATAGATGGTAGAAAAGCAGCATACAAAGCATTAACAAGAGGTGAAAATGTACCAAAATCAGGCGTGCCTGAGACATTTTTTGTTTTGAGTAAAGAGCTTCAAGCTCTTGGACTTGATGTAGAGATATATAAGGAGGCAAATAAAGATGACAAATAATATCGCAAATATGGAACCTATAGAGATCCACGAATTAGACAGACCAAAAGATTTTTCAGCATTCCAATTAAAATTAGCAAGCCCAGAGAAAATTTTATCTTGGAGTATGGGCGAGGTAAAAAAAGCAGAAACAATAAACTACAGAACAGCAAAACCAGAAAGAGATGGTTTGTTTTGTGCTAAAATATTTGGCCCTATCAAAGATTATGAGTGTATATGTGGCAAATACAAAAAGATGAGACACAAAGGAATAGTGTGCGAAAAGTGTGGAGTAGAGGTAACATTGGAGAAAGTTAGACGACACAGAATGGGACATATTGATTTGGTATCGGCAGTTGCACATACTTGGATGGTATCGTCACTACCAAGCAGAATAGGCACACTTCTTGGTATAAAGTTAAAAGATTTGTCAAAAATATTGTATTTTGAGGCATATATAGTCCAAGAACCTGGCGATGCTTTTTATGATGTTGATAACACAAAACCATTGAAAAAATATGATATTATAACAGATGAACAATACAGACAATTTGATGATTATTTTGGCCAGACAGGTTTCATAGCAGGTGTTGGAGGTGAAATAATAAAAAAACTTCTTGAAGATATTGATCTTTTGAAGTTGCTGGATTGTTTAAAAAGTGAACTAACCACGACAAAATCTGAAGCAAAGAAAAAAACATTGGCAAAACGACTAAAAATAGTCGAAAGTTTCACATCAAGTGATATAAAGCCACAATGGATGATGATAACAACTTTGCCAGTATTGCCACCTGACCTTCGCCCACTTGTAGCACTCGATGGGGGTAAATTTGCCGTTTCTGATATAAATGAACTATATAGGCGAGTGATCAACAGAAACAATAGACTAAAAAGATTAAGTGAGCTAAATGCACCAGATATTATAATAAAGAATGAAAAACGAATGCTTCAAGAAGCTGTTGATGCCCTATTTGACAACACAAAAACTTCAAATACGGTAAAGGGTGCAAACAAAAGACCACTAAAATCCTTATCTGAAGCGATAAAAGGAAAGCAGGGTAGATTTAGACAAAACTTGCTTGGAAAAAGAGTTGATTTTTCCGGCAGATCTGTAATTGTAGTGGGGCCAAACTTAAAATTAGACGAGTGTGGCATACCAAAAGTTATGGCAGTAGAGTTGTTCAAGCCACATCTTTTATCGAGATTGGCAGAGAAAGGTTATGCGACTACTTTAAAATCAGCAAAAAAACTGATTGATACTAAAGATAATGCAATGTGGGAAACTTTGTCTGAGATAGTTCAGGATTATCCTGTGTTGTTAAATAGAGCTCCTACACTTCATAAGTTGTCTATTCAGGCCTTTCATCCAAAACTTATAAATGGCAATGCAATACAGTTGCATCCGCTTGTTTGTTCTGCTTTCAATGCAGACTTTGATGGCGACCAAATGGCAGTTCATGTGCCTTTGTCTCAAGAATCTATAGCAGAAGCAAAAATACTTATGATGAGCTCTATGAATATATTGTTGCCTGCTTCTGGTAGAGCTATAGCAGTGCCATCGCAAGATATGATTTTGGGGCTTTATTATCTAACTTTGCAAAAAAATGGTGAAGTTGGAGAAAATAAGCTATTGGCAAATATAGATGAGATATATATGGCAATTGAACAACAAAAAGTAACAATAAACACAAAAATACGAACATCTATATCAAATAAAATCATACATACAACAGTAGGAAGAATGATAGTCAAAGATATTTTGCCAAAGTTTGTGCCTGAAAGATTATGGAATAAAATATTGAAAAAAAGTGATATTGGTGAGTTGGTTGATTATATATATAAACATGGTGGATATGAGCTAACACCAGAGTTTTTAGATAACTTAAAAAATTTAGGATTTAAATATGCCACAATTGTAGGCATATCAATCTCATCTGACGATATCAATATACCGCCATCAAAAGAGCAGGTCATAGCAGATACAAAAAAAGAGGTCATAACAATACAAGGACAATACGACCAAGGGTTATTAACAGAAAGTGAAAGATATCAAAAAATTATTGATATTTGGACATCTGCAAATAATAGTTTAGCAAAACAAATGATGGAACTAATTGAAGATGATAAAGATGGTTTTAACTCTATATATATGATGGCTGATTCAGGTGCAAGAGGCAGTTCATCGCAAATACGCCAATTGTCTGGAATGAGAGGCTTGATGTCAAAACCAGATGGAAGTATCATAGAAACACCAATTGTATCTAACTTTAAAGAAGGCTTAAATGTTTTGGAGTATTTTATCTCAACGCATGGAGCTAGAAAAGGTTTGGCAGATACCGCTTTGAAAACAGCAAATGCCGGATATTTAACAAGAAAACTTGTAGATGTATCACAAAATATAAAAGTTGTTTCGGAAGATTGTTTGTCAAATGAGGGCATAGAGATAGCTAGTATAACAAATGGTAACGAACTAATAGAAAGTTTGGAAGAGAGAATTACAGGAAGAGTTTTGAGTGAAGATGTGATAGACCCCATAACAAACGATGTGTTATATGAAAAAGATACTTTATTGGAGCAAGAGGATGCAAATAAAATCATAATAAGTGGTGTAAAATCAGTATCAATAAGAACCATGCTAACATGTAAAGCTAAAGATGGCATTTGTGCTAAATGTTATGGCCTTAATTTAAGTGAACAAAAGCCACCATCTATAGGCGAAGCAGTTGGGATATTGGCAGCCCAATCAATAGGTGAGCCGGGGACACAGCTAACACTTAGGACATTTCACATAGGAGGCACCGCTAGCTCTACACAAATAGAAAGAGACCTCAAAGCAACACAAGAGGGTTTCATAAGGTTTTATAACATTCAAACAATACAAAATAAAGAGAATAAAAAAATAGTCATAAACAGAAGAAATGCTGCTATACTATTAGTAGAGCCAAAAGTCAATGCTCCTTTTGATGGTGAAGTTTCAGTTTCAAGCACACACAATGAAATGATAGTGACAATAAAGGGCAAAACTGAATCAAAAAGCTACAACTATAGAAAAACAGATGTAGTCAAGGCAACTGAACTGTCTGGGATAAGCGGTAAGTTTGAAGGTAAAATATATTTGCCTTTTATAGACAAACCTAAAGAGATAAAGGCACACGACTCAATAGTAGAGATGATAAAAGATGGCTGGAATATACCATCAAGAATACCATATGCTAGTGAGTTGTTTGTTGAAGATTCTACTCCTGTATCAAAAGAAATTATAAGTCAAGCAAATGGCGTGATGAAATACTATCAACTTCGTGGAGATAACATAGAGCCAAGAGAGAGTCTAAAAAAGGGCGATGAAGTGACACAAAAAGGATTGTTTGCTATAATCGTAGACAACAACGATCAAGAGGCAATAAGGCACTATGTTGCTCGCGAATCAATACTACAATGCGACAATGATTCGAAAGTAGAAGAGAACACAATAATATCAAAACCAAAAAATGATGAGCATGTGATGATAGCAGCATGGGATTCATACGCTGATCCTACTATAACTACCAAACAAGGAATAGTAGAATTTGAAGATATAGTGCCGGGTATCACAGCAAGTGAAGTGGCAGATGATTTAACAGGCAATACCAAACTTGCCATAAATGAATATTTTCCAGCAGATATGAAACCAACTATCATAATAAAATCAGGCAAAGATAATATAAAATATCTCCTTGATGCAAAAGTGACTATAGATGTAGTAAATGGCCAAGAAGTATCAGTAGGGGATGTTATCAGTCGTGCACCAAAAGCGATAGCAAAATCTACAGATATAACAGGAGGGTTGCCACGTGTATCTGAACTATTTGAAGCTAGGCGACCAAAAAATATAGCACAGTTAGCACAAACTGATGGTATCGTTAAGTTTGGCAAAGAGATAAGAGGCAAACCAAAAATAATAATAACAGATGAGTTTGACAATGAAGCAGAACACATAATAGACAAAAACAAAGATATACTTGTAAAAGAGGGTGAATTTGTACATGCCGGCGAAGTCCTAACAGACGGCGAGCGATCAAGCCACGATATATTAAGTGTACTTGGCGTAAAAGAGCTCAACACGCATATAGTAACAGAAGTCCAAAAAGTATATAGATCACAAGGCGTAAATATAGCCGATAAGCATATAGAGATAATTTTATCACAAATGTTGAGACAAATTATAGTAGTAGAGCAAGGCGACACAAAATACCTACAAAGTGATATGGTATCAAGAAAAAACTTTCTTGAAGAAAACAGAAGGGTGATGAAATTAGGAGGCGAACCTGCTTTGGCAGATTCTCTTTTGCTTGGTATCACAAGAGCTGCTGTGACATCTGATTCTATCATATCTGCAGCATCATTTCAAGAGACAACAAAAGTGCTAACAGAAGCGGCAGTTGGCTCAAAAATTGATATGCTTGAAAACCTAAAAGAAAATATAGTAATAGGACGAACAGTGCCAGTAGGAACAGGCATACATCAAGACAAAAAAATTAAATTTGTAAAAACAATGGCGGTGTGATAAAGCAACTTTTTCTAATATGCCTTTTTTGTAGTTATATTTTTGCTTTGGAGTTCAAAGTAGGTAGCTACAATGTAGGTAATTTGTTTGATGCTTCATATGACGGAACTGAGTATTATGATTTTGATGTTTCTAAAAATGCTTACTGGGATGAACATAAATATAAACAAAAACTAAAAAATATATCAAAAGTTTTAAAAGACGCAAAACTTGATATTGTTGTTTTGCAAGAGATTGAAAATAGTTTTGTATTGAAACAACTTCAAAATAATTTGCCTATGTATAAATATAAATTTTTTTACAAACGACCAGGCAGTCCTATAGGCATATCTATATTTAGCAGATATAAAATAGTAGCTTCTAAGCTGTTGCATTTGCCCCCAAATAGAAAAAAAAGTAGGGATATATTAAAATCAACTATCAAAATAGATGGCAAAAATTTTATAATATTTTCTACTCATTTTCGTTCAAAAAGAGCTCCTGAAAGTCATAGAATAGCATATGCCATAGCTATAAACAATGAGATAAAGAATTTACAAATAACTACTGATTATATCATAATAGGTGATTTGAACTCAAACTATGATGAATATAAAACAATCAAACATCAAAAAAGACTCAACAACACAAGCGGTATAACAGGCATAAATCATATATTAAATACAATATACAAAGATATATTTGTGACAAAAAGTTTTATACAAACAACAAAACCATATTTTCAAAAACTTCACTATAATACATGGCTTGACGTCAAAAAAACTTCGAGATTTAGTTATAGATACAAACAAACAAATCAAACACCTGACAATATATTATTGTCTTATGGTGTGTTTGACAACAAAGATATCTCTTATGTAGATGGCAGTTTTACTACATTTAAGCCAAAATATCTATATAGCAATGGAAAGATAAATAAAAGATACTCAGATCACCTACCAATATACGCTTCGTTTGATACACAAAAAAAATGGAAACAAAACACAAACACTAATACTAAAAATAGTATTAGGTATTTATATACCATAGATGTGCTCGAAAAACCGGTAAAATTAGACAACATAACAGTGATATACAAAAAACAAAAAGGCACCATAATACAAGATCAAAAAGGTGATACCATATATCTTTATAAGTGTAGCGAAAATCTCAAACTAAACCACAACTACAACTTGACAATTAATACAATCAAAGATTATTATGGTTTGACAGAGATAACAAAAATATCAAAAATAAAACTATTGGGTATATCAAAAAGCAGTCTTAAATCAAGATATATAGATACAAAAATAGATGATATACAAAATAAAAAGTATCAAAGTCGGATAATAGACAACATAAGTGGTGTGTATAAAAAAAAGTATTTGTACTATAGATATAAAAATGAAGAACAAAAGATACGGTTGTATTTTGCAGATAAAACAAAAAAACCAAAACAAAATAGCCGAACGACACTAAAAGCAAAAAGGTTGTCTATATATTATGGAAAAATGCAAATAGTTATTGACTAATTGTTGTGAGTTTTGTTAAGACAATTCAAATACAAATTGCTTGAACTTTTCACCTCTTTGTTTATATGAGTTAAACTGGTCAAAAGATGAACAAGCAGGACTAAGTATAGCTATATCATTTTTGTCTTGGTATAGTTTGTCTATATGTTTCACAGCATTTTGCAATGTTTGTAGCTGTGTTGTTTTTAAATCTCTTTTAGATAATTGAGTGTGTATTTTTTGGGAACTTTTCCCTATGCAAAATAGCTCAATATTTAAATCTTTTAGAAAGTCAAACAAGGTTGTCATATTCACATCTTTGTCATCACCACCTAATATCAGGTATATTTTTTTTGATTTGAAAGTTTTGATAGCTTGTATTGTGGCGTCTATATTTGTAGCCTTGCTGTCGTTTATCCATACTCTGCCTTTTTTATCAGTGATACGTTCTATTTTGTGATTGTCTTGCTTAAAACTATTTAGTAGTTTATAGTTTGGTTTTTGGTCTAATAAAATAGAAACTACCAAGCTTATAACAGCATCAAATAAAAAGGGTTCCTTGAAATTTATCTTGCTTGTATCTATATTATATTTTTTTGCTAACTCTTTTGTATTTTTGTAGTATATTGTTTTTGCTTGGGTTTTGATATGCTTGTGAGTCTCAGGCAAAATAGCTATGCTTTGTTTGCCCATAGTTTTAAGCGGTTTTAGTTTAGTTTGTTTATATGCTTCAAAGCTACCATGCCACGATATATGGTCTGGTGTTATGGGTAGCAGTAAGTATATATTTGGTATAGCTTTTGTCGTATAATGTATCGTAAAAGATGATACCTCAAGCACCCATATTTTTGCTTTTTCATCTAACTGCACAACAGGAGTGCCGATATTTCCGCCACATATAGCCCCTTTGTTTTTAAGTAGCAACTCTACCATAGATGTGGTTGTTGTTTTGCCATTTGTGCCACTTATCCATATACTGTATGGTGGCTTGATTATATCAAGGTCGCTTATGGGGTTTATGGTGCTCGCTACAAGTTTATTGTGCGGTGGCACACCTGGGCTTATAACTGTAGGTTCACTGCTATTTGGATCGAAGCTGTCGTGGTCGTTGTCATCAAACCAACTGCTATCAAATCGCTCCTTGATAGCTACCGCTGTCTTACCTTTGCCTATGATTCTCATTATCGTATTTTGAGACTAATGAGGGCTAAAATATTACTCATAAAAGATATTATCCAAAATCGCACTATGATTTTGTTTTCGTGCCAACCTTTTTGTTCAAAATGATGATGAATAGGGGCCATCTTAAATATGCGCTTTTTTCTAAGTTTGAAGCTACCTACTTGGAGTATCACCGATACTGTTTCAAATACAAATATAAACCCAATAAGCAGCAATAGTATCTCACTTTTACCTACGATTGCGATATAACCCATAAAGGCACCAATAGACAAGCTACCGCTATCGCCCATGAAAACTTGAGCCGGGTGAGAATTGAACCACAAAAATGCAATAAGTGAGCCAACTAAACACATACCAACAATAAAAAGCTCACCACTTAGTTTGATATTTGGCATAAGGAGGTATTCGCTGATAACCGCATGACCTGTTATGTATGCTATAAGGCTAAGCGAAAATAAACCTATGATAGATGGAGCGGTTGCTAATCCATCTAATCCATCTGTCAAGTTTACAGCATTTGAGGCAGCGACTATCACAACAACCCAAAAAATTATAGAAAATAAACCCATATCAAATATAGGTTCTTTGACAAATGGCACATAAAAAGTAGTCTCAAAACCAGCTACAAAAAGTATGCCAGCAGCGATAAGAGCAACTACAATTTGAGATAAAAATTTTTGTGAAGCAGAAAGTCCAGCTTGATTTTTTTTGTGTCTTATTTTTAATATATCGTCTTTTATACCAATAAGAGTAAACAAACACAACACAATTATAGCACCCCACACATATATGTTGTGCAATTTTGTTGTCAATAATATCGTCAGTATGGTAGACAATATAAACACAGCTCCACCCATAGTAGGAGTGCCGTTTTTTAAAGCATGCGATTTAGGAGCAAACGACAATATAGGCTGACTTTGGTTTTTCTTTTTTGCCCAAAATATAAAACGACCCAGCAAAAAATATGTCAAAATAAATGATACCATAAACCCAATACCAGCACGAACTGTGATGTATTGAAATATGTTGATATCAAAATATGTATATAAAAGATAAAGCACTTATATCTCCTTAAAATCTAATCGTAGTCAAGTTTTTGCTCTTGATTATCTTGTATTTTTTTGTATTTTTGTTCATCCTAATAACCACACGAAAAAGATTTTCTTCATAGTGTGAGCCAACAGATATTTTGTCAATACTTTTGTGCGATACCGACACTGTTTTGGATTTAAATCGCACTTTTGCTTTGAAGTCTATCATAATCTTGCCAATATCCTCAAATATTATTGATTTTTTTAGTTTGTATTTGTTTGTATCTATTGTAAGTTTATTTTCAAATATAGATACTTTGATATATTTGTTTATGTTTATGGTGTCATTTTGTTTTAAATCAGCTGATACGATATCATCTTCTATTTTGATATCGTCAAATAAATCAGTAGGTTCAAATGGATTTAATCTGCTGTTTGCTGTTATTGATAAAATCAAAATAAGAACTATTTTAAAAATCATTGTGGCTCCAAGTTTTTAAGCTCAAGATACTCTTTTTGTAGTTTTGCATTTTTGTCTCGTATATCATATATCTCTTTTGATAATATTTTTTGTTTTGAAGTTAAGTTATGATGTATTATCCAAGAATTTTTGCTGAAGAACCCCAGATATACAAAATACACTAATACAAGAAAGCCTAACGACAACCTAATCATAATAAAATAGAACTATTTTTCAAATATACTATCTTTTAGATATTCGCCAAGACCACCTAGCTCTCGTTCTATATTTAAAAGTCTATTGTATTTTGCTACTCTATCGCTTCTTGAGGTGCTACCTGTTTTTATTTGTCCACAGTTTAAAGCAACTGCAAAGTCAGCTATAAATGTATCTTCGCTTTCACCACTTCTATGGCTCATAACACAAGTGTATCCATTTCTTTGTGCCAATCTTACCGTTGCCATGGTTTGCGATACATCTCCTATCTGGTTTGGTTTGATTAAGATGCTATTTGCTATGTTTTTGTTTATACCTTCTTGGAGAATATTTTTATTTGTCACAAACAGGTCATCGCCTACGAGCTGAATTTTATCACCAAGCACCTTGGTCATATAAGCCCACCCATCCCAATCATATTCACTCAAACCATCTTCTATAGAGACTATAGGGTATTTGTCGCATAAGAGTTTATAATAATCCACAAGCTCTTTGCTGTTGAGTTTTTTATTTTCTGATTTTAAGTGATATTTGCCATCTTCGTTTACCAGTTCAGATGAAGCTACATCAAGTGCCAATTTGATATCGACACCTATCGTGTATTTGGTATTTTCTACAGCTTTGGTTATGAGTTGTAGCGGTTCTTCATTTGAGTTTAAGTTTGGAGCAAAGCCGCCTTCATCGCCTACTGCTGTAGTCAAGTTCATACTATCTATAATCTTTTTTAGTTCATTATAAATCTCACTAACTGCTCTCAAAGCTTCTTTGAAGTTTTCAAAATTTGTAGGAATTATCATATACTCTTGAAAATCAACACTATTGTTCGCATGTTCTCCACCATTTATGATATTGAACATACCAACAGGTAAAGTTAAAGCATTTGCACCACCTAAATATCGATACAAAGGAATTCCCAAACTATTTGCACCTGCTCGTGCTACTGCCATAGATACAGTGAGCGAGGCATTTGCTCCTAAGTTTTTGTAGTTTTCGCTACCATCCTCTTGTCGTATGATCTCATCTATATAGCTTTGGTTAAATGGATTGTGCCCATCAAGAAGCGGTGCTATGATGTTGTTTATGTTGTCTACTGCTTGTAAAACTCCTTTGCCGTTGTATCTGTCTTCGTTATCTCGTAGTTCTATCGCTTCTTTTTTGCCTGTGCTCGCACCACTTGGGCATATAGCTGTGCCTTGCGCTCCATCGCTTAGCACGACTGTAGCTTGCACGGTTGGGTTGCCACGGCTATCCATCACCTCTATAGCATATATATCATCAATCAGCACCATCTTTTGCTCCTTGTTTCACACCCATAGACAGAAGTATTTTCTCCTCTATCTCTTTGCATATATCTTCGTTTTCTTTCAAAAATTGTTTAGCTTTTTCTTTACCTTGACCTATTTTCTTGTCATTGTAGCTAAACCAAGCTCCAGCTTTGTCTATGATATCCATCTTCACACCATAATCAACAATCTCACCTAACTTTGATATACCCTCACCAAAAATTATATCAAACTCCACTATCTTAAAAGGTGGTGCTACTTTATTTTTGACAACCTTGACTTTGGTTCTATTGCCTATAATCTCTTCGGCTACTTTAAGCGATGCTATTCGTCGTATATCAAGTCGCACCGAGCTATAAAATTTCAAAGCATTGCCTCCTGTGGTAGTCTCTGGAGAGCCATATCCTGTCATGCCTATCTTCATACGAATTTGGTTTATAAATATCACTGTTGTATTCATCTTGTGTAGGACGCTAGTGATTTTTCGCATAGCTTTACTCATAAGTCTCGCTTGTAAGCCTACTTGCATATCGTCCATATCGCCATCTATCTCTACCTTTGGTGTGAGAGCTGCTACGCTATCTACCACTACCAAGTCAACTGCACCACTTCGTATGACGGTCTCTAGTATATCTAAAGCCTGCTCACCATAGTCAGGTTGAGATACAAGTAAATTGTCTGTATCTACTCCTATATCTTTGGCATAGCCTACATCAAGCGCATGTTCGGCATCGATGAAAGTGCAAACTCCACCAGCTTTTTGGCATTGGGCAATGGCATGCAAACTCAATGTTGTCTTGCCACTACTTTCTGGCCCATATATCTCTACAACTCGTCCTTTTGGTATACCTCCTATACCCAAAGCTAAGTCAAGTCCAAGTGAGCCTGTGCTGATAGCTTCAATATCCTCTACCTCTTTGTCGCCAAGCCTAACTAAAGCGCCCTTGCCAAAGGCTTTGTCCATCTGTTTTATCGCTAAATTTAAAGCATTTTGTTGTTCATTTGTCATCGTTTTTTCGCTCCTGTCAAGTTTTCTATTCGTTTTTCTACTTTTGGATGAGTTGAAAACCAACTTCCAGCATCAAAAAAGTTCGCAAACTTTCTGGTTTGGTTTTCTGCTTCATCTAAGTCATAATTGTTTTTTTTATAATCACCGCTTATTTTTTGCAAAGCTGATACCATGGCGTCTTGATTGCCTGTAAACTCCACAGAAGCCGCATCGGCCAAGAACTCTCGTTTTCTCGATATATAAAGCTGTAAAACTATTGTCAAAATTGGCAAAAATATCTTTAATACAAGTATGACTATTTTTGCTTGTTGCATAGCTTTGGAGTTGCCACCACCGCGTCCAATCATACCATAATATATCCAATCAACTGCATATACCATGACATTTGTCAGCACTCCTACAACCAAAGTCAATCTCACATCGGCATTTTTGATATGACCCATCTCGTGAGCCATCACAGCTTCTACTTCAGCACGGGTGAGCTTGTCCAAAAGCCCACGAGTTATAGCCACCATAGAGTTACCCTCACTCCACCCAGAAGCAAAAGCATTCATATATGGTTCGTCTATAATATAAACATCGGGCATAAATCTTATCCGTGAAGATATTTTTAGCTCTTCGGTTATATTTAAAACCATCTGCTCTTGAGATGTCCGTCCTTCTTTGTCGTTTAATTTTATGTATTGATTTCCGCTTAACATAATTTTATTGCCAAATTTTATAGTGATAAATATGATAACCACAGCGATACTGGCCATACTTACTGTAAATATAGGAAAATGAACTCCTGTTAATATCGCTTCATAAGTGAAAAACATAGCATCTGTCAAACCATATTCGGCAGGTATCATCAAATTTATATATATAGTCTCACCCAAAAGCCCTATGAGCAAAAATAACACCACATAAAAAACCAACACGATATTTGTTTTTCTATAGTTTTGCTCTTTTATTTTCCTATAGTTCATATCTTAATCAATCAAAAGAGACAACTCTCTCTTCTGCTTTTTCTATTTTTTCTTTGCTCAATTCCCATCGCACAAAATCAAACTTCAACTGCTTTTTGAATATACCTACCACAAACACACCAGGTATGCCTTGTGAAGTTGTGTTATAATCCTCTATGCTCATATTGAAGGCTTTTTTGCTGTTTGCCAATTTTCTTTCTATATTTTCTATAGATTCTTGAAGTTGAAGCATATTTGTAGCTGATTTTAAATCAGGATACGCTTCTACGGCTATGTTTATGCCACTTGACAAAGCACCACTACTTACTATTTGCGACAACTCCTCTTGAGCTGCTTGAGCTTGCTTGTTTGTAGCTACTCCAGTTGTCTGGTTTGCTTGTGTTCTCAAGCGAACTATATCGGCAAAAGTGCCTTTCTCGTGGTCCATGTATTTTTTGACCGTATTGATAAGACTATCATACAGTTTGTTTCGCTCATCGAGCTGTATGCCTATACCTTTCTCATCGGTAAATACCGCTTCTTTTAAACCTATTAGTTTGTTGTACCAAACTACTATCACTAAAACAGTTGCGACTATCAAGCCTAATAATATCTCCATAAATTGTCCTTTGAATTTTGTATATGATTATATCATATTAAAATAAAATTAACTAAAGGTGACCTAAAGCAAACGACACTTTTATTTGTATCTGCCTTGATAGGTAGCTTTGCTTAAGATATTTGAGCTAAAAGCTGCTTCAAAGCTCGCTCTAGTATGTGCTGTGCCGGAAGCTATAGTTGTAGTTGTGTCCAAAGCATATATAGTGGTTTTGTATATATGTTGGTCTGTTGTAGGTGGGCATGGTCCTGCATAAATAGCTTTGTTTTTGTAGTTATCACCGATAGCTACACCAGATATAGTGTTTGGGTCGAAGTCCTCTTTTATGCTGTTTATGTTTGATGGTATATTGTATAAAGCCCAGTGCCTACAAGCAGATGTGCCTGTGCTACAACCAGGAGTTGATTCGTCATCTAAAATAAGCACAAAACTATCTGTGCTAGTTGGAGCACTGCTCCATCTGTAGTGTGGTGATATATTTGCTCCATCGCAACTATACTTCTCTGGTATGATGCCATCGCTACTGTAGCTCGCTGATGTGATAGTAAATACACCATCATCGTCATCGTTTATATCCATACCACACGACACAAATACTAAACTAAACAAAACAACGATAAATATATTTTTCATAGAAACATTTTTTTCTATGAAAAAAGATGATTTTCTTGTTTTCATACAAACCTCTCTTGTTTGAAATTATAACATAGTTTTCTTTAACGAACCTTAAAAATTCTTTTTATGTTGGATTTTTAGAGGCACTCTTGAGTTAAAAAAAGTTGAAACTTTGACCCTGAACAAGTTACGGGGTTCCGGGATGAGTTGCGAGGCAGGAGCGACGAGGGACGATATGGGCTATCGTATTCTATTTTGTTGTTTGTTTCATATTTTGCCCCGAACAAGTTCGCGGTTCCGAGTATAGAACATATTTTGCCCCAAAGCTAATATGTGGGGCTTTTAAAATAGCAAACTATCTATGGCGTGTAAGTGCCTGTGTATGTAGCTTTGCCTATAATATCTGCTTTATAGGCTGCTTCAAAGCTGGCTCTATTGTGAGCTTCTCCAGGAGGTATCAAAACCATTGTATCCGTAGCATATATAGTAGTTTTATAAGTATGTGTGTCTGGAGGACATGGTCCAGCATAGTCATTTAATCCATCATAATTTTCACCCTCTGTGGTTCCTGCTATTGTGCTTATGTCTAAATCTTCCGCTACTGATGTAGTAGCGACAGGTATATTGTATAAAGCCCAGTGCTTACAAGCACCTGTGCCTGTGCCACAAGGAGCAACTTCATCGTCCATAACAATAGCAAGATAAGTTGTGCCACCAGGAACATCGCTCCAGTTATATTGTGGTGATACATTAGTTCCTCCATCTGGCACCACACAAGCAAATCGCAACGGTATCACACCGCCATCTGCATAACTTGTGGAGGTTATAGGGAAATTGGTAACCCCACTAATATATTTTTCATATATTCTCCTTTTTAAAACTATATCAAAATATTCTTAAACAAAACTTAAGGCAACCTCTAAAAACCTCTATCTATCTTTTTAAAACAATTTTGATACAATGCTAAAAAAGGACAAAAATATGACAATATACCCAGCTATCGATTTAAAAGACGGCAAGGCAGTGCGATTATCTAAAGGCGATATGAATACAGCTACCATATACAGCCACCGCCCAGAAGAGTTATGCAAAAAATTTGAAGCTATGGGTGCAGTGTGGCTACATATCGTGGATTTAGATGGAGCATTTGCTGGGAAACCTCAAAATATAGATACTGTCAAAAAGATACTCAAAAAGACTAAACTCAATGTCCAAGTAGGCGGAGGCATACGAGATGAAAAGACGATACAAGCCTATATGGATATAGGAGTTAGTCGTGTGATATTGGGTTCAGTTGCCTTTAAAAACCCTTTATTTGTCAAAGATATGGCCGCTAAATATCCCATAGTTGTGGGCATAGATGCCAAAGATGGAGCTGTAGCAGTGCAAGGGTGGGCAGAAGTATCGTCTATGAAAGCGACTACACTTGCTAAAAAATTTGCCCGTGCCGGTGTGAAAGCTATCATATGCACCGATATAGGAAAGGACGGTATGTTGTGCGGTATAAATGAAAAATTCACTCAAGATATAGCAAAAGCTAGTGGCATAGACACAATCGCTAGTGGTGGCGTCAAAGATATGCGAGATATACAGATATGTTTAAGCAACCCAAATATATCTGGAGTGATAGTAGGCAGGGCTTATTATGAAAAGACTATAGATCTACAAAAGGCCTTTGGTTTATAGCTCCAAATATTTATAAAATCTCTTAAATGCTTCTTTTTAACTATATTTTTATTTCTGGAAAGACTTTTTAGATATTTGCTAATTTGCATTTTAATTTTTTGGCTACAAAAGTTAACATGTCCATTTGTAAAAGCAGCTTCCAATATTTTTATGTTATGTTTTTGTCCTGTAAGATATTGATATAATGCAATTTTAACATTTTTTATATCAGCCGAATCATAATTAGATTTTTTGTTTATACATTTTTCATATGTTGATTTGTCATATATAGTAAGCATATAATCACCAGCATATGAAATACTGCAAGAACATAAAACAACAAATAGAACAACTATAATTTTTTTAACCCCTTTTTTAAATTGTGCCTTCTGATTTGAGATGATTTAATTCTTTTTGTTTGATATTGTAGCATTTTTAAATAAATCTAACCACAAAAAGTGGAAATATTTGGAAGCTATCGGAACCACGGACTGGTTAATCTTAAATATTTGGCAACAATCTCGGAACCCCAAATTTATTCGGGGCCAATCGTTTGACTATAGATGATATTTTGTCGTCTATAGTTTACTGTGATTTAAAACCTTTGTTATATTTATATTCCATTGTATCCAAAAAAGATAAAACAAAGCCTACAAGCAAAGGGTTTTATAGTAATTCAGAGAAATAAAAAGAGTTGTTTTATCAAAGAATATTAAGTTGCTTGTGTATGATATTGTAGCATTTGTGATAAACCAAGAACACACGATATTTAATGGTGTTTAATCAGAAGGCTCTATTCGTTTTTTCAACCTATAATTTATGTATTTTGTAAACAAATAAAAACAATATAATTTTAAAGTTTATTGTAACTCAATATTTCCAGATTCTATCCTACTATCTATAAAATACACCTCAATTTTATATTTGCCACTATCTAAAATAATATTTTCATTTAAATTAGTTATGAAATTTTTTTTATAGTAAATATCACCATGAAATTTATTTGATTTATCTATTTTAAATGAATGAAAAACAGGATCATCGCTATTTTGTCTAAAATAATATTTGATTTTTCCATCTTGTATGAAATCTAATTTTTTTATCCTCGCATGATACTCTCCAAGATACACAGTCTGCACCTCTATACCGTTGTCGGTAGTTATAATTTTTAGATGAGAAGTTAGATAATTATTACAAGAATGCATAATAAATATCACTACAAACAGCAACAAGAATACGGTAAATATATTTTTCACTTTTATTTTTCCATCATTAAATGTATTGTTTTTCATTATATTCTCCTATAAAATATTTTAAAGTGCTTCAAAATTCTTTATTTTATCAATCAGCCATCTGTTGTTGATTCTTTTTAACTCAAACTCTTGTTTATAAAAATCTTGATATTTGTCTTTGTTCTCATATCCTTGCCAACTCTCTCCCTCGCAAATAGCCACAAATGTTATTTTGATACTTGCGGTATTTTTATTGATAACAAGATTTTCAAATCTCATTTTGCCAAAAGCTTTTTTTGACAAACCGCAATCAGACAGCATATCATCCATGCCGAAAAGTAAATAATCTTTCATACCTGCAATATGTGGTTTATCTACTCTACCTGTTGCACTATCCATCATCTCTTTTCTGTCAAGCATTATTTTATCTGCATCTTGGTAAGTCTTATATATTCCATCTAAAAATATTTGAGTGAAAAAGCCGCTTGACTTTAAAAACTTGATATACTTTTTAACTGCCACAAAATCAACACGATAAATTGTTTTGTCTATATGACAAATACAAAAACTTGTTTTGTTTAACTCTTTATGATTAAGCAAATACCAATCCATATAAAAACTTTTGATGACTTTTGAAATTTGTTCTTTGTCTTTGTTTTTTTCGTGTTTTGTTTTTAAATTACAAAAATTATGATCGTAAATCTCTCTACTTTTATTTTTACTAACCGTCAAAGTCCACCTCTCGTTCATTTTAAAATTGGGTTTTATAAGATGACAAGAACTGCTACCATATGGAAATGACACTTTTATAATTTTTTCTTTTATTTTTTTGTGTTTTGGTGTGTTGATGAACTGCTTCATTATTTTAAATGTTACAACCTCCTCTATTGTCCCCTTCCATTCTATCCGTTTTACATCAAGCACATCACCTACAAAAGCATATTGATAATTATTTTTTAATTCTTTTAATATTTTTGGGTGGCTACATGCACAAGCAAAAAGATTACTATTTGCAAAAATCAGCAAATAACCAAATAGCATGATATATATAATTTTTTTCATTTTATGCCCTTGACTTTGTTTTGTTTTAAGATATTTTCAAATTGTTCTATCTGTTCTGGGGTTTCAAATGCTGAAAATGGGATGAAAATGGCTGTGATAGTTGTCGTATAGCAGACATAATGCTTACAGATTTTTTTGCAGTTTGTTATCTGATTTATGCTAAATTTGCTATAATTTTCATTTCTCTCGCTACAAAAATATTTATCGTTTATTATTAGTTTATGTGGATAAAAAACCATCTTATTTTTGGTATAAAAAAATAAAAAATACAGATAATTATACAAGAAAATCAATATCGCAAACAAAACAAAGAAAACTGCAGATATAAAAATACTTTTATAGTCTGTCAATACATAGTGCCCGATTGTAAAAATAATTACCGCCAAAGATAATGGTAAGATGCCTCTAAAAAAGCTATTTTAATTAAGTCTTTTTTCTTTAGGATAAATTCTAATTCAATTTTGTTGTCCATAATTTTCTCCTATATCCAATCTATCTAATGCCGTGTCGCTCTCGATGTAGCCTCTTAAAACCTCTATAGCTACTTTTGATAAATTTTATATATCGTAGCATATACATCTTAAAGTATCTCTAAACATTTTTCAAGTTTAGTGTAGTCTGAAAGTCTTGCTGACACACTCTGGTGTTATGCAGCGGTTTTTCGCTATTTTATGAGAGGGTTTAGCCCATTTGCTTTTGTCATCCATTGTTGTATCTGCTCGTAGTCATCACACTCTATCATAGTTTTGAGTTTTTGCATATTTTTGTCAAATACATCAAACGAGTTCAATAAATTTATTTTATTTTGTCTAAATATCTCTGCCCACATCGCAGGCGAACTTTTAGCGATACGGCTCATACTTCTAAACCCACCACCAGCTAAAGCTATGATATCTTTGGGATTTTCGTGGTCCATAACTGTATTTGCCAGTCCAAACGATATAGCATGAGGCAAGTGACTCATATAGCATGCATGTATATCGTGCTCGCTTGAGCTCATATAGACTATATTCATAAGCATAGCCTCAAACATATCTTTAGTTTTTTTTATGTGTATATCGCCACTATCGTTTGTATCGCAAAACACTACTATGCCTTGTTCATAAAAGTTATCTATAGCAGCAGTGGGACCAAACTTCTCTGTGCCAACCATAGGGTGAACTGCTACGAAGTTTTCTCTTATTTTTGTCGGTATGTTTTTTATTATTTGTTCTTTGGTGCTTCCAAAATCCACAATTGTAGTTGTTTTGTTTATGTTGTGTAGTTTCTTTGTGAAGTTGATTATGCTTTGAACTGGAACACACAGCACTATCATATCAAGAGTTTTCAGTTTTTCTATATCGCATATCTCATCAACCAGTTTCAACTCCTCAGCCTTCTTTATGTGCTTTTTGTTGTGGTCATATCCATAAACAGTTGAAGCTATTTTGTATTTTTTGAGAATTTTGCCAAGCGAGCCACCCATAAGCCCCAAACCAACTATACCTACATCCATCTTTTTGCCTTAAGTTTTTTTTGTTATTATACTCAAAAATTTTAAAAATCACAAAGGAAAATGCAAATATGATACAAGTTGAATTTTTAGGTCCTATAAACAAACCAAAAATGAGTTTGAATATATCAAATTTAAATGAGCTAAAAGATATATTGAAACAAGATAAAAGTATGCAAATATGGCTTGAAAACTCAAGTATAGCGATAAATGACAAAATAACAAAAAACCCAAACAGTGCCTTAAAAGATGGCGATGTGGTGTGTTTGTTGCCTCCTGTTTGTGGTGGATAGCTTGAGCTATTTGTCTATACACAAAGGCGCTTTAGATGTCAAAACTATCACAAATGGTTGGTTTGATAAGTTTAAAAATCAAAACTATGGTGCTATCGTCACATTTGTAGGAGTTGTGCGAGATGAGTGCGGTATTGGGGGTTTGAGTTTTGATATATATGAACCTATACTTAAAAACTGGTTTGACACATGGCAAGCAAAAGCCAAAGAGCAAAATGCCGTCATACTTATGGCGCATAGTTTAGGAGATGTGCCACTCCACGAAAGCAGTTTTGTAGCATGTGTTTGTAGCCCACAGAGAAAAGTTGCTTTGCGATTGATTGATGAATTTGTAGAAGATTTCAAAGCTTCTGCTCCTATATGGAAATACGACATAGTAGATAAAAATCATATATGGATAGAAAAAAGAGGCAAAAATCTAAAGCATAGCGGTATCTTAAGTTAAATTTGATAAAATAGCATACTTTTTAAACAGCGATACTATTTTGTATCGTCCATCAAAGGAAATAAATGGCAGAGAAAAATCAAAACAACAAACGAAAACACACTCCAGTATCTGGTTTGGATATAGAGCAACTTAGAGCTTTGGATATAGATGAGCTTATAAAAATAGGCAATGAAAAAGATATAGAAAACCCCCAAGAGCTAAAAAGACAAGACTTGATATTTGAGATACTTAAATCACAAACAAGCGAAGGTGGCTTCATACTTTTTACTGGTATATTGGAGATATTACAAGGCGGGTTTGGGTTTTTGCGAACACTCGATGGCAACTTTCAAGACAGCAGTAATGACTCGTATGTAAGTGTTACACAGATAAAACGATTTGCCCTACGAACTGGTGATATAGTCAGCGGACAAGTGCGAGCTCCTAACAACGACAAAGAAAAATACAACGCTTTGCTCAAAATAGAAGCTATAAACTATCTTCCACCAAACCAATCAAACAAAAGACCACTTTTTGAGAACTTAACTCCTCTTTACTCTTTGGATCCATTTACATTTGAATACAGGCAAGATAGACTAACGGGACGAGTGTTGGATATATTTGCTCCTATGGGCAAAGGTCAAAGAGGGCTTATAGTAGCGTCGCCAAAGACAGGCAAAACGGAGCTTATGAAAGAGCTGGCACACGGTATCACAGCAAACCACGATGATGTGGAGCTTATAGTTCTGCTCATAGACGAAAGACCAGAAGAGGTAACCGATATGCAACGCTCTGTTAAAGGCGAGGTGTTTAACTCTACATTTGACCTACCAGCACAAAATCACACAAGAGTAGCAAATATGGTGCTCGAAAAAGCCAAACGAAAAGTAGAGATGGGCAAAGATGTAGTCATACTGCTGGATTCTATCACACGATTAGCCAGAGCATACAATACGGTCACGCCATCATCTGGCAAGGTCCTAAGTGGTGGAGTTGATGCAAATGCCCTACACAAACCAAAACGATTTTTTGGAGCAGCGAGAAACATAGAGCACGGAGGAAGCTTGACTATCATAGCCACTGCTTTAGTAGAAACTGGCTCAAAGATGGACGATGTGATATTTGAAGAGTTCAAAGGCACCGGCAACAGCGAAGTGGTTTTAAGTAGAACGGCTTCAAACTTGCGAGTTTATCCTGCTGTAAATATCACTAAAAGTGGCACAAGAAAAGAGGAACTGTTATTAACTCCAGAAAAGCTACAAAAAATTTGGATACTTAGAAATGCAGTTGCCAAGATGGACGAGGTAGAATCGCTGAAATTTTTGTATCAAAAGATGCGAAAAACCGAAACAAATGAAGAGTTTTTTCGCTCTATGAATGAATAGGTATGAAGTTTAAAAGTTTGTTAAACGGTATCAAGACATATGAAGCAGGCAAACCTATGGAGTTACTGGTGCGAGAGTATGGTATAAAACCAGGCGACATAATCAAATTAGCATCAAACGAAAATCCATACGGCACTAGCCCCGCTGTTATCAAAAGTTTAAATAGAAGCATAGACAAAGTATCTATGTATCCAGATGATAGTGCCTATGAGCTCAAAAGTGCTTTAGCCTCACACTTTGATATGTTAAGTGAAAATATCATCATAGGAGCAGGAAGCGACCAGATAATTGAGTTTGTGATAAATAGCATTTGTGATACAAACAGCAAAATACTTATGGCTAAAACTACATTTGCTATGTATGAGATATATGGGCGTCTATCAGGTGCAACTATCCTCAAAACACAAAGCCACGAACACAATATAGACGACTTTAAAGATATTTATAAAAAACACAAACCCAATATCATCTTTTTGTGTTTGCCAAACAATCCTTTAGGAGAGTGCCTCAATACAGATGAGGTATATGCCTTTTTAGATAGTATAGACAAAAATACACTTGTTGTTATAGATGGAGCATATCAGGAGTATGCGAGATACAAAGACCCATCAAAAGTGATAGACCCCAAGGATATCACCACCAAATACTCAAATACTATTTGCTTAGGCACATTTTCAAAGGTCTATGGTTTGGGAGGTTTGCGAGTAGGGTATGGTATATCAAACCGGAATACAATAGCGACTTTGCATAAACTTCGCCCACCTTTTAATATCACAACTTTGTCGCTCCAAGGTGCCATAGAAGCACTCAAAGACCAAAAATTTGTCCACGATACTGTGGAGAAAAACTTCGAACAAATGATAAGATATGAAGAGTTTGCCGATAAAAAAGGTCTAAAATATATCGATAGCTATACTAACTTCATATTTATATATATGGAAACTAACTCAAAAGAGCTATGTGAAAAACTTCTAAAAAAGGGCTTGATAGTGCGAGATATGACTAGTTATGGATTAAATGCTATTCGTATAACCATAGGCACAAAAAAGCAAAATGACACAGTGCTCGAGGTCTTGGATAAACTTTGCTAAAACCAGCAGACAAAAAAAGCGACCACTACAAAAACATAGCTCATGGATTTTTCCTATCTATTGGCACAACTATAGCAGAGCCACATACTATACTGCCTCTTATGGTTAATTTTTTTGGTGGCGGTCCTATACTTATAGGTTTGTTCTCTTCACTTTTGCGAGGTGGGGCTATCATCATACAGATGTATGCTGCTTTTCATGCACAAACATATCCTAAGATGTTGAGGTATTTTCGGCGAGTTTTACTGGCGAGGTTTTTGTCGTGGTTTTTTATAGGTGTAGCTATACTATATATAGGGGACGATAATCATAATTTGACTTTGTGGTTTATAGGCATAGGGCTTTTTGTATTTTCGTTTTCTGCTGGGTTTGGTGCGATATATTTTCGTGAGATACTAGCTAAACTATTTAGCCATAAGTTTCGAGGCAAGACTATGTCTATGAGACAATTTTTCTCTGGACTTGGAGCACTTGGTAGTGGGCTCGTAGCTGGATATATTTTACATACTTATGATGCTCCTTTTAGTTTTGGAGTGCTTTTTGTGGCATCGTCATTTGTCATGGCATGTGGATATATAGCTATAGCCACCGTGAACGAACCTATCAAGACAAACTTACGGACAAAAGAGCGGAGCTTTAGGTTGTTTTTGAAAAATAGTGCCAAGATGTTAGCCCAGGACGAGCAACTCAAGATACACATAGCCACATATACTCTGGCATTTTCATATCTTTTTGCTTTGCCGTTTGTCATCATAGATGCTAGTGAAAATTTTAAACTTGATGGTGCTACTATTGGTTTGCTTATCACATCGCAGATGACAGGAGCTATGATTAGTAATATATTGTGGGCGAAGTTAAGTGGTTTGGGTCTAAACAAACTTATATCAAATATCACTATATCTATGTCTATATTTGCTATAGTTTTGAGTTTGTTTGCTTTTGATTTGTGGTGGTATTTTGTGGTATTTTTTGTCATAGGTGCGAGTATGGATGGCAATCGTATCAGCTCTGGCAATATGATACTGCTCATAGCTCCTGAAGACAAACGACCTATATATACGGCTTTGAAAACAAATATTATGTCGTTGGGTATGTTTTTTTCTATCGTTGGGGGTGTTGTGCTAAACTTCACTAGTTATACATTTTTGTATATATGGACTATAGTTTTGCTTTTGGTGGCGTTGTATTATTCAAGTAAACAAATAGACGACAGCAAACAAGAGAATAGTTGATAGCAAGGCACGAACGAGACATCTATAGTAGCAACTCGCTTGCTACCACTCGTTAGGGAGCGATAGACAGGCTTTTGCCTGTCAAGCGATAGCACGAGTGAGACATCTCTTATCTAAAGCGAACCATTGTAGCTGAATTGTTTCGGCTTTGCCTCACAATGATAGTTTGTCCGCTTGAAGCGTGATACCAATAAATAAAATATATTTTTGTTTGTAATAGTTTGAATGATTAGCCCGAACAAGTTCGCGGTTCCAAGAATATAATAGTCCATATCGTCCCTCGTCACTCCTGCCTCGTCTCTCGCAAAGCACGAACGAGACATCTATAGTAGCAACTCGCTTGCTACCGTGAGTTAGGAATTGACACAGATTTTACATCTGTATCAAGGAGCACGAACGAGACATC
>Ga0164315_10000202_pt1 | contig 37813 bp, 37 predicted proteins | sample GuaBasSedimGuay6_FD_113737 | JGI IMG/M metagenome (GOLD analysis project Ga0164315, IMG submission 113737) | Subseafloor sediment microbial communities from Guaymas Basin, Gulf of California, Mexico - Guay6, Core 4569-2, 0-3 cm | ecosystem: Environmental > Aquatic > Marine > Hydrothermal vents... | reverse complement strand
CTCCCGATCGCAGGAGCCGCGCTGGTCGATTATTCGCAATGTACTGGGTTGGGTCGATTAAGCAGATAGTTGGCTATTGCCGAAGTGGAAGGCGACCCAGGCAGTATCGCAAAGTGGCTCTGGCAGTATCTGACCTGCTTCGGTTACAATTGAAGTCGTTGAACGGGGAGGTCCTCAAGCGTGAGCTGTCCGACTATCTGCACCCGGTGCAGATCGAGGCAATCTTGGCGCGCCGCGACCTCATTCTGAAAGAGGCGGTGGGAACATCCCAATAAACTCACTTGATAAGTCCGCCTGGTAGGCCAGTTCGACAGGGAGCAATGCAAATGGTACGAGCGATCCGAATACACGAGACCGGTGGCCCCGACGTAATGCTGCTGGAAGATGTCGAACTCGAGCAACCCGGTCCCGGAATGGTGACCGTTGCGAATCGGGCGATAGGCCTCAATTACATCGACACCTATCATCGCCGTGGCATGTACCCGTTGCCATTGCCCACCGGGATTGGACTGGAAGGGGCGGGTGTGGTGGAGGCGGTCGGTGCAGGGACGAATCTGGCCGTGGGAGACCGGGTGGCGTACTGTTCTGCGGGGTTTGGCGCCTATGCCGAGGCCCTGAACGTGCCAGCCGATCGCCTGGTGAAAATTCCTGAGGGAATTGATTTCGAACAGGCTGCGGCCGCGTTACTCAAGGGGCAGACCGCCGAGTACCTGTTGCAGCGCACCTATCCACTACAGTCCGGGGAGACTTGCCTGTTCCATGCGGCGGCGGGTGGCGTCGGGCTTATCTTCGGGCAGTGGGCCAGTAGTATTGGCGCCAATGTGATCGGCACTGTGGGGTCACCGGAAAAAGCCGAGTTGGCCAGGGCTCATGGTTATCATCATGTGATCAACTACCGCACGGACGATGTAGTGGCGCGCGTGCTGGAAATCACCGGCGGGGAGAAACTGCCGGTGGTATTCGATGGTGTCGGCAAGGACACCTTTGACATGTCGCTGGATTGCCTGCGGCCCAGGGGGTTGATGGTGAGTTTTGGTGCCGCATCAGGGCCTCCCGAGCCCTTGAATTTGCAGGTGTTGGCGAGCAAAGGCTCTTTGTTTATTACACGGCCCACCATGTTCACCTATACGGCCAGCACTGAGGAGTTGCGCCAGTCTTCACAAGACCTGTTCGCTCGTATTCTCAGTGGTGATGTGCGCATCAAGATTAACCAGCGTTACGCTTTGGCCGATATTCAGCAGGCGCACACCGACATTGAGAACCGTAAGACCACGGGGTCCACGGTAATCCTGCCCTGAACGCCGGACATATCAGCATTGGGGAAATACCGCCAATGGTCAAACCACTCGTGCTGAGCGGCGAAGGCGTGCGGCTGGAACCCCTGTCACAGGGTCACGCCCAGGGTCTGTACAACCGTGGTCGAGTCGCCGCGGACTGGATTTATTTGCCAAGATCCTGTTTTATCGACCTGGCCGATACCCGGCAATGGATAGACGAGGCGCTGGAGGATTCCGCGCAGTTGGTTTTCGCCATTGTGGAGTCAGGCAAGGACAAAGTCGTGGGCAGTACCCGCTACCTGCATGTCTGCCCGGAGCACCGCTCCCTGGAGATCGGTTGGACCTGGCTGGGCCAGGAGTGGCAGCGTACTGGTGTCAATACGCAGGTGAAACTGTTGCTGCTGTCCCACGCTTTTGAGCGTCTGGGTTGTGTCAGGGTGGAATTCAAGGCCGACGAGCGCAACGCCCGCTCCCAGCGCGCCCTGGAGCGGATGGGCGCTACGCGGGAGGGTGTGTTGCGCAATCACATGATCGTGCAGGGTGATTACGTGCGCGATTCGGTCTACTTCAGCGTCATCGACCAGGACTGGCCGCAGGTGAAGAGGCGCCTGCTACTACTCACAGAGCGCAGCTGATATACCCCGGGATTTGCGCGATTTACCCGCACAGTGCATGCCCACCCTGAGCGAGGTGGATAGCCTTATTCTTTAAGGCCGGCCGGTGGTACTACCATCACGCGTTATTAACTGACGGTAGCCTGTACCATTTCGTTGTCGGAGAAGCTTTCCGCGAACAAGGGGGAACTGAGGTAGCGTTCACCCGAGTCGGGCAGGATAGCGACGATCATCTTGCCCCGGTGCTCTTCCTGCTGTGATACCCGGTGGGCGATCGCCATGGCGGCACCGCAGGACACTCCCGCCAGGATTCCCTCCTGCTGCATTAGCTTGTGGGCCCAGGCCATCGCGTCCTCACTGGAGACCTGCTCTACCGCGTCCACCATGGCCAGGTCCAGGTTGGCGGGGACAAAGCCGGCACCGATGCCCTGAATCTTGTGCGGGGCGTGGCTGGGCTCCCCGCCCGCTTTTGCGGCGGTGATCATGGTGGTGGAGTCGGGCTCCACTGCGACCACGTGTACGGGCTTGCCCCGTGTCTGTTTCAGGTATCTGGCAATACCGGTGAGGGTACCGCCAGTGCCGACCCCCGACACCAGGATGTCGACCTGGCCATCAGTGTCATCCCAGATTTCCGGGCCGGTCGTTTGTTCATGGATGGCGGGATTGGCTGGATTTTCGAACTGGTGTGGCCCCCAGTGCTTGCCTGGATCCGAGGCGATGATATCCTCCGCCGCCTGGATGGCCGCAGGAATTCCCCTGGCACCATCAGTGAGGATGATTTGTGCCCCCAGGGCCTTCATCAGCATGCGCCGTTCCAGGCTCATAGTATTGGGCATGGTCAGGATACAGCCGTAGCCCCTGGCCGCGGCGACGAAGGCCAGGGCGATACCGGTATTGCCGCTGGTGGGTTCGACGATGGTCATACCGGGCTTGAGGCTGCCATCGCGCTCCGCCGTCATGACCATGTTGTAGCCGATGCGGCATTTGACGGACATGGCGGGGTTGCGACTCTCCACTTTGACGTAAATGTTGCCGTCACTGATGTGGTTGATCTTGACCAGGGGTGTACCCCCGATGGTCTGTGCGTTGTCCTGGTAGAGTATGCTCATGCTCGATTCCTTATCGTTATCCCGGCTCCCGGGCCAGACAAGACTAGTACCCCTTTGTATTCCTGTCCATTATTCAATTACGTGGATGGTCGCGGGGCGAGGTGCAGCTTTTCAGTTTTTTTTTGGATTTGTTGGAACCTTTGGTGTAGCACGCAGTCTCATTTATCAGTGACGGTGTCGCCACGTTTGTGGTGGGAGGTTTGGGCACTGTCATTCTGGATTCTGTCCAGGTCTCATACCCCACTTAAGAGAGGCTCTATCTCTGTATACCGACCCCATGGGTCGGTTTTTTTGTCTGTGTTCGTCACGCCAGGAAACTTGCTATCGCGGGCAGTGCCTTGCGCCTCCAGTCAGTCATCGGGCGGGCGCCGCCGCGGCCTGCCCGGTGGCCAGTGCCAGGGATTCCAGCGTTTGTGGGCCGATCAGGGTAGCGCTGAGATGACCACCGGGGTCCAGGATCAATGTCGTCGGTAATACTACGGGTCTGGGAGCCCCGAGTTGTCTGGCCGGATCATCGGGCAGCGTGGCAAATGCGATGCCCAGTTTCTCCAGTTGCTGCTCAAGCTCCTGCCCGGTGGCGCCGTCGTAGTTTACTCCCAGTACGGTAACCTGCCGGTACTGCCGGTTGAGATTATTCAGTTCAGGAATTTCCTTGATGCAGGGTTTACACCACTGTGCCCAATAGTTGATCACAACCCACTGGCCGTGCAACTGCTCGAGATTCATTGAATCCGACGCTCCACTGCCTCCACCACAGGCAGTGAGCGCCAGTGTCAACGCCAGGCAGGCAAGGTATTTCACTGGGAAAACAACTCGACCAGGTTGGTGTCCAGTATTTTCCGCTGATCTGTGCGTTGATCACGCAGCAGACGGTAGGCGTCTCCCTGCCAGTCCATGTACGCCGCGATATCTTCCTTGTCCAGGGGCTGTTCGTCATTGACCCATTCTTTGAGCTGCCAGAACTTGATTGTGTGCAGGTCACGGCTCAGCAGGTAGTGCCCTTTGTCGTTCTGGGTAATCACTTTCTTTTGTATAAATACGTCGCGCACTTCTCGCCAGGTTTCACTGTCGAGTCCCCTGATCACCGAGTGCCTGTTGTTGAGCAGTTCGATTTCCCGCACGGTTTTACCTGATTTCTGTTTTTGCCAGAACAGGAAGAGCACATCGAGGGCCTTTAACACCGTAGGGCGATTGGCCTGCTCGGTACTCTGGTAGGCCGACAGGCTGTGCACCAGTATTCCTCCCATTAATACGATGATCCAGGATACGAAAATCCACAGCAGGAACAGGGGCACGACAGCAAAAGCACCGTAAATGAAGGTGAAGCTGGAGCCCACCATTAAATCGGTGAATATCGAGCGGGCGATATGAAAGGCCAGCGCCGTGACGAAACCGCCGATGAGGGCATGTTTGAACGGTACGCGGCAATTGGGAACGGCAGCGTAGAGCAGGCTGAAACCGGCTGTGCTGAGTAGCAGGGGAGTTGACTTCAGCAGGAAAACCTTGGCCCCGATGATGTCGAATTCGTCCAGTACGTTGGCGAATGAAGAAAGATAGGTGCTAATACCCAACGCCAGGCCTATGGTTATAGGCGCCAGGGTCAATATTGCCCAGTACAGCACGAAACTGGATACCGCGCCGCGGTTTTCCCTGGCTCGCCAGATCATATTGAAGGCTTTCTCGATGTTGCGCAGCATCAGCACCGCGGTCACCAGCAGGAAGATGATGCCGGGCCCGGTCAGGTTCTTGGCCTGGCGGGAAAAATCGTCGAGGTAGTCCTGAATCTCCAGGCTGCTGGCGGGCATCAGGTGTTCAAACAGGAAATCCTGTATCTGGGATTCCACACCCTGGAAGGTCGGTATGGCTGAAGCCATGGTGTACAGCACCGTTAGCAGGGGCACCAGGGCGAACAGACTCATGTAAGTCAGCGCCGCCGCATTTTCCGAGCAGCGATCTGCCGAGAAACGGAAAAATAGATAGCGAGTGCGCCGCCAGAACTCGCGCAATTTGGTTGTGACGAAATCCATAAGCGCATTATGGCACGATTGCCAGGGAGCGGGTCAGGTCTGAGTAATACTGATTTAGGGTGAAAGTGCGCACGTCCCGCTGCTTGCGGGAGGTTTTTTGCCTTGTTCAGTTGGAACCCCACGCCTTTACAAGGCAAAAAATCCCCGCAAGCAGCTACCTACGCGCCGTGCAGCGGGACCCGTACTACACTAGCATTACTTAAGTATGTGCCATCAAGACCTACCCATTTGATTTGCTATACTGCGCCGCTGATTCATATCGCCTTTCGGAGTAGACCATGAGTGACGTTACCATTTACCACAACCCGCGCTGTTCCAAGTCGCGCACTACCCTGGCCTTATTGGAGGAAAATGGCGTGAACCCCGATGTGGTTCTATATCTGGAGACCGCGCCCAGTGCGCAGGATATCTCGGGTCTGCTGGTCAAACTGAACATGACCGCCGGGCAGTTGGTGCGCCGTGGGGAGGATGTTTACAAAGAATGCGGGCTGAATAAGGGTTCCAGCGATGCGCTGGTGCTGGCGGCTATGGCCGAACACCCCAAGCTGATTGAGCGCCCCATTGTGGTCATGGGTGACAGAGCGGTTCTTGGTCGCCCGCCGGAAAACGTGCTGGCGTTGATCGGTTGATGGAGCAAGCCTACATCCTGGTCCTGTACTATTCGCGCGGTGGCGCCACGGCGACGATGGCACAGCAGATAGCTCGCGGGGTGGAACTTGTGCCCGATATGTCGGCCCGGTTGCGGACGGTGCCTCCTGTCTCTGCCAACTGTGAGCAGACCGAAGAGGATATTCCCAGCGTCGGGCCCCTGTATTGTGAGCTGGAAGATCTGCGTAATTGTGCGGGTCTGGTGATGGGCAGTCCCACCCGGTTCGGCAATATGGCAGCGCCTCTCAAGTACTTTCTGGACCAGACCTCCTCCCTGTGGCTTAGTGGTGCCATGATCGACAAGCCGGCGGCGGTTTTCACCTCTACCTCGAGCATGCACGGTGGCCAGGAATCGACCTTGCTGACTATGTTGTTGCCGCTGTTACATCACGGCATGCTTATTGCGGGTCTACCTTACAGTGAGTCGGGGCTGATGAGCACGGCATCGGGGGGTACACCTTATGGCGCCTCTCATTGGGCGGGGAGTGACAACAGTCGGCCAGTGGACGAGACAGAGGCTTCCCTGTGTCGGGCGCTGGGCAAGCGGGTGGCGCGCCTGGCCGGTGGTGACCGCCGGTGAGGGCAGGCTTGAGTGCCGGGGCATACCTGCTGACCTGGTTGAGCTGGACGGTATTGCTGTTGCAGCAGCTGGTCGACGCCTGGGTGCATCAGGCGCCGTGGATTATCTGGCTGGGCAAATTGCTGCCCCTGGTGCTGTTCCTGCCTGGTATGCTCAAGGATAATTTGCGTAGTTTTATCTGGCTGTGCTTTGTCTGCCTGTTGTATTTTATCGCTCTGGTGGAGCGGTTGTTTGCCCAGCCTGACAGCTGGTTGGCTATCACTGGTACTGTGGCGGTTGTGGTACTGTTTACCGCGGCCATGTTTTATGTGCGCTGGCGAGCCCGAGAGCTGCGCGCGATTGACGAGCGTTAAGCCGACGCCGGAGAATAACTATGAGTAAACCCTCCCTGCCGCGCCGGGTGTTTTCTGCAATCTGGAACGGTTTAACCCGCATCAGGCTGGCTCTTTCCAACATCTTCTTCCTGCTGATGATCGCCGTCATTTACTTTGTTTACATTGGGGGTACGCCCGAGCCTTTACCCGAACGCGCGGCGTTACTGCTCAATCTTGCGGGCTCTGTGGTTGACCAGAAATCGCAGGTTGAACCTCTGCAGGCACTGTTGGGTAAGCCTTCCCCCTCGGACCACGAGGTGTTGTTGCACGATGTCATTGAGGCTATCGATTACGCCAGGGACGATCCCCGGATAAACTCGCTGGTGATGGAGTTGGATGATCTCATGCATATAGGCATCAGCAAGACCCAGGAGATTGTGGTGGCACTGGAGTCTTTTCGCGAGAGTGGCAAACCGATTGTCGCGGTGGGGGATTATTTCACCCAGGATCAGTATTTGCTGGCCAGTCATGCGGATTCGGTGATTGTACACCCGCTGGGAGGTGTCGCCCTGGAGGGCTACAGCAGCTATCGCAATTATTTTCGGGAGGCGCTGGAAAAGATTTCCGTGAACGTGCATGTATTTCGGGTCGGCGAGCATAAATCGGCAATGGAGCCGGTCACGCGCGACGACATGTCCCCGGGGGAGAAGGAGCTGACCGGGCGCTGGTTACAGGTGCTCTGGGACCAGTACACCTCTATTGTAGAGGCGCGGCGCGAACTGTCTCCCGGAGCGATTGATGGCTACGTGAACAACTTCGCCCAGCGCCTGGCGGAGCAGGGCGGTGATTCTGCCCGGACGGCCCTGCAGGCCGGATTAGTGGATAAGCTGCTCAGTCGCAGTGAGGCCAATGACTACCTCAGTGAACTGGTGGGTGCCAGCAACGAAGACGGTTTGTATGAGGCAATCACGTTTGAGCGCTATGTTTCACGCAAGCGGCCTGTATCGTTGACCGGCGTGAAAGGCGACCGCGTTGCGGTCATTACCGCGCAGGGCAATATGCTGCCCGGAGAGCAGGCTCCCGGCACGATTGGAGGCGACTCTCTGGCACACCTGATTCGCGACACGGCAGAGCGGGATGGCGTGAAGGCGATTGTATTGCGGATAAACAGCGGCGGCGGCAGCATGTTCGCCTCGGAAATCATTCGCCAGCAGATGCTCCACGCCAGGGCGATGGGCATACCGGTGGTGGTATCCATGGGCGCTGTTGCCGCCTCCGGGGGCTACTATATTGCCGCCGAAGCGGATGAGATCTGGGCGACTCCCTCCACCATTACCGGCAGTATTGGGGTATTTGCCGCCTTCCCCACCTTCGAGCTATTGCTGCAGCGTTTGGGTATTTCCACTGACGGGGTGGGTACCACAGCGCTGGCAGGTTCCCTGCGGCTGGATCGTCCTCTCAACCCCGAGTTGGTGGTGGCCATCAATAACGGAGTGCAGTTCGCTTACAACAGTTTTGTGCAGATTGTAGCCGATGGCCGGGATATGAGCCTGGATGAGGTGGACCCCCTGGCGCAGGGCCGGGTATGGAGTGCCCCCGATGCGCTAAAGGTCGGTCTGGTCGATGGCCTGGGCAGCCTGGATGACGCCATTGCCGCAGCCGCTGCGCGGGCCGGGATGGAGGATTACAAGGTCGATTACGTGGAACTGCCGCGCTCACCCAGGGACATCTTGATGCAGCAGCTGGCGGACAGGGTAGGCAGCCTGGGTGTATGGACTCAATCCACAGCCGGCGCCACCCTGTCAGCATTGTTGCAACCGGTGGCACGGGCCGCCGGGGAAATAGCCGGCCTGCAGGACCCCAAGCACATTTACCTGCGTTGTGTCGCCTGCGGGATTATCCCCTAGGCATTATCGCCTTTCTTCAGCGGGCCTCCGTGCGCGAACCATGACGCCCTGCTGCGGCGGCCATGATATCGTAGGCTTTCTGGTAGATTGCGGTCACCGGGGTATGGTTGTCTGACTCCTGGCGCCTGGAAATCATGGTCATGGGGAACAGGTACTCATCACTCTGCTTATAGCGCAGGGCGCGACTACGCCCCATCCTGTCTTCATAAATCACCCAGTGCAAGCCCAGATCAGCGGCCAGCAGGTCGCCCATGATGACGCCCATGGCCTGCAATTCCCGGGTCTGGTCCGGGCGCACCAGGCGTTTGTCCAGCAATGCCTGCAGCAGTGCCAGATCGTTATCCCTGTCGCCGTTGAACGGGCGGCCGAAGTTTCTCGTGGCCAGGTCGTCCAGGGTGGCACGTTGTTGCGCCATATACTGCAGGTCCGTATTGGACAGTTCCCCGATGCGCACATTATCCTGACCCAGAGCGCCCGGGGTGGTCCACAGAGCCCACAGTGCCAGTGTCAGGCCGAAAATCTTTCGGTATGTCATGATAATGGTCTCCAGTATTACCATCGCCGGCAGGCTTGCGTGCTTGATTTTAGCCCAATTTGGTTGTTATCCGGCTGTTGTCATGGATAATGGCGGACTTCCCCTGGGGTAAGTAGGCGGTGGACCCGCGCCCAATTGATTTTTTTCGGAGATTACACATGATTACCGGCAGTATTGTCGCCCTGGTTACCCCCATGCACGCCGATGGCAGTGTCGACTGGGCTGGCCTGGAACGCCTCCTTGATCTGCACCTGGAGGCGGGTACCGCCGCCATCGTGGCGGTGGGTACGACAGGCGAGAGCGCTACTCTCAGCGTTCCTGAACATTGTGAGGTTATCAAACATTGCGTGGCGCATGTCGCTGGCCGTATACCGGTGGTGGCAGGTACGGGCTCCAACTCCACCGCGGAGGCCATAGAACTCACCCGGGCGGCTGCCGCAGCGGGAGCGAATGCCTGTCTGTTGGTGACGCCTTATTACAATCGGCCCACCCAGCGCGGCTTGTATGAACATTTCAAGGCCATTGCCGAGGCGGTCGCAATTCCCCAGATTCTCTACAATGTACCCGGCCGTACCAGCGTGGATATGAGCAACGACACAGTGCTGCGACTGGCGGACCTGGATAATATCTCCGGCATCAAGGATGCCACCGGTGACCTGGCGCGCGGGCGCGAGTTGATTGAACGCTGTGGCCAGACCATCGCCATCTATTCCGGAGATGATCCGACCGCCATGGAGCTGATACTGGCCGGGGGCCACGGTAATATTTCCGTGACGTCTAATATCGCACCGGCGTTGATGGTCGCGTTATGTCGCCTCGCCCTGGCCGGTGACAGAACGGGTGCAGAGGCGATCAATTCACGTCTTGAAGCACTGAACAAGGCTTTGTTCCTGGAGGCCAATCCGATTCCCGTCAAGTGGGCCCTGCAGCACCGCGGTTTGATTGAGGAGGGAATGCGCCTGCCCCTGACCACTCTGGATGAGCAGTATCACCCGGCTGTTTTGGCAGCGATGGAGGCGGCGGGAGTTTGATGGCGATGTCGGTTAAAACGGTGAGAACTACCCTGCTGGCCACCCTGTTGCTGGCGTGTACCGGCTGTGGCTACCTGTTTGGTGACAAGGGCATGTTTCGCGATAAGTCCGAGGATTACAAGAAAGCCCCGGAAACACCCGTATTGCGTGTACCCGAGGGCAAGGATAGCGGAGCTTTGCGCGAAACCTATCCCATACCGCCGGTGCATGATGATCTGCTGCTGGCCGGTGAGTTCGCAGTGCCTAGGCCGGCGCCACTGGTCGCCGGAGCCGGGGAAGATATAGTCCGGATCCAGAGGCTCGGTGATGAGAATTGGGCGTTGATAGCCGTCGCACCCGGCCAGGTTTGGCCGCAGGTACGCAGCTTTCTGGCCGCATCCGGCATCCAGGTGGCGCGGGTCGATGCCCGAGCTGGCATCATGGAAACCGGCTGGTTGACGATGGAGGGGCAGCCCATGGCCAGCCGCTACCGCTTTCGTATGGACCAGGGCGTGCAGCGTGGCACCAGTGAGTTACACGTGTTGCAGATGGACCAGGCGGGCGAACTGAACAGTTGGCCGGCTGAATCCGACAACGCGGAGCAGGCGGATGAAATGCTGCGTGCGGTAGCGCAATTCCTGGCTAACAGTGCCGATTCTGCGCCGGTATCCATGATCGCCGAGCAGGGCATCAGCGCCAGCGGCAAGATATCCATGCAGGAAGCGCCGGAGGGTTATACCTATATCCGGCTGGCCCTGCCCTATGACCGCGCCTGGGCATCGCTGGGCCGTGCCCTGGAAAAGTCCACCTTTGAAATTACCGACCGTGATCGCAGTGGTGGTAATTACTACGTGCGTTTCCTTGGCCCAAATGCGCAGGAAGAGGCCGGCTGGATGGACTGGCTGTGGGATAGCGATGAGGACCACCCCATGGCCGGGCAGAAGTTCCTGGTAACCATGACAACGCAGGATGAGCCGGCGGTCATCATACGCTTGCTGCCACAGGACGATTCGCAGTCCTTTGACAAACGCGACGAGCAGGATCTGCTGGCGCTGATTAAAGGCAATATCCACTAAACTCTAATGCTTGGGCAACGTCGGGTATATGGCGCAGGTCCCGCTGCACGGTGCGGGACTGACTCTACATACCTTGCCCTTTGGATTCTCGTGCTCGGTCCCGCTTCCAGCGCCGGTTGCTCCACAGCCAGCTTTCCGGTTCGCTGCGTATGGCTCGCTCCGCCATGCGCACGTAGCTCTGCGTGATGTCGTGGCTGTCTTTGTCATAAGGCGGCCGGGCCAGTTCGTGGAATTCGACCTCATAATGCCCACGGCTGCGGCGCCGGCACTGGGCGAACAGTACGGGAAATTGGGTCATTTTGGCGATGATCTCCGTTCCTGGATAAAACGCCGCTTGCCGGTTCATGAATTCTGTCCAGTAGCTGCGCTCGCTGCGCACAGGTGACTGGTCGGCCACCATCACAAATACCCTGAACTCACGCCTGCGACGCAATATATCTCTGGTGGACTGGGCCATCGACAGCGGTCGCGAACCAAACTGGCGGCGGATATCGAAAATAAGTTTATCGACCACTTTGTTGTGCAAGGGCTTGTAAACCGGGTCTATGGGAATGTTCAGGGCGGAAGTGGCGCCGTGTAGCATCCATTCCCAGTTGCCCTGGTGAATGGTCAGCACAATCACCGAATCCTGATAATCGTTGCTGTACTGCCGTAGCAGTTCGGGGTTTACCATTTTTACCCGCTGGCGGAAATCCGCCCTGCTCATCCGTCTGGCCTTGATGATTTCGAGGGCGACCTGCGCCAGGTGCAGGTAGAATTTTTTTGCCAGGACTGTGATCTCCCTCTCGTTTTTATCGGGAAATGCCTCGCCCAGGTTTTCCCGTACCACCGCTTTGCGATAGCCTGCCACGTAGTAAAGCAGCAGGTAGGCCACCCAGGCGGTCGCATACAGCACAGGAAACGGTAACCAACTCAGCAAGCGATAGAACATCATCGGCGATAATAACAGGGCATGAGGAGTTAGTGGCAGTGATCGGGCAGGATAAGGTTTTCCACCCGGGCAAAGCCGCTTTTGTCCGGACACTGCAGGCCGGGATTGCCAGAAAGATCGAGGGCGTGCAAATTGCTCAGTTGATACAGCGGTACCGGGTCAATGATCTGGTTGTTGTCCAGATAGAGCTCCTCCAGGGTGGTGATGGAGCTGATTTCTACCAGGTTGCGGACATCGTTGGAGGACAATCTGAGTATTTTTATGCCGGGAAAGCTGGCGATACCATCCAGGCTCGCTATCCCGGCATGGCTGCAGTTGAGGGCGGACAGTTGGCTGGCAACCGAGATCCCGCCATCCACGATGGCCTGTTCGAGGCAGCCGCGCAAAGCCGGGTCGGGGACCTCAAAGTCCGTGAACAGGGGTTGGGGACGGTAGACCACCTTGTCATTGACCGTGAAGTCATAGCTCTCACAGGCACTCAACAGCGCCAACAACAGGCAAACCAGGCTGGATAATAGACGATGCAACATAATGAACTCTCTTATTTTTAGGTGGAATCGGCGCAACCAGCGGCGATCAGCGTGGCTCCCGTGCCAACAGGCCATTATAATGCTAGCGTGTCGAGCGGAGAAAAACGAGTATCGAGATGCCGGATTCAAATAATACAGGTGTGCGCGGGACGGGTGTATCTGCCAACGCAGGCAATGGCGAAGCGCCGGAAGCCATTAGTATCGTGCAGCGGGGCAACCTGAAAACCCTGGAGAAAACCCTGCGTAAGCAGTGGCGTATGGGCCAGAATATTGTCCTGTGCTGGAGTGCCGACGAGCGCGGGTTGCTGGTGATATTTGTGCCGCATTATTTTCTCGGCAACTACTGTGCTGCCGGTGATGGGCAGGCGGAACAAAGTAACGATAACGAGGCTTTTATCCGCGACCTGATTTCAGGCCAGCGCCGTAAATCCCGCGACGAGCTGTTCGCGGTGGGCGAGCGACTGGATGTCTCCCCCACTTTTATCAAGCTGAATACGGCCCTGACCGAAGATCACCTGGTATTGGACGCGGTTGAGCAATTGATAAAACGCTATGGGCTCAGCTATGTACAAAGCCGCGCGGTGTTACTGTTCGATATCGTGGATTTCTCCCTGTATACGCCATTCGAGCAGGCCAGTCAGTTGAACAGCCTGTCTTACTCGCTCAACTCTGCTTACAACAAGCTGTTGGCCCAGGGCATTGAAATCAATTTTGCCCGCACCACCACAGGCGATGGCTATTACATCTGGAATCGGGATCTGGGGTCCGGCGCCAACCAGGACCTGTTTTATTTTATGCTACTGGTGGTGGCGGACAATACAGTGGCCCGGGCCGCATCGCGAGGTAACACAGTCCCCGTGGTTCGTACCGGCTACCATATAGGTGGTCACTATGAATTGTATCAGGCCGAAGGCGTGAACCCCTCGCTGTTCAGCTACATCGTTGGCGATGTCACCATCGAGCTGGCCCGCATGCTGGATCTGGCTCAGGCCCACCAGATACTGATCGGTGATTTTGAATGTGAACAGGTCGGTCGGGGACCGTCGGACATCAGGTCGATCACACCTGTAACCGCCCCGGTGTTTGTCAATGCCTGCAACCGTGACCTGCCTACGATGCATGGCACCCAACTGTCCGGTAAGACCATCGATACGATGTCCTGTCATCTTACCGAGCATGTAGAGCACGATGGCAGGACGGCACCACGCCGCTTCCGGATTGTTGATAAACACGGTTTGTCGCGCCATGCCTACAACCTGCAGATAGAGATTAGCCTGGAGGGGCAAAGCCTGTCCCTGGGGCTGGATGAAACGCGCTTGCCTGGTCCAGCGCCGCGACAGTCGGAGGCTGCTGCCACAGCACACAAATCCGGTGAGGTTCCCAGTGCGGAGGAGCTTTTTGATGACCTGGCGAGTATGTTGAAAAAACGCAGTGCCAAAACAATAACCCAGGATTGAGAATAATATGGGGCAAGCGCAACGAGCTGGTCACATGGATGTGAGTAATACTGTGGATGTTTCGGACCCGGTGGCGGTCGCCAACTCGGTACGGGGTATTCTGGAAAACCGGTATGAGGGATTCGATTTTTCGCCCATAGAGGTGCTGGCGAGAGACTTCAGCCGTCTGTACCGGGGCTCTTTTCCCGGATTCAGAGCCTGCGATATCAAATACCATGATATTCAGCATGTGCTGGACGTTACCCTGGCCATGGCCCGCCTGCTGGATGGCCATGATCGCAGCCACGACCGGGCACAGTGCCTGGGGCCTGAGCTGGCGCTGGCGGGAATCGCCGCTGCCCTGTTTCATGATTCGGGTTATATCAGGCGCACTCGGGACAGTCGTCATCAGAATGGCGCCGCCTATACCCGGGTACACGTGGGCCGTGGCGCCCGGTTTATGGCAGATTACCTGCCCCAGGCGGGTCTGCGGCACATGGTGGGCGTGTGTACCCGCATTGTTTACTTTACCGGTTACACGGTGGCGCCCGGGAATATCGAGGTGGCCGATAGCCGGGAGCGTCGCCTTGGGAGCCTGTTGGGGACAGCGGACCTTATTGCGCAGATGGCGGATATCGACTATGCCCGGAAGTGTCGCGATCATTTGTATGAGGAGTTCGAAGTGGGGGGTATGACAGGTAAATTTGGTCGGCAGGACCACACTGGCATTGTGTACCGTTCCCCCGAGCACCTGCTGGAGACCACCCCTGATTTTATGCGCAAGGCCATAGATGAGCGCCTGAATGACCACTTTGACAGGGCGCACCGCTATGCGGCGGTGCATTTTGGTGGTTCTAACCTCTATATGGATGCCATCCAGACCAATTTCGATGACCTGGAAGCCATACTGTCCGGGGGCGGGAGCGGAAGGGCTCCTGCATAATCCCAGCCATCCCGGGCAGCCATTGCTGGCACTACTTGCCGCCACCGCTGCAGATGATGAGGCCGCGACCACCCTGGCGCGCCGGCTCGGTTTAACCCTGTTGCCCACCGGCTCCGACCCGACTGGTTATGAACACGTGCACGCGGTACTGGTGGTCAGTGGCGGGTCCGTATTCCTGCAGCGCACCGGCAGGGCCGCGCCTGGCCCGGTGGCGGCGGAATTTGGCAGTACCGCCATGCGTCATCGACGTCGCTCCGGACACAATGAGTTATTGGGTAGGGCAGTGGGGGTGGGTAAAAAGCCGCGTCTGCGGGTTCTGGATGCCACGGCTGGTCTGGGTCGAGACAGTTTTGTATTGGCCGATCTGGGTTGTGAGGTGACCCTGTGCGAGCGCGACCCGGTGATTGTCGAGATATTGCGTGCGGGAATGGACACAGCCAGAGCCGGTGGTGATCAGTGGCTGGACGCTGTGTTGGGCAGGATGCAACTGTGCCCGGGCGATGCCAGGCAAGTGTCTGCTGATACATTGCGGGGAGTGGATGTGCTCTACCTGGATCCCATGTTCGGGCAGCGCGATAAAAGCGCTGCTGTCAAAAAGGAGATGGCCCTGTTCCAGTTGTTGCTGGGCGGTGGTGCCGCTCAGGATGCGGATGAGTTGTTGCAGTGGGCGCTACAGGTCGATGTCGCAAGGGTCGTGGTCAAACGCCCGCCCAAAGCACCAAACCTGGCGGCGCGGCAACCGTCCCACAGCATCAGCGGTAAAGCGGTGCGCTATGATGTTTACGTGCGGCGCAAACTGGCAACCTGATGAAAAAGCATCAGCCGGCACCATAATCCCTGGTAAACCTGGAGAGACAGACCATGCCCGAGCATAAAATAACGGCGCTGGTAACCGGCGCTTCCGCGGGGCTTGGCGCCGAGTTTTGTCGGCAACTGGCGCAGCGCTGTGATGTCATTATCGCTGTGGCCCGGCGCGGTGAGCGCCTTACCGCCCTGGCTGAGGAACTGGTGGATGCTGTTGAGCTGCACAGGGTGGAAGCGGACCTGGGCACTATCGAAGGTGTGGCCAGTGCCATGGAGGCGATTCGTCAGCAGGGGCCGGTGGACTACCTAGTCAACAATGCGGGGTTCAGTTCGTTCGGTCATTTCGCGGATCTGCCAATCGACAGCCAACGGGACATGGTAAACCTGCATATCGACACCGGTATTACCCTGTGCCGCGCAGCCGTACCTTTCATGCGGGAACTGGGTGGTGGTTACATCATCAATGTGTGCTCCCTGGAGGCTTTCCTGCCCGGCAAAGGGCTGGCGGTTTACGGTGCGACCAAGGCCTTTCTTGTTTACTATTCCCAGGCCCTGCAGGCGGAGCTGGCGGGTACGGGGATCGCTGTGCAGGCATTGTGCCCGGGCTACACACATACCGATTTTCACCAACCCATGGCAGAGGTCGGTTTTGAGCAACGCCGAATTCCGGATGAGATGTGGATGAATGCGGATGAGGTGGTCGCGGCCAGTCTGGCGGCGCTGGCTGGTGGCCGGGTACTGGTAGTGCCCGGAGATGGTAATCAGACACTGGCGCGGATGGGCCTGCAGCAGCAATTAGACGCCCTGCAATAGCAGCAGGCGCTCCAGAATCCTCCTGTAGATGGCGGCCAGGCGCGGCAGGTCAGATGCCAGTACCTGCTCATTGAGCTTGTGGATGGTGGCGTTGATGGGCCCCAGTTCCACTACTTGCGCGCCAGTAGGCGCGATGAAACGTCCGTCAGAGGTGCCGCCGGACGTCGACAGTTCGGTATCGCACCCGGTGATCTCCCGGATGCTGGCCACCGTCGCATCCACCAATTTACCGCTGGCGGTGAAAAATGGTTGCCCGCTGAGCCGCCACTGTATGTCGTAATCCAGCTGGTGGCCTCGCAGGATGGCCTCGGTTCTGTGTTGCAGTTGAATAGCGGTCACCTCGGTGGAAAAGCGGAAGTTGAACTGGATTGCCACTTCCCCCGGAATCACATTGGTAGCACCGGTGCCGCCGTTGATATTGGATATTTGCAACGATGTGGGTGGGAAAAACTCATTCCCCTGGTCCCACACTTCCACCGCCAGTGCCTGCAGGGCCGGCAGCGCCTGGTGGATCGGGTTATCCGCCAGGTGGGGGTAGGCGATGTGGCCCTGTACTCCCTTGATGGTTAGTTCCGCGCCCAGGGAGCCGCGCCTGCCATTCTTGATCACATCGCCCAGCGCGTGAGTGCTGGAGGGTTCTCCCACCAGGCACCAGTCTATCGACTGACCTTGTTGTTGCAGATAATCCAGAACCTTGACCGTGCCATCCACCGCCGGCCCCTCCTCGTCGGAGGTGACAAGAAAGCCGATGCGCCCCGGATGGTCCGGGTGTTGGTCGATGAATTCCTCGCAGGCGACCAGCATGGCGGCGAGGCTGCCCTTCATGTCGGCAGCGCCGCGGCCGAACAGTGTGCCGTCAATCAGTGTGGGTTCAAATGGCGGTGTACGCCACTGCTCAGTGGGGCCGGTGGGAACCACGTCGGTATGCCCGGCGAATACCAGGATTGGGCCGTCTGTACCGTGCTCGGCCCAGAAGTTGCTCACCTCGCCACAGGGTAGCCCGGTACAGGTAAAGCCCAGCTGTTGCAGGCGCTCCATCATCAGTGCCTGGCAGCCGGCGTCCTCGGGCGTTACCGATGGCCTGCGGATGAGTTCGCAACACAGTTCAAGGGTTTTTTCCATGGCGTCGCATGCCCGCTCAGTTATGAGCGTGCAGTTCCCTGTTCAGTTCTACCGCGGTGCTATTGGTCAGGCATTCCACCGCACCGGTAGTGGAGTTGCGACGGAACAGCAAGTCAGACTTGCCGGCCAGTTCCCTGGCTTTCGCTGTCTCCACTGGCATACCGTCGGCGTCAAGCATGGTGACCTTGGTGCCCGCGGTGATAAACAAACCGGCCTCTATAGTACAGCGATCCCCCAATGGGATACCGATACCGGCATTGGCGCCTATCAGGCACTCCACACCCACCGAAATAACAATATTGCCGCCGCCGGACAGGGTGCCGATGGTGGAGCAGCCTCCGCCCAGGTCCGAGCCGCTACCCACTACAACACCAGCGGAAATACGACCCTCGATCATGCCGGGGCCCTCGGTACCCGCGTTAAAGTTGACGAAGCCTTCATGCATGATGGTGGTGCCCTCACCCAGGTGAGCCCCCAGGCGCACCCGGGCAGTGTGGGCGATACGAACCCCGCCTGGCACCACGTAGTTGGTCATCTTCGGGAACTTGTCCACACAGCTGACCTCCAGCACCTCGCCGCGCAGCCTCGCGGCCAACTGCCGCTGGGGCAGCTCAATGAGGTCGATGGCGCCTTCACTGGTCCAGGCGACATTGGGCAACACGCCGAACAGCCCCTCCAGGTTGGTACCGTGTGGCGACACCAGGCGATGGGACAACAGGTGCAGTTTCAGGTAACCCTCAGGTACATTAGCCGGCGCCTTGTCCTCCTCCAGTAGCACAGCGACCACGGGCTGCTCACTGGCCAGAAACTCCTCCGCCAGCGTCGCCTGGGCCGCTTCTCCGGCATCCACCAGGGCGCAATGCAGTGCCTGCAGTTGTGTCCGGTCCAGGGCCTGTGCGGAATCGCAGTTGATGGTGGCCTTTACCAGCTCTGGCGAGGGTGCCAACAGTGGCTCAGGGAAAAATATCTCCAGCCACTCACCGTTATTGCTGTGGGTGCCCACCCCGAGGCCAAAAGCAAATGCGCTGTTCGTCATGTTAATTCCCTGGTGAATTGCCAGCCCTGCTCAGAGGGTGTGTCGATTGAAAATCTTTTGGTAGTTGGCGGCAGAGAAACCGGTAAAACGCTCATGCCCGGTGTCCAGCAGCGGCCGCTTGATCAGGGTTGGCCGCTCCATGATGGCGGCCAGCGCGGACCGATCGTCCATGTTATCCCTTTGTCGCTCATCCAGTGCCTTCCAACTGGTACTGCGCTTGTTGACCAGATTCTGCCAGCCCAGTTCCGCCAACCACGCCTGCACCGCATCCCGCTCCAGGCCATCGGCCCGGAAGTCGTGAAACTGATACTCCACACCGTGCAGCTCCAGCCACTTGCGGGCTTTCTTCACGGTGTCGCAGTTGTTGATGCCATATAGAGTGATCAAGGTCCAACCTCAAGTGTAGTGGCGGGTACTTTAAAGGCCGCGTAGCATAGCAAATCCGTTCGGTTAGATATAGAGAATGCGTGGTGCGTTGGAGGGGCTGTAACTGACGTCCCGACTCAATGGCACCAACAGTTCAAGCCTTAAGTGTTTTCTTGGGATGCTTGCGATGGGGATAACAAGTCTGGCAAATCTCGCAGACGCGGCCATCACAGCCCCGTGCGGTGCAGTATTCACGCCCATAGAAAATGATCTGCAGATGCAGGCGATTCCAGAACTCTTCCGGAAACAACCGCTTGAGGTCTCTTTCGGTCTGCACCACACTCCTGCCGTTGGTGAGCCCCCAGCGCTGGGCCAGGCGGTGAATATGCGTGTCCACCGGGAAAGCCGGTACGCCGAATGCCTGGGACATGACCACACTGGCCGTTTTGTGCCCCACGCCCGGCAAGCGCTCCAGCGCTTCCATGTCAACGGGCACCTCACCCTCGTGCTCCTCCAGCAACATTTCACTGAGTCGCTTGATCGCCTTCGATTTTTGCGGTGACAGCCCGCAGGACCTGATGATCGCCTCGATCTGGTCCACTTCCAGACGCGCCATAGCCGCCGGGTTGTCCGCCAGTGCGAACAGGGTGGGGGTTACTTTATTGACCCGCTCATCCGTGCACTGGGCGCTGAGCAGTACTGCGATCAACAGGGTATAGGGATCACTGTGATCCAGTGGTACGGGTGTTTGTGGGTACAGTTGCTGGAGGCGCTGCAGAATATAGTCAACACGTGCGGATTTTAACACAGCTATAGCTTGCCCAGGCGGTGGACGATACGCTGCGCCGCTTCCACGCACTGCCCGAGCTCTGCCACCAGCGCCAGGCGCACCCGGTTTTCTCCGGGATTGATACCGGCCGCTTCCCGGGCCAGGAAACGGCCGGGTAACACGGTCACATGCTCGCCGGCATAAAGCTGGCGCGCGAATTCGGTGTCCCCAACCGGCGTGGTGGGCCACAGGTAAAAGCCCGCGTCCGGAGTGGATACGGGTAAATGACCTTCGAACTCGGCCAGAACCGCGGCGAATTTATCCCGGTACAGTTGCCGGTTTGCCACTACGTGCTCTTCATCGTCCCAGGCGACAATACTGCCCAACTGGTGATGTATCGGCATGGCGCAGCCGTGATAAGTGCGGTAGCGCAGGAAGTCACGTAGCACACTCGCGTCGCCGGCTACAAAGCCGGAGCGCAGGCCGGGCAGGTTAGAGCGCTTGGACAGGCTGTGGAACACCACGCAGTTGTGATAATCACTGTCGCCCATGGCAGCACAGGCCTGCAACAGGCCCGGGGGCGGAGCCTCTTCATCAAGATAGATTTCCGAGTAGCACTCGTCGCTGGCGATAACAAAGTCGTACTCACGCGCCAGCCGTATCAGGTCCTGCAATTGCGACAAGGGGATAACCGCACCAGTGGGATTGCCGGGACTGCACAGGTAGAGCAGCTGGCACTGCCGCCACTGCTGCTCACTGACTGCGGTGAAGTCAGGCAAAAAACCGGACTGCGCAGTGCAGTTAATGAAGTGCGGTGTAGCCCCCGCCAGCAGTGTCGCGCCCTCGTAGATCTGGTAGAAGGGGTTGGGGCTCATCACCAGGGCATCGGGGCCGGGGGTGACCAGCGCCTGGGCAAAGGCGAACAGGGCTTCACGGGTGCCGTTCACCGGCAGAACCTGGTGTCGGGCATCAATGCCGGCCAGGTCAAATCGGCGCTGTAACCAGTCCGCGATTGATTCGCGCAGTTCCGGCAAGCCTGCGGTGGCCGGGTAATTGGCCAGGCGGTCAAGGTTGGCAGCGATCTTCTCCAGTACGAATGCCGGAGAGGGATGGCGCGGTTCACCTATGGACAGTGCGATGGGCGACTTGCCGGCGGGCGGCGCCAGGTCTTCAAACAACTGCCGCAGTTTTTCAAAGGGGTAGGGCTGAAGGCGTTGCAAGTTCGGGTTCATCGCCAATCAGACCGCGGTCTGTCCATCCAGTTCGGTGCGGATGGCCTGTTGTATGGCGTCGCTCAGTTTGGGGTCTGTTATCGGTTGCTGTTGATCGTCGGTGATGAAAAATACATCCTCCACACGCTCCCCCAGGGTCTGGATCTTGGCCGCCTGTAATTCAATACCATGCGCCACGAAAATCTTGCCAATACGCGCCAGCAGGCCGGGCCGGTCAGGGGTGGCTACCTCCAGTATCGAGACGTTTTTGATCTGCTCTACCGCCATGTTGGTCTCGGTGGGTATGAAGAAAGACTTCATCTGTCTGGGTGTGCGCCGCTCCACAATGTCCGGGCTGCTGGCTGTGCCGCCCAGATTCTCGGTGAGATGCTCTTTGATATATCTGAGCCTGGTGCCATCTTCTGAGATGGGCTGGCCATCGGAACCCAGTACGAAAAAGGTGTCCAGGCTCATGCCATCGTTAGCGCTGTAGATGCGGGCGTCATGGATGCTCAGGTCCAGCTGTTCCAGAGCGGTGCAAATTCGGGAAAATAACTGGGCGTGGCTGCGGGCGTGGATAAATATCTGGGTGGTATTGGCCACGCTGGAGTCGATGCTGTTGCGGATCAGTACCAGGGGGATATCCATGTCATGGTGACCGGCGACGGCCTCCGTGTGCCAGGCGATGTCCGCAGCGCGCTCGCGTAGGAAATAATCTTCGCCACGCTCCTGCCACAAATCGTTCAGTTCTTCCTCGGTGAAGCCGCGGTCCTCCAAAATACCGCTGGCAGCATTGCGGATTTCGCTGATCCAGGCTTGCTTGTCCACCGGATTTTCCAGTCCGCGGCGCAGGGCGCGTCGGGTTTCAGTGTAGAGCTGGCGCAGCAGACTGCCGCGCCAGGCGTTCCACAGGGTGGGATTGGTGGCGTTGATATCCGCCACAGTCAGCGTGAACAAATAGTCCAGGTGCTCCTCGTCTCCCATATGCTCGGCAAATTGCTGGATGACATCGGGGTCGGAAATGTCCCTGCGCTGTGATACGGCCGACATGAACAAATGATTACGCACCAGCCAGACGACAAGTTCGGTATCGCGCTGGTCGAGGCCGTGGCTGCGACAGAAGCACTCAGCGTCCACGGCGCCCAGTTCCGAGTGATCTCCGCCGCGACCCTTGCCGATATCGTGGTACAGGGCCGCGATATACAACAGTTCAACTTTGCGCAGGCGCCTGGCCACCCGGCTGGAAACGGGAAAACGCTCTTCGCAGTCAGGATACTGAAAGCGCCGCGTATTCTTGACCACTGTCAGGGTGTGTGCGTCGACGGTGTAGACGTGGAATAAATCGTGTTGCATCTGGCCGACGATACGCCCGAATTCAGGCAGGTAGTCGCCAAGGATACCGTAGCGGTTCATACGCCGTAGCTGCCTGGCCATCTTGTTCGGCCCGCGGATAATGGCCATGAAGGCCTGCTTATTGCGTTCATCCGCCCGAAAGGCATCGTCTATCAGGTGGCGGTTGTCCCGGATCAGACGGATGGTGGGAGCCGCTACGCCGATAATTTCCTCATGGGTAACGCACAGCTGGAATACTTCCAGCAGGGCAGAGGGGGTTCTGGTGAACAAATCGTTACTGCGCGCGTCGATATAACCATTGCGAATCTGGAAGCGCTCGTTGAGGGTGTGAATGTCATCCGCCATATCCTTCCGCAGGATGGCCTGGTCGAAGTTCAGGATCAGTACTTCGTTCAGCTGGCTCAGTGCCAGTGCCCAGCGGTAGTAGGTCTGCATGAATTGCTCCACCGCCAGTTTGTCGCCGTCCTCAAAACCCCATAGGGTGGCCAGTTCCCGCTGGTGGTCAAACAGCAGTCGGTCTTCCTCCCGGTTGGTGATCATGTGCAGGGCATAGCGCACCTGCCACATAAAGTCGCGTCCCCTGGAGAGTATTTCCATCTCCTCGGGGTTGAGAAACTCCTCAACGGTGAGCTGCTCCAGTGATTCTACGCCGAAATGGCGCTCGGCGATCCAGCCGATAACCTGCAGATCGCGCAGGCCGCCGGGAGAGCTTTTGACGTTGGGCTCCAGGTTGTATTCGGTGTCGGCGAATTTGGCGTGGCGAGCCGCTTGCTCTTCCAGTTTGGCCCGGAAAAAATCCGGACTGGGCCACATCTTTTCCGGGCCGGTCAATTTCTGTATCTGTTGCATCAGCCGCCGCGAGCCGCGGATGAGCCTGGCCTCCATCAGGTTGGTGACCACGGTAATGTCAGCGGCGGCGTACTGGGCACACTCGGCTACGCTGCGCACACTGTGCCCGATGTCCAGGCCGATATCCCACAACAGGGTCAGAAAACTCTCGAGCTGGCCCTTGCAGCCCTGGCAGTCGTCGCCGAGCAGGATCAGGATATCGACATCCGAGTGGGGGTGCAGTTCACCACGGCCATAGCCTCCGACCGCCACCAGGGCCAGTTCGGATGATCCCCAGTCCTGGCGGTCCCATAGAGCGGCCAGCAGGGTATCGATAAATGTTGCCCGCAGGTGAATGAGGTCCCGCGCCGGGGTGCCCTGGCTGAATTGCTGGTGCAGGTACGCAGTTGCTGTGGCGATAACAGCCTTGCAGCTGCTGATAACGTTGGCGCATTCCAGTTGCACCTGGAATGCCTGCGCATCAAGCATGCCCGCAGGCAGCGTATTGTTCTCAGTATTCATAATTAGTGGTATTAAGCCCTACAGTGATTCATTGCTGCGGCGGGTAAAAACCTCGCAGCCATTATCTGTCACACCCAGGGTATGCTCCCATTGAGCTGACAGGCGGCCATCTCGGGTGGTAACAGTCCAGCCATCCTTTTGGTTGAGCCGGGTCTGGCGGCGACCGGCGTTGATCATGGGCTCGATGGTAAAGGTCATCCCCGGCTCCAGCACCATCCCGGCGCCCTGGCTGCCGTAGTGCAGTACCTGGGGGTCTTCATGGAATGCCTTGCCAATGCCGTGACCGCAGTATTCGCGCACTACCGAGTAGTAGTTCTTGTGCGCGTGCTGCGCGATTATATAACCGATGTCGCCCAGGGTGGCGCCCGGTTTGACGATTTCCAGGGCTTTGTACAGACACTCCTGGGTGACCTCGATCAGGCGCTGGGCGTGAGGCGCCACATTGCCCACCTGCACCATGATACTGCTGTCTCCGTGGTATTCGTCTTTTATCACCGTCACATCGATATTAACGATATCGCCATTCTTCAGTTTCTTGGTATTCGAGGGGATGCCGTGGCACACCACATCGTTGATCGAGGTGCAGATCGAACGGGGGAAGCCGTTGTAGTCCAGTGGCGCTGGAATCGCCTGTTGTTGTCCGGTAATAAAATCGTGGCAGATCCGGTCCAGCTCGCCGGTCGTGACCCCGACCCGGACGTGGGGTTCGATCATTTCCAGCACCTCGGCGGTGAGGCGCCCTGAGATACGCATCTTATCTATCTCATCTGCTGTTTTGATCGATGCGCCCATCTATAACCCTTTGAAATATGTACATAAATAAAATTAAATCCGGGTGCACACTGCTTCGGAGGAGGCATATTCTACCCTATTCGATCCGCAAATGAGTAATGCCGGGTCGATCGGCGGGGGCAAAGCTCTTTAATCCAGGCTCTTGTTGTGGTATAAAGCGCGCCTCTTTTTGGCACTCGGGTCGACAAGGTCCGGGTTTCGAGGGGAGAATACTAAACGACACACACATATTAATACCCGCTCCAGGGTGCCGATGAGCTGTTGCGGCTTGTTCGGTTTGGTTGCGGGGATATGTGGAGGCACAACCCAAACACAAGGTAATTATTATGTCGCAAGTGCAAGTAAGTATGCGCGACCTGCTGCAGGCAGGCGCTCACTTTGGTCACCAGACCCGCTACTGGAACCCGAAAATGGACCAGTACATCTTTGGTGCCCGCAACAAGATTCATATCATTAACCTCGAGCACACGGTCCCCGCTTTCAATGAAGCGCTGGACATGGTCAAGAGGCTGGCGGGCAACAAGAACAAGATCATGTTCGTCGGCACCAAGCGCGCCGCCGGCAAGATCATGAAAGAGCAGGCCGAACGCGCCGGTATGCCCTATGTCAGTCATCGCTGGCTGGGTGGTATGCTCACCAACTACAAGACCATTCGTGCTTCCATCAAACGTCTGCGTGATCTCGAAGCGCAGCAGGGCGATGGCACCTTCGAAAGCCTGACCAAGAAGGAGGCGCTGATGCGTTCCCGGACTATGGAAAAGCTGGAGCGCAGCATCGGTGGTATCAAGGAAATGGGCGGTCTGCCCGATGCCCTGTTCGTGGTCGATGTAGACCACGAGCGTATCGCGATTACCGAAGCCAACAAGCTGGGTATTCCCGTGATCGGTATTGTCGATACCAACAGCAACCCCGATGGGGTGGATTACATCATTCCCGGTAATGATGATGCCATCCGCGCTATCAAGCTGTACGTGACCGCTGTGGCTGACGCTTGCCTGCAGGGTAAGATCGAGGCCGGTGAAGCGGTTTCAACGAAGAATGAGTTTGTTGAAGAAGAAGCGGCGTCGGCAGAAGCAGCGGTACCGGTAGAGGCAGCGGTACCGGTAGAGGCAGAAGCAGCGGTACCGGTAGAAGCGGCAGCACCCGTGGCTGCTGAAGTGAAAGCTGAGCCTGAAGTACAGGCCGAGCCGGAAGTTAAAGCCGCACCTGAAGCGCCTGCCGAGTAAGCATCAGGTACAGGGGTGCCAGATTTCCCCCGGCCTTAATGCCGGGGCTTCTATTTTCAGATCCAGATTCCTGGGGTTTCAAAGAGGAGGACTAGCAATGTCCGCAGCATTGATTAAAGAGTTACGAGAGCGCACCGGCCTGGGCTTGCTGGAGTGTAAAAAAGCCCTGGCAGCCGCCGCCGGTGATGTCGAAAAAGCCATTGAAGAAATGCGCAAGTCCAGCGGTATGAAAGCCGCCAAGAAGGCCGGTCGCACCGCCGCTGACGGCGTGGTAGTGGCCCGCGTCGCCGACGATGGTAGTTATGGCGTGATAGTGGAAGTGAACAGTGAAACTGATTTCGTCGCCCGTGATGAGAATTTCCTGAGTTTTGTGAGTAGTGTGGTCGATGCGGCTTTTGCCGGCAAGCAGACTGACGTGGCGGCCCTGATGGCCGGTGAGTTGGAATCATCACGCGAGGCGTTGGTGCAGAAGATCGGTGAGAATATCAGCGTTCGCCGGATTGAGTTGGTGAATGCGGATTCCGGTGTCGTTGGCTGCTACGTGCACGGCAACAGCCGTATCGCGGTGTTGGTCGAGCTCAAGGCCGGCGACCAGGATCTGGCTAAAGATATCGCCATGCATGTGGCGGCAATCAACCCCCAGGTGGTGTCTCCACAGGATATGCCGGCGGAAGTTATCGCCAAGGAAACAGAAATTTATACTGCCCAGGCACAGGAATCTGGCAAGCCGGCGGAAATCATCGAGAAAATGATCGGCGGTCGTATCAAGAAGTTCCTGGCTGAAAACAGCCTGACAGAACAGTCCTTCGTGAAGGATCCCGATGTCACTGTCGGCAAGCTGGCATCGTCTGCCGGTGCTGAAGTGGTGTCTTTTGTCCGTTTCGAAGTGGGTGAGGGCATCGAAGTCGAGAAAGTCGACTTCGCCGAAGAGGTGGCGGCGCAGCTTAACGGCTAGGTTTGCTCATGGCATCCAGTGAAAACGGGGCTTCGGTCCCGTTTTTTTTAGCCAGGACACTACACTAGGGACTTGGCCCAATGTCCTGTAAGATACGCCCAGCTTTGGAGGGAGGGGTTTATGCCACAGATGGCCGGTGACAAGAAGTACAAGCGAATACTGCTAAAGCTTAGTGGCGAGGCGCTTACCGGCACCGAGAGTTATGGTATAGACCCTAAAATCCTGGACTTGATGGCACTGGAGATAGGCCAACTGGTGGGAATTGGTGTGCAGGTCGGCCTGGTAGTGGGCGGTGGCAATTTGTTTCGTGGGGCATCTTTGCAGCAGGCTGGTTTGGACCGGGTTACCGGTGATCATATGGGTATGCTGGCCACCGTGATGAACTCATTGGCCCTGCGCGATGCCCTGGAGCGTTCCAATATTGCCACCCAGATCATGTCCTCCATCCCCATGAGCGGGGTGGTGGACCACTACGACAGGCGCAAGGCCCAGCGCGCGCTTACCAATGGCGATGTGGTGATTTTTGCGGCGGGTACGGGTAATCCGTTCTTTACCACCGACTCAGCGGCATGCCTGCGCGGTATTGAGGTGGGTGCGGAGCTGGTGCTCAAAGCCACCAAGGTCGACGGTGTGTATTCCGCCGACCCGATAAAAGTGCCCGATGCACTCAGGTACGACCGGCTTAGCTACGATGAAGTATTGGACAAAAAGCTGGAGGTCATGGATTTGACCGCCATCTGCCTGTGCCGCGATCACAAGATGCCGGTGCGCGTGTTTGAAATGGAGAAGCAGGGAGCGCTGCTCAACATTGTCAGGGGTGGTGATGACGGCACCCTGATCGAGTAGCTGGGGTTCCTGCAGGAGGAAATGTAAGGTGATAAACGATATAAAGACAGAAGCCCGGCAGCGCATGGAAAACAGCCTCGACGCACTGGCCCACAATTTTAACAAAATCCGCACCGGGCGGGCCCACCCCAGCTTGCTGGAGGGTCTGAAGGTGGATTATTATGGTTCTGCTACCCCGCTCAGTCAGGTGGCGAATATTACCGTGGAGGATGCCCGCACCCTGTCGCTGACAGTCTGGGACAAATCCATGATTCAGGACGTGGAGAAGGCCATTTATAAATCTGACCTGGGGCTGAATCCGGCCTCGGCGGGAGAGGTTATCCGCATTCCCATGCCCATGCTGACCGAGGAAACCCGCAAGGGCTTTACCCGCCAGGCGCGTCACGAGGCGGAGTCGGCCAGAGTGTCTGTGCGCAATGCCCGGCGCGATGCCATGGGCATGCTCAAGGATCTGGTCAAGGAAAAAGAGATCAGTGAAGACGAGGAGCGCCGCGGACACGACGAGGTGCAAAAACTGACGGACGGTTTTGTCGCCAAAATCGACAAGTTACTGGCCGGCAAGGAAGCCGACCTGATGGAAATATAGCGCCTTCCAGTGGCTATCAGCGATAAGTCACCTGAGTCCGGTGATACCGTGGAGCTTGTGATCCCGCGCCATGTGGCCATCATTATGGATGGCAACAATCGCTGGGCGAAGTTGCATGGGGTGCTTGGTGCCGTCGGCCATCGCGCCGGAGTGGAGGCCGTGCGGGGTGTGTTGCGAGCCTGCCGGACTCACGGTGTGGAAGTGCTGACCCTGTTCGCCTTTAGCAGTGAAAACTGGGGCAGGCCCAGGCTGGAAGTGCGCGCTTTGTTGGCCCTTTTGTCCCGCTACCTGCGCAACGAAGTCAGAGAGTTACACAAAGACGGTATTCGCTTGCGTTTTATGGGTGAGCGCCATCGCTTCAGTGCGCGCCTGCAAAAGCTGATGCAACAGTCCGAGCAGTTAACCGCCGGCAACAAAAGCGCCACGGTGGTGATCGCCGTCGACTATGGTGGTCAGTGGGATATCGCCCAGGCCGTCCGAAAACTGGTACCGCAGCTGCGCAACGGCAGCCTGCAAGCGCAGGATATTACACCACAATTGATTGACCACCATATATCGCTTAGCGACCTGCCCCGGCCGGACCTGTGTATCCGCACCGGTGGCGACGCTCGCATCAGCAACTTCATGCTGTGGCAGTTCGCCTACAGTGAACTTTATTTCACCAATACCCTGTGGCCCGATTTTGGGGAGCCGGAATTTGCTCGAGCTCTGGCGGATTACAGTCGCAGGGAGCGCCGCTTCGGACTCCGGGAGGAGGATGGCTCGGTGGTAGAGGAGCGCGTCGATGCTTAGGCAACGGGTCATTACCGCGTTGCTGATGGCCGGCTCCTTCCTGGCGGCTATCGTGTTTTTGCCCTTGACCGGTTTGGCGCTGCTACTTGGTGTCCTGGTCAGCCTGGGCGCCTGGGAATGGAGCCGCCTGGCCGGGTTGAATTCACCGGCAGTCCGTGCGCTCTATGTACTGGTGCTGGTTGCCGTCCTGGGGGCGCTTTATGGTTATTGCCAGCTGGACAATGCCCCGTCGCGGGAGCAGGTGCAACCCTTTCTGGGTGTGACCTGCCTGTGGTGGTCTTTCGCCATGTTGTGGGTCAAGGGCTACCCGGCGAGCGCTGTGCTGTGGAGATCAGTGGCCATGCGCGCTTTGATGGGTCTGCTGATTCTGGCCCCGGCCTGGATGTCTGCAGTGTTTTTACTCAGCTTCCCCCGTGGCGGGTTGTTGCTGGTGGTGATGGTCGTGGTGGTAGCCGCGGCGGATATCGGCGCCTATTTCTCCGGTAAGACGTTTGGCAAGCACAAACTGGCGGTGCTGGTCAGCCCGGCCAAAACCTGGGAGGGGTTCTGGGGGGGGATGGTCTGTTGCGCACTGTTGGCGGTGTTACTGTGGTATTCGTTGCCGGACCAGGCGGCACATATCAGTTTAAGCTCAGTAGTGGCGGTGACCGTCACGACAGCACTGGCCTCGGTGGTCGGTGACCTGACGGTCAGCATGGTCAAGCGCGAAAGTGGCATGAAAGACAGCGGCAGTCTGTTGCCCGGTCACGGAGGTGTGCTGGATCGCCTGGACAGTCTGTGTGGCGCCGCGCCAGTGTTCGCCCTGGGCCTACTGTTGGCGGGCTGGTAATAATGACCGGCGGCCGGCGCATGGTCAGCGTCCTGGGTTCGACCGGTTCCATCGGGGTCAATACCCTGGATGTGATCGCCCGGCACCCCGAGCACTTCGGGGTCTTCGCCCTGGCGGCCAACTCATCGGTGGATGCCATGCTGGCGCAGTGCCTGGCATGTGCGCCCCGCTACGCGGTGATGATGGAAGAGGCGGCGGCGGAGTCGCTGCGCCGGCAACTTCCGGCAACTTCCCCCACCGAGGTATTACAGGGAGAGGCGGGCTTGTCCCACGTGGCGGCGGCGCCGGAAGTGGATGCCGTGATGGCCGCTATTGTCGGGGCGGCGGGCTTGCCCTCTACACTGGCTGCCGCCCGGGCCGGTAAAACCCTGTTGCTGGCCAACAAAGAGTCGCTGGTGATGGGGGGACACCTGTTGATGCAGGCAGTGCGTGAATCCGGTGCGCGGCTGCTGCCTATAGACAGTGAACACAATGCGATATTCCAGTGCATGCCCGTGGATGGGGCGGCCATCCCGTCCCTGAAGGGCGTGAGTAAAGTGCTGTTGACCGCCTCCGGGGGGCCGTTTCGCAACTGGAGTCTTGCGCAGATGCGCGATGCCACTCCCGACCAGGCTTGCGCCCACCCCAACTGGACCATGGGGCGCAAGATTTCTGTGGATTCGGCCAGCCTGATGAACAAGGGGCTGGAGTTTATCGAGGCCTGCTGGATATTTGATCTGGCACCGGACCTGGTGGAGGTCGTGGTGCATCCCCAGAGTATCATTCACTCAATGGTGCAGTACCGCGATGGCTCGGTATTGGCGCAGATGGGTAACCCGGATATGCGTACCCCCATTGCGTATGGGCTGGGCTGGCCGGATCGGCTGGTATCCGGGGTTGCTCCCCTGGACCTGGTGGCCACGGCCCGCCTTGATTTTGAAGCCCCTGATGAGCTACGCTTTCCCTGCCTGCGCCTGGCCCGGGAAGCGGTGGCGGCGGGTGGCACGGCCATGGCGGTGTGCAATGCCGCCAATGAGATCGCTGTGGCGGCGTTCCTGGACCGGCAAATACGTTTTACCGACATCCCGGTGGTGATAGAGAGTACCCTGGAACAGGTGAGCATTGTTGAACCTGCGACCCTGTCCGTGGTCGAAGCTGCAGATGCCGAAGCCAGAGATCTTGCCTCTGGTTTTCTCGCTGACATCCAAAATCGTGCAAGTGCGGTGCATAGAACCTGATGGAACTTGTTTATACCATAGGAATTACCCTCGCCACCCTCGCTATATTGGTGGCGGTACACGAATACGGCCATTTCTGGGTGGCGCGGCGCTGTGGTGTGCAAGTGTTGCGGTTTTCCATCGGCTTTGGCAAATCCCTGTACAGCTGGCGAGACCGGCAGGGCACCCAGTACAGCATTGCGCTGATACCTCTTGGGGGCTATGTCAAAATGCTGGATGAACGGGAGGGAGAAGTGCCCGCCGAGCAGCTCGACAGGGCATTCAACCGCAAGCCGGTGCTGCAGCGTATCGCCGTGGTCAGCGCCGGTCCCCTGGCCAACCTGGCGCTGGCGATAGTCGCCTACTGGTTTTTATTCATGGCCGGCGAGACGGGCTATGTGCCGATTATCAGTGAAGTCGAAGCCGGTTCTGTGGCGGATGTGGCCGGTCTGGAGGCCGGGCAGGAAATCGTCGCGATTGACGGTGGCAAAACGCCGACCTGGCAGGCGCTCAGTTTCCGGCTGCTGGATCGTATTGGCGATACCGGCACTATCCACTTTGCGGTGAAATATCCCGATTCTGATATGATCTACGAATCCGAGGCGGGTGTGCAGCGCTGGTTGTCGGAGCAGGAACAACCGGATCTATTCGGCGGCCTGGGTATTACCATGTATACGCCGGAGGTGCCGCCGGTGGTGAGTGAGGTGGTGGCGGGTAGCCCCGCCGAGGCGATTGGCCTGCAGGCCAAAGATAAAGTGCTGCGGGCCGACGGTGTGACAATGGTCCTGTGGATGGACTGGGTGGAATATGTCCGGGCCCGCCCGCAGCAGCCTATCGAGCTGGAATATCTGCGCGGTGACCAAATCTTGCACGCCGTGATCATACCTGAGCGTATTACCGATGACGGCGGGGAGAGCTTTGGGCGGGTCGGTGTTGCGGTAGCGCTGCCACAGATGCCGCCAGAGATGGTGCGCAGTTTTTCGCGGGGGCCATTGGAGGCTCTGGGTGCCAGCTTTGTCCGCACCTCGGAGCTGACGTTATTTACCCTGAAATCCATCCAGAAGATGGTTATGGGTTTAATATCGCCAAAAAACTTGAGTGGTCCCATCACCATTGCTAAAGTGGCGACCGCTTCCGCCAAATCCGGGTTCGGCTCCTACATCAGTTTCCTGGCGTTGCTCAGTGTGAGCTTGGGAGTACTGAATTTGTTGCCTATTCCCGTGCTGGATGGGGGGCATTTGTTGTTTTATACGGTAGAGCTATTGGCGGGGCGCCCGGTACCTGAGAAAATACAATCGCTGGGCTATCAGTTGGGGTTGTTTATGGTGCTCGGCATAATGATGTTGGCCCTGTATAACGATTTTTCACGCCTTTAACGAGGCGGTGGAAATATAAGTAAACGAAGAAGATGTTCCGTTCCCAGGCAACATCCGGCAGTTGAGTGAATTTTGATTAAACGCATGCCTATATTGTTGGCTCTGGTGCTGTTCCTGATGGCACCTTTGACCTTCGCCCAGACTTTTGTCATCTCCGATATCCGTGTCGAGGGGCTGCAACGTATTTCCGCCGGAAGTGTGTTTGCGGCACTGCCCGTGGCGGTGGGCGATACGATTGACGGGAACTCGGTCAGAACCGCTGCCCGTGCCTTGTTCGCCACCGGCAATTTTGACGATATCCGCATTGGCCGCGACGGCAATGTGCTGGTGGTCATGGTGACGGAGCGGCCCAGCATCAGTGAGATTAATATCGAGGGCAACAAAGCCATCGAAACCGAAGCCCTGCTCGATGGCCTCAAAAGCGCGGGCCTGGCAGTGGGTCAGGTTTTCCGGCGCTCCACCCTGGAAGGTATGCAGTTGGAGTTGCAGCGCCAGTACGTGCAACAGGGTCGCTACGACGCCAATATTGAGACCGAGGTTATACCCGAGCCGCGCAACCGGGTAACCGTCAATATCGACGTGAATGAGGGCACGGTAGCCTCCATCAAGCATATCAACGTGGTGGGTAATGAAGTCTACAGTGAGGAAGACCTCGGGGAACTGTTTGAACTGCACACTACCGGCTGGTTTTCCTTCTTTACCAATGACGACAAGTATTCCCGGGAAAAACTGACCGGTGACCTGGAGACCCTGACTTCCTACTATATGGACAGGGGGTATCTGCAGTTCCGTATTGACTCCACCCAGGTGTCTGTTTCACCCAACAAAAAAGATGTGTATATCACTGCCAACGTCTCCGAGGGTGAGCGGTTCACGGTGAGTTCGGTAGGCCTGTCGGGGGACCTGGTGCTGCCCGAGGAGGATCTGAAACGCTTTCTGCTGGTGACTGAGGGCCAGACCTTTTCGCAGCAGTTAGTGACCTCCACCGAGGAATACCTGACCCGTCGCCTGGGGAATGAGGGCTACAACTTCGCCAAGGTAACCGGTATTCCAGAGGTCAATGCCGAGGACAATACGGTTGCCATGAAGTTTTTCGTGGACCCGGGTAAACGCACCTATGTGAACCGGATCAGCTTCAAGGGCAATATGAAAACCTCCGATGACGTATTGCGCCGAGAGATGCGGCAGATGGAGAGTGCCCCGGCCTCATCGGCGGCCATCGAGCAGTCGCGGGTTCGCCTGGAGCGCCTGGGCTATTTCAGCAGGGCGACGGTGGAAACCCCGGAAGTGGCGGGGCATGATGACCTTATCGATGTTAATTTCGAGGTGGAGGAGCAATCTTCCGGTAGCATTGGCGCCAGCGTTGGCTTCGCCCAGGATGCCGGCGTGATTCTCGGCCTGAACCTGCAACAGGACAACTTCATGGGAACCGGCAAGCGGATTGGCATCGGCCTTAATACATCCCAGTACCAGACAGTCTACAGCTTCAGCTATACCAATCCCTACTTCACCGAGGACGGGGTGAGCCGTGGTTTCAATTTATACTACCGCTCCACCGACCTTGACGAAATCAACATATCGAGCTACAGCACAAATACCCTTGGCGCCTCCCTCAACTTCGGCTACCCGATCAAGGAAACCGAACGATTGGGTTTCAGCTTTGGTGTGTCTAACACGGACATTACCACGGGACGCTACGCCGTGCAGGAAATCCAGTCCAGTCCCCGGTTGGAGAGAGGCGTGGATTACTGGTACCAAAGTACCTTTGAGCCAGCGACCGGCACCTACTCCAGTGTGGAGAAATTATTGCCCCTGGAGGTATTGCCTCCCGATTACCTTATCAAGCCCGACCAGCCCGGTTTCCTGGATGAGAACGGCAATAAATTCCTGAACTGGACTGTTACCAGCAGTTGGTCCCAGTCCACCTTGAACCGCGGTCGCATGGCGACGCGGGGTGCGGCCCAATCGGTGGCTCTGGAAGTCTCTGTGCCAGCGGCGTCCGATCTGGAGTTCTTTAAGCTCACCTACCGCGGAGAGATTTTCTATCCCGTTCCGCTTCTGCCGACCTGGGCCTTGCGCCTGCGCACCGAGCTGGGCTACGGTGATGGTTACGGCGACACCACTGAACTACCGTTTTACGAACACTACTTCGGCGGTGGTTTTGGTTCGGTGCGCGGTTTCCAGAGTAATACCCTGGGGCCGCGCAGTACCCCCGCGAGGCAGTACGTGGCGGATAGCCCGGTCACCGAGATCGATGAGGACGGTAACCCGCTGGAAAAAGGCGGCCCCAATGGCGACCTGTTTGGCTATGTCGCCATTACGGATCCGCGCACGGACGAGAACACGCTGATAGACAACCAGATCGACGACGATGACCCCTTCGGCGGTAACGTGTTGGTGGAAGGTAGCGCCGAATTACTGTTCCCATTTCCGTTTATCAAGGATCGCAGCAAATTGCGCTCGGCGTTCTTTTTGGATATGGGCAACATATTTGATACCAATTGCAGGTCCACCCAGAGAAATTGCTATGATGTGGACTTGGGTGAGTTGCGCTACTCGGTTGGCGTGGGCGTGACCTGGATCACCGGCTTTGGCCCAATGACATTCAGTCTCGCCAAGCCCCTCAATTCTGGCGACTTTGACCAGGAAGAGGTATTCCAGTTTACCCTTGGTCGGGGTTTTTGATTTTATTTTTTTATTTTATTCTATGTGAAACGTTGGAGAAGATTGTGTCTAGATTACTTACAGTTGCTTTTACCGTACTTGTTCTGTCATTGCCTACCCTGGCTGTGGCCCAGGGCAAGATCGCCGTGGTCGATCTGCAGGAGGCTATCCTGCAAACCGACCTCGCCCAGAAACGCCTGACGGATATCAGGAACGAAGCTGATTACAAGGCCGATAAGGCCGAGTTCGATCGGCTGAAGGGTGAGTTTGATGGAATCGTCGAAAAATTCCAGAAAGACGCCGCGGTAATGAGCCAGGAGCAGCAGGTAGCCGCTCGCCAGAAATTGGCCACTAAGCAGGCGGATCTCGAGCATGTAGCCGGCAAGCTGAAAAAGGCGGAGCAGTCGGCCGGCCAGGCACTGTTGCAGGAGATGGCCCCGAAGGTGCAGGAAGTACTGCGTGAAATTATCGCCGCTGAAGGGATTGGTTTATTACTGCAGCGCAACTCGGTGATCCATGCAGAGCCAAGCTACATTGTGACTGGCAAGGTAACGGACAAGCTCAACCAGTTGCCGGCGAAGTAATGCCGCCGTGTATCGCCTGGGGGAACTGGCAGGTCGACTGGATCTGGAGTTCTCCGGTGATGCGCAGCAAGAAATTGCCGGTTTAGCCACGCTGGCGGCAGCGGGCTCTGCGGATCTGGCCCTCATGGTCAGCGTGAAGTACCTGTCACAGCTTACCCAGACCCGGGCAGCCGCGGTTATCCTTGCTCCCGAATTTGTCGATCAGTGCCCGACTGATTGTTTAATCTCGGATACCCCATACCTGGTATTCGCCCGGGCTTCCCAGCTGTTTGATCGCTCGCCACAGCCGCTATCCGGTGTGCACAGTTCTGCGGTCGTTGCGCCCGACGCGCAGGTGCACGCCAGTGCCTCGGTGGGGCCCAATGCGGTGATAGAGGCGGGTGCTGTACTGGCGGCCGGTACGGTGGTTGGCGCCAACGTTTACCTGGGCCACAACAGCCACCTGGGTGTGGGGACCCGGGTTTTCCCCAGTGCAGTGCTTTACCATGACGTCCATGTGGGTGAAAACTGTGTTATCCACAGTCAGGCAGTGCTGGGTGCGGACGGTTTTGGATTCGCCCCGGGGCCGGCTGGCTGGGAGAAAATCTGTCAACTCGGTGGTGTGCGTATAGGCGACAGAGTCGAGATTGGCGCCTGCACCACGGTGGATCGGGGTGCCCTGGAGCACACGGTGATAGAGGACGGCGTCATCATCGACAACCAGGTGCACATTGCCCACAACTGCCGCATCGGCAAAAATACCGCGATCGCGGGTTGCACAGGTCTGGCCGGAAGCACGATTATAGGGGCCAACTGTACGCTGGCTGGAGGCGTGGGTGTCGTCGGCCATGTGGAGATTTGCGACAACGTGCATGTGACAGGGATGACCATGGTGACCGGGTCCATCACGCGACCGGGCTCTTATTCGTCCGGCACCCCGATGGCGAGCACCAGTGACTGGAAACGCAGTGCTGTACGTTTTTCTCAGCTGGAATCCATTCAAAAACGGCTCGCTGCCCTCGAAAGGCAGCCTTAGCAAAAGAACAGAGGACAACCCATCCGATGATGGATATCACCGAAATTCAAACTTACTTGCCGCACCGCTATCCCTTTCTTCTGGTGGACCGGGTGGTCGAACTGAATTCTGGTGAGTCCATCGTGGCTTACAAGAACCTCAGCGTGAACGAATACTACTTTAACGGGCATTTCCCTGAGAATCCGATCTTTCCGGGTGTGTTAATGGTGGAAGCGATGGCTCAAACGGCGGCCATTCTCGGCTTCTACTCCCAGGGCAAAACCGTGGCCGATGGCTCTATGTACTTATTCGCGGGTGCGGACAATCTGCGTTTCAAGCGCCCCTGTGTACCGGGAGACCGGGTAATGCTGCGTGCCTCCATTGTCTCGGAGCGGCGCGGCATCTGGAAATTCGATGTCAGTTCCGATGTGGACGGTGAATTAGCGGCCTCCGCCACTATCCTCTGCGTCGACCGCTAGTCAGCGTGATTCACTGCCAGGCCATTGTCGACGCTACAGCCAGGGTGGCCGATGATGTCACGATCGGCCCGTGGACCATGATTGGCCCGGATGTGGAAATTGGCCCTGGCTGCATCATCGAGCCCCATGTGGTGATCAGGGGCCCGACCCGTATCGGGGCGGGGAACCGCATCTATCAGTTTTCATCCATCGGTGAGGGAACCCCGGATCTCAAGTATCAGAACGAACCCACTCAACTGGTTATCGGCGACAATAATGTTATCCGTGAAAATGTCACCATTCACCGGGGTACGGTGCAGGGTCGCGCCGAGACGACTATTGGCAATAACAACCTGATCATGGCTTACGTACACATCGCTCATGACTGCGTCATCGGCAACCACACCGTCCTGGTTAATAATTGCTCCCTGGCCGGCCATGTCAGGGTGGCTGACTGGGCGATTCTCAGTGGCTTTACCAAGGTTCACCAGTTCTGCCAGTTGGGTACCCACAGTTTCACCGGCATGGGCAGCGCCGTTGGCAAGGACGTACCGGCCTATATCACGGTCAGTGGTTCTCCCGCCCAGGCCAAGACGATTAATCTGGAGGGCCTGCGTCGTCGGGGTTTTTCCTCCGATGCTATCCGTCAGTTGCGGCGGGCCTTCAAGGTACTGTATCGCCAGAACTTGACCCTGGATCTCGCCCTGCAGCGCCTGGAGACCATGTTCCATAAAACGCCTGAGGTGGTGGTGCT
>Ga0164315_10000201_pt1 | contig 37877 bp, 33 predicted proteins | sample GuaBasSedimGuay6_FD_113737 | JGI IMG/M metagenome (GOLD analysis project Ga0164315, IMG submission 113737) | Subseafloor sediment microbial communities from Guaymas Basin, Gulf of California, Mexico - Guay6, Core 4569-2, 0-3 cm | ecosystem: Environmental > Aquatic > Marine > Hydrothermal vents... | reverse complement strand
GGCACTGAATCATCTTGCTGAGCTGCGGTTGAGAAGCGCAAGCAGACAGCAAAAGAAGGGCGGCAACACCGCAAACACTGCGCATTATTCTCTCCATTCGGGGCGGGCGGTTAAAGAATGCGCAGCCTAACATTATGGTGCACAATACGCACCAGTATCTCTGGATATTACGTCGTACTCTAGCGGGTGGTACCCGGTAAAGCGGGGCAGGCCCTGCGCGTCCTACGGGGGGTAGCCTCCGCATGATTGATCGAAGCCGCCAAAAGAAGCGCGAGCAACACTGTGTGAATCAAGCGTGGCATACAAAATCCCCGAAGATTGATCCATCAGTGCTCGTTCAGTTGTTTAGGAAACAGGCTGTACTCGAGCACCGCGCAACCTTGCTGCAAGTTCCGCCAGTGGTTGATCTGCAACGCCAACTCTATATACCCGGCTGTGGGAAGATTATCCAGGCTGTACTGTCCAGTAAGCATATTTACCAAATCAGTCAGGGCCGGGTTGTGGGCGATAATAAACAGCGCCCCGGGAGTGTCACCCTGACCTGCTATCCACTGGAACAGGTCACCGCAGGAAAATGTGTACAGGTCTTCCTCGGTGCAATGGACCTGATCCCCCAGCACCGGCCAACCCTGGCACAGGCCAGTGAGAGTAAGCTGTGCCCGCCGCGCCGGGCTGACCGCGATACTCATAGGCGCCATACGTTGCGCCAGTGCCACGCCCATACGCGGCGCGTCCCGCACACCCCGTTTGTTCAATCCGCGCTCGCGATCGGAGAGGCCGGTGTGGTCCCAGGAGGATTTGGCGTGGCGTAGCAAGTGTAAGGTTTTCATTGGCCATTCTCTTGAATTGTTATTGTAGTGAAGGTGATGATCATATCTTATTACTTCCCATGGGCATGCCAGGGGAGTGAAATTTACCCGACTTACTTGCGTTTGGTTTTCAACAAAGCTAGAGTCGGAAGCGTTGTTAAGTGGTAACTGTACCAGGTCGATTTACTTACCCATGTGGTTAGTAGTACGGGCGAGTGGCCTCCATGATAATCCTTAGGGAAGTATGGAGTTCCAATGCTAAGACGCGTAACAGTAGCGCCATATTACCGACAGATCGCCCCCCGCGACCTGCCAGGGCTTTCTTTATTTTACGATTTATCCCGCGCCAACTACCCCGGGAATCCTCACAAGCTCTCCAGATTTCATCCCGCAACATGCGTAATGTTAGCCGGGAGACCCATCATTTGAGCGACGTTGAAACATCCCTGTGGCCATTTCTGGTCTACTTCATCGCTGTGCTTGTGTTGGTCGCCACCATGCTGGGGCTGTCATTTGTGCTGGGCCAGCGTCGCGCCAACCAGGCCACCAACATGCCGTTCGAATCCGGGGTGCTGTCGGTGGGCACGCCGCAGGTGCATCTGTCGGTGGATTTTTACCTGGTGGCGATCTTCTTTGTGATCTTTGACCTGGAAACAGTGTTCATCTTCGCCTGGGCCGTGGCATTTTTCGAACTGGGCTGGCAAGGTTTCATCGCCGTGGTGGCATTCATCGCCATCCTCGGCGTGGCTCTGGTCTATGAACTGAGCACCGGCGCCCTGGACTGGGGCATAAAATCCCGGACCGGGAAATCACCCACCGGTAGTCGGCATCCCGAGGAGCAGCACTGATGGAGTGGAACCTGACACGACCAGAAGATGTGCTCGCGACTTCACCCGGGAGCGCCATGGACAGCGTGGAAGAACAGGTTAAGCGCAACGTGTTCTTCGCCAACCTCGAGGACCTGGTCGCCTGGGGTCGCGCGCACTCCCTGTGGCCCTTCAACTTCGGGCTTTCCTGTTGTTATGTGGAGATGGCCACTTCTTTTACCAGCCGGCATGACATCGCACGCTTTGGTTCCGAAGTGATTCGCGCCACCCCCCGCCAGGCCGACCTGATGGTTATTTCCGGCACTGTCTTTCGCAAGATGGCGCCGGTGGTGCAACACCTGTACGACCAACTGCTGGAACCCCGGTGGATTATCTCCATGGGTTCCTGCGCTAACTCCGGTGGCATGTACGACATTTACAGCGTGGTGCAGGGCGTGGACAAATTTATTCCTGTGGATGTCTACGTGCCCGGCTGCCCGCCACGGCCAGAAGCGTTGATGCAGGGCTTGATGATGCTGCAGGAATCTATCAAAAAGGAACGTCGCCCACTGAGTTGGGTAGCGGGAGATCAACAAGTGGTAAAACCCCGGATGCCGTCCCGCCGCGACCAGTTACAGGCAGAGCGCAACCAGGCCACCCAATTGAGAAGCCCCACAGAGGTGTAGGACAACAATAACAACGGTCACGATATAGCAAAAAAGAGGCCTGACCAGCCCGGAGACAAGCATGTTGTGTGCGCAGGTAACAAGTGTCAACGGTACGGTGGACGATTTATTCGTCCGCTTCGGCGCCGACTTGTTCGACCTACAATCCACCGCCGACCACACCCCGACCCTATGGGTGGACCGGGGCAACCTATTGGAGGTGCTGACTCACCTCAAACCGCGCTTCCCCATGCTGCTGGATCTGTTTGGTATCGACGAACGACTGCGGCAGCACAAACCCGCCGCTGCCGCCGATTTCACCGTGGTCTACCACCTGTTCAACCTGGCGGACCGGGAGGAGATCCGGATCAAGGTGGCGGTATCTGACGCCGACTCCAACGTCCCCACGGCGGTTGGCGTATGGGCCAATGCCAACTGGTACGAACGCGAAACCTGGGACATGTTCGGTGTGCAATTCAGCGGCCACCCCAACCTGCGGCGCATCCTGTTACCCCCCACCTGGGAGGGCCACGCCCTGCGCAAGGAACACCCGGCCCGCGCCACAGAAATGGAGCCGTTTAGCCTCAGTGAGGAACAGCAGGAACAGGAACAAGAGGCGCTGTTGTTCAAGCCCGAAGAATGGGGCATGGCGCGTGCCACCGAAGACACCGAGTTCATGTTCCTCAACCTGGGCCCCAATCACCCCTCTGTACACGGCGTGTTCCGTATTGTGTTGCAATTGGACGGCGAAGTGGTGGTCGACGCTGTACCGGACATCGGCTACCACCACCGGGGCGCCGAGAAGATGGGGGAGCGTCAGACCTGGCACTCCTATATCCCCTATACCGATCGCATTGACTACCTGGGCGGGGTAATGAACAACCTGGCCTACGTGATGACGGTGGAGCAGATGGCGGGCATCGTGGTTCCGGACCGGGCCAAGGTCATCCGTATCATGCTGGCGGAACTGTTTCGCATTTCCAGCCATCTGGTGTTCTACGGCACCTTCGCCCAGGATGTGGGGCAGATGTCGCCGGTATTTTACATGTTCGCGGACAGGGAGCGCCTGTTCGGCATCATAGAAGCTATCACCGGTGGCCGTATGCACCCGGCCTGGTTCCGCATCGGCGGCGTGGCGCAGGACCTGCCTCGGGGCTGGGAGCGCATGGTGCGCGAATTCATCGACGCCATGCCGGCGCGACTGGATCACTACCAGATCATGGCCATGGACAACAGCATCCTCAAGCGACGCACCGTGGACATCGGCAGCTATACCACCGCCGAAGCGCTGGAATGGGGCATCACCGGCGCCTCCCTGCGCGCCACCGGCATGGATTTTGATCTGCGTCGGGACCGCCCCTACGGCGGCTACGACCAGTTCGAGTTCGAGGTGCCGCTGGGACACAAGGGCGACTCCTATGACCGGGCCGTGGTGCGGGTGGAAGAAATCCGCCAGAGCCTGCGCATCGTTCGCCAGTGCCTGGACAATATGCCGGAGGGCGCCTACAAGAGCGATCATCATCTGACCACGCCGCCCCCCAAGGAACGCACGCTGCAGGATATCGAGACCCTGATACACCACTTCCTGAATGTGAGCTGGGGCCCGGTCATACCGCCGGGAGAGGGCTCCTTTCCCATCGAGGCCACCAAGGGCATTAACAATTATCACCTGGTAAGCGATGGCGGCACCACATCCTACCGCACACGGATACGCACACCTTCTTTCCCGGCCCTGCAACAACTACCGCTGATCAGCCGCGGTTTCATGATCCCGGACTTGATCGCGATCATCGCCAGTATCGATTTCGTTATGGCGGACGTGGACAGATGAGCGATTTGATCCCGATAGTGAGCGTGGCAGAAGCAGCCTTGAGCGAAGAAAAAGCAGCCTTGAGCGGGTTGAACGCAGTCTTGAGTGAGGCGGAGCTGACCGCCATCGATCGAGAGATCAGCCATGTGCCCTACCGCTCGGCCGCGGCCATCGACGCGCTGAAAATTGTGCAGTCCCATCGCGGCTGGGTCTCTGATGAGAATTTGCGGGCTATCGCCCACCACCTGGAAATGTCCGCCGCAGAGTTGGAGGGCATTGCCACTTTCTACAACCTGATATTTCGCCGCCCGGTGGGGAACAAGGTGATTTTGCTGTGCAACAGCATCTCCTGCTGGATCAAGGGCTGCGACAATCTGCAGAAAAAGGTCAGTGAACAACTGGGCGTCGACCTGGGCCAAACCACCCCCGACAACCGCTATACACTGTTGCCGGTAACCTGCCTGGGCGCCTGTGACAAGGCGCCGGTGATGATGGTGGGCGATGACTTGCATGAGGATGTGACAGAGCAGGCCGTGCAAACCCTGTTTGGCGATCATGGGGGGGGCGGGGAGTGAGCCTGGACCGCCCCTTAACCCGCAACGTCCGCCCGGATCGTTCGCCTACGGACTTGGCCGCCTACGAGGCCAACGGTGGCTACCGGGGTCTGCACGGCGCCATCGGTAAACTGACGCCCTCTGACTGCCTGCAAATCCTCAAGAATTCCAACCTGCGCGGCCGCGGCGGCGCAGGCTTTCCCACCGGCATGAAATGGAGCTTCGTGCCCATGGACAACCCGTCCGGGGGCCACAAGTACCTGATCTGTAACGCCGACGAAATGGAACCCGGCACCTTCAAGGACAGGTTGTTAATGGAGTGCGATCCACACCAGTTGATCGAGGGCATGATCCTGTCCGCCTATACCATACAGGCAGACGTGGCCTATATCTTTATCCGGGCGGAATATATCAAGGCGACACAACTGCTGCGCGAGGCCATCGCCGCCTGTCACGATAAAGGCTACCTGGGGAAAAACATCCTGGGTACGGATTACAGCCTGGAAATGCACGTACATGTCAGCGCCGGACGCTATATCTGCGGTGAGGAAACGGCCCTGATCAGTGCGCTTGAGGGTAAGCGCGCCAACCCCCGGGCCAAGCCGCCCTTCCCACAGGTCAGCGGCCTGTGGGGCCGACCCACGATCGTCAATAATGTGGAAACCCTGTGCAACGTGCACCACATCATTGAACGCGGTGCCGATTGGTTTCAGTCGCTGGGGCTCACCGCGGATGCGGGCACCAAGATGTACGGGGTCAGCGGTCGGGTGAAAAATCCGGGCTGCTGGGAATTGCCCATAGGAACACCCGTGCGGGAAATCCTGGAGGACTACGCCGGGGGCATGGAGGACGGTTACCAGTTGCGCGGTTTTCTGCCCGGCGGCGGCTCCACCGATTTCCTCACCACCGAACACCTGGACCTGGCCATGGATTACGACACCATCGGCAAGGCGGGCAGTCGCATGGGCACCGGCACCATGATCATCCTGGACGACAAAACCTGCCCGGTGGGCTTCGTCAAAAACCTGGTGGAATTTTTCGCCCGCGAATCCTGCGGTTTCTGCACCCCATGCCGCGACGGCCTGCCCTGGTGCGCCCAGGTGCTGGACGATATCGAACAGGGCCGTGGACTACAGGAGGACATGGATACCCTGGCCCGGCAGGTAGAATTTATCGGCGCCATGGGCAACACCCACTGCGCGCTGGCGCCGGGAGCCATGGAGCCACTGGCCAGCGGCATGAAGTATTTCCGCGAGGATTTCCAACGCCATATCGACGGGGCCGGCTGCCCCTGGTGCGACGGAGGGATACACTAGATGCCGGTCATCCAGGTCGACGGACAGGAATACGAGGTCGAGGCAGGCAAAAACCTGCTCGAGGCCTGCCTGTCCCTGGGCCTGGATCTCCCCTATTTCTGCTGGCATCCGGCCATGGGCTCCATCGGCGCCTGCCGCCAATGTGCGGTGGTGCAATACCTCAATGCGGAAGATGAGCGCGGCCGTATCGTGATGGGCTGCATGACGCCGGTGACCGATGGCGCCATCTTCTCCCTGAGCGGTGACAAGGCCCGGGGGTTTCGCCAGGCCATTGTAGAGTCGCTGATGCTGAATCACCCCCACGACTGCCCGGTGTGCGCCGAGGGGGGCGAGTGCCACCTGCAGGATATGACGGTAATGGTGGGCCACCGGGATCGCCACTACCGGGGCCGCAAAAACACGCACCGCAACCAGTACCTGGGCCCGTTGATCAACCATGAGATGAACCGCTGCATTACCTGCTACCGCTGTACCCGTTACTACCGGGATTACGCCGGGGGCACCGACCTGGCAGCCCTGGCCAGTCGCGACCATGTGTACTTTGGCCGCCACAGCGATGGTGTATTGCAGAGCGAGTTTGCGGGGAATCTGCTTGAGGTCTGCCCCACCGGTGTGTTCACCGACAAAAGCCTGGTGCACAACTACACACGCAAATGGGATTTACAATCGGCACCCTCTGTGTGCGTTGGCTGTGCGATGGGTTGCAACACACTGCCCGGGGAGCGCTACGGCAAAATCAAGCGCGTACACAACCGCTTCAACGCCGAGGTAAACGGTTACTTCCTGTGTGATCGCGGGCGCTTTGGCGCCGGCTTCGTCCACGATGAGCGGCGCCTGCAGTATCCTGGCCTGCGCAACAACGACGGGCGCTATGACGCAATCAATCACCACGAAGCACTGCAGTATATGGATCGGGCATGTGCGCCCGGCAAGGTAGCCGGCATCGGTTCACCGCGCGCCTCCGTCGAGGCCAATTTTCTGCTGCGCACGCTGGTAGGTGAAGAGAATTTCGCACCCGGCTTTTCCGACGCCGAGCAGCCATTGGTAGAACTGGTCCTGCGCTTGCAGCAGGATAGCCGTGCACTGGTCCCGGATATCACCACCATCGAGTCAGCGGATGCGGTGCTGATTCTGGGTGAAGACCTGACCAACACAGCGCCGAGAATTGCCCTGGCACTGCGCCAGAGTGTGCGCAATAAAGCCTATGAGATGGCCGCCGAGCTGCGTCTGGAAACCTGGCAGGATGGCGCTATTCGCAACCTGGCTCAGGACCAGCGCAGTCCCCTGTATATCGCAGCGGTAGCGGATACACCCCTGGACGATGTGGCAACGAATCGAATCAGCCTGGCCCCGGATGATATCGCCCGCCTGGGCAATGCCATAGCGGCAAACATTGCAGGGCAGCCCAACGCGGACCTGGAACAACCTTTACAAGAACAGGTAGAAATGATCACCACCGCCCTGGCAGGCGCGCAGCGACCACTGGTGTTATCGGGTACCGGTTGTGGCAGCACAGCAGTGCTGGCTGCTGCGGGGCAAGTCGCAGACGCCCTGTGCGGCAACGGTGTGCCTGCAATGTTGTGTCTTGCGGTCCCCGAGGCAAACAGCCTGGGACAGGCCCTGTTAACCGGCTGCGATGCGCCGGGTCTGGCACAGCTGCAACAACGGGCGGCCAGCGGCGAGTTCGACACCCTGGTGGTTTTGGAGAATGATCTATACCGCCGGGGCAGCAGCGCACAGATCGATCAGTTGCTGGGTGCCTTCCAACAAGTGCTGGTACTGGACGGCCTGGACAACCAGACCACCTCCAGCGCCACACTGGCCCTGCCCGCCGCCAGCTTTGCCGAGAGTAACGGCACCCTAATCAGCCTGGAGGGGCGCGCGCAACACCATTATCCGGTGTTCCAGCCACACGCTGAACGGCGCCCGAGTTGGACCTGGCTGCTGGCATGCATGAAAGAGATGCAGCGCGAGGAAGTGCGCAGCCTACATCACTTCGATGACATTACCCGGGCCTGCGCCGCAACTATTCCCGCCCTGGCCGGCATCACCGCGGCGGCGCCGGACCACCACTTTCGCAATGCCGGCGTCAGGATACCGCGCCAGACCCATCGCTACAGTGGCCGCACCGCCATGCGCGCCGATATTTCTGTACACGAACCCAGGCAACCGGTGGATGAAGAGTCCCCGCTGGCCTTCAGCATGGAGGGCCTTAATCGCGACCAGCCCGGCGCGTTGTTACCCTACGTCTGGGCGCCGGGCTGGAACTCCAACCAGTCGCTGCACAAATTCCAGGCGGAGGTGGGCGGGCCACTCAAAGGCGGCACCGCCGGTGCGCGCCTGCTGCAATCAGGAATTGGCGCCGGGCCCGGGACGTTCACTGCGCCAGCGCCGTTTAAAGCTGAGCCGGGGCGGTGGCAGTTGGTCCCGCGCCAACGTATTTTTGGCAGTGACGAGTTGAGCGCATTGAGCCCGGGTCTGGCGGAATTGGTGCAGCCTGGCTTTATTGAAATTTGCGCCGCCGATGCACAGCTGCTGGGCGTCACTGAGGGCGATGGCCTTGTTGTTACAAAGGGGATTACAAAAGGGGCCACAGAGGGGGTCACGACGGGGGTGGACAACACGCTTGCCACCCTGGAGGCGCGCATCAACGACAGCATGGCTGTCGGTTGCGCCGGTTTCAGCGTTGGCCTGGCTGGCGTGCAAAACCTGAGGCCACTGGCACCGGTCAGCCTGCGCCGGGCCGAAGGCTGGCAACGCCGCTCGCCAGAGCTTATTGGCAGCGACCGGGACGCCGGACCGGGAGGTACCCATGTCTGAATTGGGCACCATCAGCTTCGGCCTGTTTATTATTCTCGCGGCGGTGGGTGGAGCGGCCGTTCTCACCTGGTTCGAGCGGCGCCTGCTGGGGATATGGCAGGATCGCTACGGACCCAACCGCCTGGGCCCTTTTGGTATCCTCCAGGTGGCGGCGGATATGCTGAAACTGCTGACCAAGGACGACTGGGTGCCACCCTTCGCCGATCGAATGGTGTTCATCTTCGCCCCCACCGCCATCGTGGTTGCCATGTTACTGGGCTTCGCCGTGGTGCCCTTTGGCCCGGACCTGTACGTGCTCGATATCAATATAGGCCTGCTGTTTTTCCTGGGCATGACCTCCCTTGCGGTATACAGCGTGTTGCTGGCCGGCCTGGCTTCCAACAACAAGTACGCCCTGCTGGGTGGGTTGCGCAGCGCCGCCCAGATGGTCAGTTACGAGGTATTTATGGGCCTGTCGCTGATGGGCGTGGTGATGCTCACCGGCAGCTTCAGCATGCGCGCCATCGTCGAGGCGCAGCGCGACATGTGGTATTGCATTCCGCAGATCCTCGGGCTGTTCACCTTTATGATCGCCGGCATCGCCGAGAGTCACCGCCTGCCCTTCGACCTGCCCGAGGCGGAGCACGAACTGACTGCCGGCTTTCACACCGAGTACAGCGGCATGAAGTTCGCCATGTTCATGCTGGGCGAATACCTGGGCCTGATCCTGATCTGCTGCATGATCACCACGCTGTTCTTCGGCGGCTGGCTGGGCCCCTGGCTGCCGCCGGTGGTCTGGTTCTGCCTGAAAGTATTCGCGCTGATTTGTTTCTTCGTGCTGCTGCGTGCGGCCATACCACGACCTCGCTACGACCAGTTGATGTCCCTTGGCTGGAAATTCATGCTGCCGCTGACGCTCCTTAACCTGCTACTGACCGGCGCCATCGCGCTGGCACTCAGGGGATAAGGCTATGCTCAAGGCCATGATCAGTCAGCTGCGCACCATCTGGACTATCCTACAGCACACCTTCACCAAAGCGGAGACCGTGCAGTACCCGGAGCAGATGCCCTATCTCGCACCGCGTTACCGGGGTCGCATTGTGCTGACTAAAGACCCGGACGGCGAGGAGCGCTGCGTGGCCTGCAACCTCTGCGCGGTAGCGTGCCCGGTGGACTGTATCGCCCTGCAGCAGGGCGTAAAGGAAGACGGGCGCTGGTACCCGGAGTTCTTCCGCATCAATTTTTCACGCTGCGTTATGTGCGGCATGTGCGAGGAGGCCTGCCCCACCAATGCCATCCAACTGACGCCGGATTTCGAAATGTGCGAATACGATCGCAACAACATGGTGTACGAGAAGGAGCACCTGCAGATCAACGGCACCGGCAAGTACCACGACTACAATTTCTACCGGGTGACAGGCCTGGCCATCACCGGCAAGGACAAGGGCCAGGCGCAAAATGAAGCTGAGCCCATCGACGTGAAGGGTCTGCTGCCATGATGGAGAGCCTGTTCTACATCGCCGCACTGGTGGCGTTGGTCGCCACCGTCGCGGCACTGACCCGGTCCAACGCCGCTCACGCCCTGATCTATCTGATCGTGTCCCTGCTGGCCGTGGCCGTATTGTTCTTCCTGATGGGTGCGCCCTTCGCCGCGGCCCTGGAGATTCTGATCTATGCCGGCGCCATCATGGTGCTGTTCGTGTTCGTTATCATGATGCTGAACCTGGGTGAGACCGGGGATATCAGGGAGCGGCAGTGGTTGCGTCCGCGCAACTGGATTGTGCCGGGCGTCATGGCGGCGTTGCTGTTACTGGAGCTGCTGCTGGCCCTGCGCCACGCACCGACCCTCACCAGCGGGGTAGCGGTGGCCCCCAAGGACGTCGGGCTGGCCCTGTTCGGGCCCTATGTACTGGCGGTGGAGATCGCTTCCATGCTGTTGCTGGCGGGACTGGTCGGCGCCTATCACCTGGGACGTCGCTTTATCGTGCGGCGCGAGGGGAGGTCAAACTAATGGGCGGCCTGCAGATACCGTTGGAGCACGTGCTGCTGCTGGCGGCCACCTTGTTCAGCTGTGGCCTGATGGGGCTTATGTTGCGGCGCAATATCATCTTTATGCTGATGTCCCTGGAAGTGATGCTCAACGCCGCGGCCCTGGCCTTTGTAGCAGCGGGCGCCAGATGGCAACAGGCTGACGGCCAGATTATTTTCCTGCTGATCCTGTCGGTGGCCGCAGCGGAGGTGGCGGTTGGGCTCGGTCTGGTGCTGCAGATACAGCGTCGCTTCAAGACTCTGGACATGGACCAGGTCAACAGGTTGCGAGGGTGATATGACGACGCTCTGGTTGATTCCATTGTTCCCCCTGCTCAGCGCCACGCTGTTGGTATTGAGTGCGGGACGCATGCCGCGGCAACTGGCAGCGTTGTTGGGCGCCGGCTCAGTGGGACTGTCCGCCATCTGCGTGGCCCTGGTGGCGCGCACCTACCTGGCCGATGGACAGGTGCAGGAACTGACCCTGTGGACCTGGATGGCGGTGGACAATTTCACCCCCCGTATCGCCTTCTACATAGACGGGTTGACCGTGGTAATGATGTCGGTGATTACCGGTGTCGGCTTTTTGATTCACCTGTACTCCATAGAGTTCTTGTGGGACGACGAGTCCTTCTGCCGCTATTTCGCCTACATGAACCTGTTCGTTGCCGCCATGTTGTTACTGGTGATGGCGGACAACCTGCTGTTGCTCTATCTGGGATGGGAGGGTGTGGGCGCCTGCTCCTATCTGCTGGTAGGCTTCTGGTACCGGGATCCGGACAACGGCGCGGCCGCGCGCAAGGCCTTCGTGGTTACCCGGGTGGGCGATACCGCCATGTTCCTGGGCCTGCTCTTGCTGTATACCGAGTTGGGCACCCTGGACATCCAGCCCCTGATGGCCGCCGCCAACAGCCAGTGGCAAGTGGGTGACACCCTGCCAATACTGGCCACCGCGCTGTTGCTCGGTGGAGCGGTGGGTAAGTCCGCCCAGTTGCCACTACACACCTGGCTGCCCGACGCCATGGCCGGCCCCACGCCGGTCAGTGCACTGATCCACGCCGCCACCATGGTCACCGCCGGTGTCTACCTGATCGCCCGCAACTACGAACTGTTCCTGCTGGCGCCGCCCACGCTGGCAGCGGTCGCCTGGATAGGCCTGGCGACCCTGTTGCTGGCGGGCTTTACCGCCCTGGCCCAACATGACATCAAGCGTATCCTGGCCTACTCCACCATCAGCCAGATCGGTTATATGTTTTTGGCCCTGGGTGTCGGTGCCTTCGCCTCCGGCATCTTCCACCTGATGACACACGCCTTCTTCAAGGCACTGCTGTTCCTGGCCGCCGGCGCCGTGATCCACTGCCTGCACCACGAGCACAACATCTTCCGCATGGGTGGCTTGCGCCGCCGCCTGCCAGTGGTGTTCTGGAGCTTCCTGATCGGCTCGGCGGCACTGGCCGCCCTGCCCTTTACCTCTGGTTTCTACAGTAAGGACGCCATTCTGCTGTCGGCCTGGACGCTACCGGGTATCGGTCCCTGGCTGTGGGCCGGCGGTTTACTGGGTGCACTATTGACCGGCATCTACAGCTTCCGGCTGGTGTTTATCGTGTTCTTTGGTGAGGCGCACACCGAGCCCGACCAGCAGCCGGGCTGGCGCATGTCCGGTGCGCTGATCGTGTTGTGTGTGCTGTCGCTGGTGGGCGGCTGGTTCGCCCTGCCCCTGGCGGGCGTATTGCCGGATAAAGACCACGCCCATGTCAGTCACGCCGTGGAGTTCATCAGTATCGGGACACCACTGCTGGGACTACTCATCGCCTACCTGCTGTTCCTGGGTCGCCAGGTATCCATCGCCTCGCTGGCGGAATCGCCCTGGGGTAAGGCACTGCAGGACTTCTGGTACAGCGGCTGGCGCATAGACAAGCTGTACGACGCGCTGCTGGTGCAACCCTTCAAATGCCTGGCTCACTGGTGGCGCAACGAGCCGGTGGACCTGTTCTACAACGCACTGGTGGCGCTCAGCCGCTGGGCTCACGGCCGACTCATCACCCTGCAAACCGGTGAGCTGCGCTGGTACGCCACCAGCCTGGTATTTGGGCTGGTGCTACTGCTGGCTATCATGCTGAGGAACGCCTCATGAGTATGGTCGTTCTGATCGGGCTGCTGCTGGTCGGTGGTATCGCAGCCTGGCAGTTGGAGCGTATCGATGCCAACCTGCCGCGGTGGGTGGCGCTGGCTACAGTCACACTGGCACTACTTTACCTGGTGAGTGTTATCGCAGAAATACCGGCCGAGAGTTTTAAACTGACCCCGGACCCCGGTGATGGCGACAGTTGGCTGCTGCATTTGAAGTTGGCGTGGATACCCCGCTTTGGCATCTCCCTCGAACTGGCCATGGACGGGCTCAGCCTGCTGCTGGTGATACTGACCCTGCTGCTGGGCCTGATCGCCATCGCCTCCTCCTGGTCGGAAATAGATTTCAAACCGGGTCTGTTCCAGGCCAATTTGCTGTGGACCCTGGCCGGGGTCTGTGGTGTATTTCTGGCCATGGACCTGTTCCTGTTCTTCACATTCTGGGAAGTGATGCTGATCCCCATGTATTTGTTGATCGCCATCTGGGGACACGAGAACAGGAGCTATGCGGCGATGAAGTTCTTCATCTTCACCCAGGTGTCCGGGTTGTTGATGCTGTTGTCTATCGTAATACTGGCGTGGCAGGGCGTCGCCACGGGCGGCGAACTCAGTTTCAGTTACTTCGACCTGCTCGGCCTGCATCTGGACGGGCGCCTGGCCTGGATAGCTATGCTGGGCTTTTTCCTCGCCTTCACCGTGAAGCTACCCGGTTTCCCCTTCCATACCTGGCTGCCTGATGCCCACACTCAGGCGCCCACCGCAGGCAGCGTGCTGCTGGCGGGCATACTGCTCAAAACTGGCGCCTATGGCCTGCTGCGCTTTTGTATTCCCCTGTTTCCAGAGATCTCCATGCAATTCGCCCCCGTCGCCATGGGCCTGGGTGTGGCGGGAGTCATCTACGGCGCGGTGCTGGCCTTCGCCCAGAGTGACTTCAAGCGCCTGGTGGCTTACAGCAGTGTCAGCCATATGGGCTTTGTGCTACTGGGGCTGTATGCCTGGAATAACCTGGCCCTGCAAGGCGCCATCATGCAAATGGTGGCTCACGGCGTGAGCACCGCCGCCCTGTTTATGATGGCTGGCGCCCTGCAGCAGCGTCTGCATACACGCGACATGACCCGCATGGGAGGCTTGTGGCAGCAGGCGCCGCGCATGGGTGCCTGCGCCATGTTCTTCGCGGTGGCTTCCCTGGGCCTGCCGGGTCTTGGCAACTTCGTCGCGGAGTTTCTGGTATTGGCCGGACTGTTCGCGGTGCATCCGGGGTTCACCGCTGTCGCCGCACTGGGCCTGATTACCGCGGCGATATACGCCCTGTGGATGATGCAACAGACGTTTCAGGGGGCCCCCGACGAGCAGCGTCAGATGGATGATTTCCACGGGCGGGAGATGCTGGCGATGGTTGCCATGATACTTGCGCTGCTGTGGCTGGGACTCTACCCGCAACCGGTGCTGGATCTGGCGCAACCAGTATTGGACGGATTGCATGGCGTCGTGACACCGGGTGAGCACCTCGCCCAGACAATGACCGCGGGGACCGGCCAATGACTGTCGCTGATTTTCAGGCGCTGTCACCCCTGCTGGTGCTGGCCGGCGGCGCCACCGTGTTGATGCTGCAGATCGCCTTCGTGCGCAGTGTCAGCCTCACGGCAGCGCTCACCGTGCTCACTATGGCACTGGCGGCCCTGTCCTGCGTTCACGCCGCGCAGATCGCGCCCCTGCAGGTTACGCCATTGCTGCAGGCAGACTCGTTCGCGCTGCTGTTCTGTGTACTGTTTTGTATCGGCGGAGCAGCCACGGCCCTGTTATCCCAGGACTATATCCGTCACCACGGAGATGAACCGGAAGAATACTTTTTACTGCTGATGCTCAGCACCCTGGGCGCTTGCGTGCTGGCCTATGCCGTCCACGTGGCTTCCCTGCTGCTGGGGCTGGAATTATTATCGGTATCCCTGTACGCCCTGATCGCCTACCCCAATAAGTCGATACTGCCACTGGAAGCCGCCGCCAAGTACCTGGTTCTGTCGGGCGCCGCCTCCGCCACCGCCCTATTTGGCTTCGCCCTGCTCTACGCCGCGACCGGCACCCTGGAATTTACCGCGCTGGGGCAGCAACTGGATAACACACAAATGGGCCAATCCGTCCTGCTGGTGGGGGCGGCGATGGTCTTCACCGGACTGGGTTTCAAATTATCACTGGTGCCGTTCCATCTTTGGACACCGGACGTGTACGACGGCGCCCCCGCCCCCATTACCGGCTTTTTAGCCTCGGTGGCAAAAGCGGCGGTATTCGTCGCCCTGCTGCGCCTGTTCCTGGATGCCGACCTGTTCCGCTATCGTATCCTGGTGGAAATCACCGGGTTTCTCGCCATACTCAGTATGCTGGCGGGCAATTTACTCGCCCTGTTGCAAACCAATATCAAACGTATGCTGGCCTACTCCTCCATCGCCCATATCGGCTACCTCATGATCATATTCATGGCCTGTATCACCAGCGACAACCGCAACCTGGCAAGCGAAGCTGCCGCCTATTACCTGGTCGCCTATACCGCGACCACTATCGCCGCATTTGGCTTGCTGACCCTGATCTGCGCACACCAGGTCGAACGGGAAAACGTGGAGTTGCACCACATCAGCGGCCTGTTCTGGCGGCAACCGCTACTGGGAGGGCTCATGCTGGTGGCGATGCTGTCCCTGGCAGGGATCCCGCTTACCGCGGGTTTTGTCGCCAAGTTCTACATTTTCAACGCGGCGGTCAGTGGTCATAACTGGGTACTGCTGGCAACCCTGATCCTGGGTAGCGGCATTGGTATATACTATTACCTGCGCGTGGTGTACTACATGACGCGCCGACTGGAACAACACCATGTGCAACCCACTGTGGTGGTCAGCTGGCACGCAAAGGCTCTGTCGTGTATCCTGATTGCCGGTATTTTGTTACTGGGGACGATGCCACAGTCCCTTATGGCGTATTTAAGGTCTATACTGTAAAAAAAACCTGGATGAACCGGGCCAAGGGGGTCGTTATGCTTCAATCAGTAAACCTGCGGGATTATATGTTGTCCAATCCCGTAAAGGTCAGGGCGGAAGACAATATTCTGGATGCCATGCGGGCCATTATCGACAACAAGATCTCCGGGGTCTGTGTGGTCGATGGCGAAGCCAACCTGGTGGGTGTCCTGTCGGAACTGGATTGCCTGCGCGCAGTCCTGGGCGCTACCTATAACAACAGCAGCATCGGCAGCGTCGGTGAGCATATGACCACAGAAAATCTGGTGGTGGCCCATCCCGATGAAGACATTGTGGATCTAGCCCAGGATATGCTGCTGAAAAATATACGCCGCCGCCCGGTGGTGCAAGATGGCAAACTGATCGGGCAGATTACCTGTCGGCAGTTGTTAAGCGCCGTCCAAAAGTTCCGCAGCTGAACCGCCTCGCTGTCCTCGCCGGACCCGGGGCGAGCCCTTGGGGCTGGTGAATTACAATAGCGGTTTTATTGCATTGCAGACAGGCCCGGCCAGGCTCGCACCCAGGATTCAAACTCTCGCGCCGCAAGGGGCTTGCTGAAATAGTAGCCCTGTATGCTGTCACAGCCCAGTTCCCGTAACCTCAGCATGGTGGCCCGGTCTTCCACACCCTCGGCCACCACGGTCAAACCAAACTGCTGTGCGATACGAATCATAATTTTTACCAGCTCCAGGTCCTGTGGGTCCACCATCATGGCGCTGACGAAAGTCCTGTCAATTTTCAACTCCGCGGCGGGAATGTGTTTGAAATATGACAACGAAGAATAACCGGTGCCGAAATCATCGATAGACAGATTAATACCCATGTTCTTCAGTGCGAGCAAATTATCGAAGCCCGATTCCTTGTCCTCTATGAAAGCGCCTTCGGTAATTTCCACCGTTACTTTAGCCGGGTCCACGCCCCAAATGGCAATGGCATCACGCAGCATTGTCGGCAGGTCGGGACTAGCCACCAGACCCGCCTGGATATTCAGGGCCAGCCCCACATCCAGTGAATGCCGCCAGCTTTTCAGTTGCCGCATGGACTGGTGCACCACCCACTTGGTCAGTTCAAAGGCGCGCCCGGCCGCATCAGCCAATTGCACCACCATTTCCGGCGGAACAGGTTCACCTCCGGGTGGCGTCCAGCGCAGTAGCGCCTCGGCACTGTCAACCCGCCCGGTGGTGAGATTGACCTTGGGCTGAAAATACAACTCGAAGTCGTTGTCGCGCAGGGCTTTAGCGAAGCGCTGCTCCAACTGATAATCGGTTTTGCTGTTGCCGCCCTCCCTCAGCAGGTCTTCTATGTGGTGGCTGCCACCCATCTTGACATGTGCCAGGGATGATTCAGCCAGCGCCAGCATGGCCATGGGGTCGCGGCCACCGTTGAGATTGATCGAGATGCCGACCTTCAGTTCCACACTGACCATGCCGGCATCAACAAAGAGTTCGCCCTCCAGCAAGCGGGTAACCTTGTTCAGGGCCAGGGCGATAAAAGCCGGATTGGTGAGACCGGGCAGGATAAAAGCGAAGCGATGGCTGCCAACCCGAAACACCGTGTCGGGTAGCTTGCTGACGCCCAACAGTTCCCGATAGGCCGCGGCCAACATGAGGTCTCCGGTGCGGTAACCGTGATAGTGGTTGATTCTGGCAAGGTTGGTGAGATCGATGAGCAGCATGCCCAGGTGGGTGGCGTGCTGCTGCGCGTGGGCCACAGCGCCGCCCAGGGCGGCGATGAAGGCCGCACGCTGGACTTCAGGCACCTCAGCCAAGTTAGTGTACTGTGGCGGACAAAGTGTACATTCAGAGCTGGATCGCGGTCATATCGATACCGTAGGCGTCCGGCTCCAGGCTGCTGATAATGTCCAGGGGCTCGCCCGCCGCCGTCGTTGCCTGACTGCGTAAATCGATAGTCCTGATTTCAGTCAGGGCCTGCTTATTCGCATCCAGCAATACCATTACCTGGGGCCGCAACCTCCGCGTGCGGTACTCCGAGACCACCACTGCGACCTCTCCCGAAGACAACTCCACCAGGGTGCCCGCCGGGTAAATGCCCACCGCCTGGATGAACTCCTCCACCAACTCCCCCTGGAAGTCGATATCCTTCCACTCATACAACATTTTAATCGCCGTCGACGGTGGTATCGCCCTGGCGTAGCTGCGATGGCTGGTGATCGCATCATAACAATCCACTATCGCGGCTATCCGTGCAAAAACGGGGATGTCATCCCCCCGGATCCCCTCGGGGTAGCCGGAGCCGTCATGGCGCTCGTGGTGGTAAGTGATCATATCGATAACATCCTGATTCATCAGGCCGCTACCGTCCATCATCTCCACGCCCAGCCTCACATGATCGCGCACTTGCTGAAACTCTTCGTCTGTCAACGGTCGTTCCGTATTAAGCAGCTCCGTCTCAACGCCCAGTTTACCCACATCAAATAACAAACCGCCAATGGCCAGGGAGCGCAAATCCGACCTGGGCAAGCCCAGCTGACGGCCCAGGGCCACCGCCCATATAGATGCCCCGAGAGAGTGCTGGTAGGTATATTTGTCTTCCTGCTTCATCCGTGCCAGCCAGATACAGGCGTCGGGATTGCGCGCGATACTATCGATCATGGGCTCAACGGACTTCTTGACCCTCACCATATCCAGCAAACCACCCTCTGCCAGCCTGCCGAAGATATCATCAATACCCTCCGACAAAGCCTGCACCGCCACCTGGGCCTTGGGGTACTCTTCACCCCAGCTTGAACCATCCTTGTATTTCTTCAGTGATCGGTCATTGAACAACTGTTGGATCGACTTGCGCGGTCGGTTGCGCACTTTGCGTCGGATGATGGCGGGGTCCTGGACACTCTTGTAGCTGTCGATATAAACGTACTGGCAATACTCCTGCAGGCGCTGGACATCTTGTTCCGACTCCAGCCGAAAACCCTGCAGTGAAAACGGCGTCTCCAACCACGGTCGATCCAGGCTGGAAACATACATACCGGTTTCCAGGTCGGAGGAAAATATTTTGACTATCTCAAGCATTTAACGTCATGTCCAACTAGCTACAACGGTCGCAACAGCATAGCCTGTTTCGCTGAAAAAATCCCTCCCGCAACTGTGAACCAGTTCGCAACGTAGCGTACCTCGCCGGTACTGTGCATGTATTTTCAGGAGAACTTCACGCAGCAAACGAATCGATACGCTGCGAAAACAGCATCGCTTCAGGTGCAAGGTCGCGCTCCACAATGACTACGGGGCTGATGCGGATTCGAAATCCAGTCTGTGTCGCGCCGCAGACATGTCGGGCAATGATCGTCGTTCAATCCTCGTATGTGGGGGCAGACAGAGAATCGCTAATGAGGGATAATCCCCCGACATCCGAGCAATCATTGAATCCCGGGAGGATTATCGTGAGCATCAACGAACAGCAGTTGGAAAAGATGAGGACAGCCGCGGGATTTATCGCAGCACTGGACCAGAGCGGCGGCAGCACACCGAAGGCATTGGGGGTTTATGGTATCGGTGAGGATGCCTGGTCCAGCGACGAAGAAATGTTCAGTATCGTGCACCAGATGCGCAGCAGAATAATTACCAGCCCGGCATTCAGCGGTCAACGCATACTCGGCGCGATTTTATTTGAAAACACGATGGACCGCACGATCGAAGGGCAGGCCACGGCGAGCTACCTGTGGGATGTCAAGAACGTCGTGCCGTTTCTGAAGGTCGATAAAGGCCTCGCCGACGAGCGCGATGGAGTGCAGGTCATGAAACCGATGCCCGAACTCGATGCCTTGCTGGCCAAGGCGAAATCAAAGAATATTTTTGGCACCAAAATGCGCTCGGTCATCAAGCAGGTGAGTGCGGATGGTGTGGACGCAGTAGTGCGGCAGCAGTTCGAGGTCGCCCGGCAAATCGTCGCCGCAGGCCTGGTGCCGATCATAGAACCCGAGATCGATATACACTGCCCGGACAAGGCTGAGGCCGAAGACCTGTTGCGCACAGCGTTGCTCGATGAACTCAATGCCCTCGCGGCCGATCAGCTGGTGATGTTGAAACTCACCCTGCCCGAGGCGGACAATCATTACGTGGATTGTATCGCACACCCGAATATAGTGCGGGTCGTGGCACTGTCGGGTGGCTATTCGCGCGAAGAAGCCAACGCCAGGCTGGCAAGGAACAACGGCATGGTCGCCAGTTTCTCGCGCGCCTTGTCCGAGGGCCTGAACGCACAGCAGTCAGGCGAGGAGTTCGACGCGATGCTGGACGCCTCGATCGAGAGTATTTGCCAGGCGTCATCGACCTGATATGACGCAGAGAGGTTGCGGTCGTCATGAAAAATTCGAAAACGCAAATCGCGCCGCTCACCGAACGACATGCATGGCAGGCCCTGGCAATACATTTTGAGAGGGTCCGCCAGCTGCAACTGCGCACGCTGTTTGCGGATGACCCGCAGCGCGGCGAGCGCATGACAGCCGAAGCGGCTGGTTTCTACCTGGATTACTCCAAGAACCTGATTACGGATGAAACGCTCAAGCTCTTGCTGCAACTGGCTGAGGAATCCGGTTTGCGTGCTCGCATCGACGCCATGTTCGGTGGCGAGAAGATCAACATCACCGAAGACCGGGCCGTTTTGCACGTGGCGTTGCGTGCCCCCAAAGAGGCTTCCATTGTCGTGGATGGCGAGAACGTGGTTCCCCGGGTCCACACCGTACTCGACAAGATGGCGGATTTCTGTGACCGTGTGCGCAGTGGGCAGTGGCGGGGGCACACCGGAAAACGTATTCTAAATGTCGTTAACATCGGCATAGGCGGCTCTGACCTGGGTCCGGTGATGGCCTATGAGGCACTGAAGTACTACAGCGACAGGGCCATGACGTTTCGCTTCGTATCCAACGTCGACGGCACCGACTTCGCCGAGGCGGTCCGCGATCTCGACCCGGCTCGGACCCTGTTCATCGCTTCATCAAAAACATTCACGACACTGGAGACGATGACCAACGCCCACTCGGCCCGCGACTGGGTGCTCGCCGGTTTCGATGGTGACGTCAAGTCGGTCGCCAGGCACTTCGTCGCGGTATCGACGAATGCGGAGGCAGTGGCGAAGTTCGGTATTGATACCGCCAACATGTTTGGCTTCTGGGACTGGGTTGGCGGGCGCTATTCCATGGATTCGGCGATCGGACTGTCGACGATGCTGGCCATCGGACCGGCAAACTTTCGCGCCATGTTGACTGGCTTTAACCGGATGGACGAACATTTCCGCAGTGCCCCCTTTGCGCGCAACCTGCCGGTGCTGATGGGTTTGCTGGCGCTCTGGCACAACAACTTCTTTGGCGCCCAGACAGTGGCGGTACTGCCATACGAGCAATACCTCAAGCGCTTCCCCGCCTATTTACAGCAGCTGACCATGGAGAGTAACGGCAAGCACGTGAGCCTCGATGGCAACAGAGTCCCCTGCGATACCAGCCCGATCTATTTCGGCGAGCCGGGGACCAATGGCCAGCACTCGTTCTACCAATTGATCCATCAGGGCACGAGAATTATTCCCTGTGATTTCATCGCATTCAGCAAATCGCTGAACCCCCTTGGCGAGCACCATGATATCCTGCTGGCAAACATGTTCGCTCAGGGCGAGGCGCTCGCCGTTGGCAAGACTCGCGAGGAGGTTGAGGCCCAGGGCACACCGGATTGGCTGGTGCCCCACCGCGTCTTCGAGGGCAATCGCCCATCGAACACGCTTCTTGCCGATAGCCTCACCCCGGAAACCTTCGGTAGCCTCGTGGCCCTTTATGAGCACAACGTCTTTACGCAAGGCGCCATCTGGAACATAGGTTCCTTCGACCAGTGGGGAGTCGAGTTGGGCAAGCAGCTGGCGCAAGCCATCATCGGGGAACTTGCAAGCGAGGAAGAACCTGCGCTCGCTCACGATAGTTCGACCAACAACCTGATTCGGCGCTACCGAAAGCTGAAGAAGGGGAGTCTGTGAGAGGCGCAGAGGATAGCGCCTGCCTGGCCTGAATGCCCACCACTTAAGACAAAAGTGTGTACACCCCGCTGCTTGCACGCCTGGACATCGCTAGCCGGCCTTATCCAGCTCTTCCCTCATCTGTTTGATCGCACTATTGTAAACATTCGGGTCTTCGTTGTTTTTGGCGTTGAATATGGCGGAGCCGGCCACAAAGGTGTCCGCACCCGCCTCGGCGATTTCGCGAATGTTACTCACCTTGACGCCACCATCGATCTCCAACCGGATGTCACGCCCGGAATCATCGATAATCTTGCGTGCTTCGCGCAGCTTATCGAGCGTGGTGGGAATGAAACTCTGCCCACCGAAACCCGGGTTTACTGACATCAGCAACACCATATCCACCTTGTCGATGACGTATTGCAAATAAGTCAGCGGTGTGGCCGGATTAAATACCAGGCCGGATTTACAGCCTGCACCACGAATTACTTGCAGGGAACGGTCGATGTGCTCACTGGCTTCTGGATGAAAGGTGATGTAGCTGGCACCGGCCCTGGCAAAATCAGGGATAATACTGTCCACGGGTTTTACCATCAGATGAACATCGATTGGTGCGCTCACGCCGTGCTTGCGCAGCGCCTCGCACACCAGTGGCCCAATGGTCAGATTGGGCACATAGTGGTTGTCCATCACGTCAAAGTGCACCATATCCGCACCGGATGCGAGTACGTTATCCACTTCCTCACCCAGACGGGCAAAATCCGCAGAGAGAATGGACGGTGCAATTTTAAAATCTGGCATATATCTGGCCTCCTGGTAAACGAAACAAAGGTGTTTCGCGTGATATTACTGTATGCAACTTTTTTGCCGGACGGTGGCGTTACGTCACATATCAGGGCATTACACTAGCGCACCTCGTCACTCATAATCCAACATTTAGCGAGTCGCCAAAGGGAGGCGCACTAGCGACCACAGTGATCGCGTACAAACGTTGCACTGGCTGCGGCCATGAGTGTGCTGAATCCCGCGCGCACCGCCTCGATCGTGTCCGGAAATGGCTCCCCGGTAGTTTCATCCATAAACACTTTTTTAACTTCCAGGGGCACCACCAGGGTCCGGGGCAAATCCTGCCTGGCCACAGTGGCCTGGTAACCACGCCCATAAAAAACTGCGTTCCATCCCAGGGTAGACTGGATTGCGGGTAACGGCAGGCGCGGAAGTTCGCGCTCGAAAACATCCAGTACGCTGCGCCAACGTTCCTCATCAACCTGCTCGGTACCGATATTAAATACAGGTGGCGCTGCGTGTTCGCGAATGCGGTAGTTATAGCTGTGTGTGTCCAGGATCATGCAGCCGCCGCAACGCTGCTCAATCCTGGCGGCCAGGGCACGCATAACACGATAGAATCGGGCGTGCTTCTCCAGCGAGGCTGCGCGCTGTTCATCAGTCAATTTATCGCGCCAGACTTCCACTCCCCAGGCGGTATCATAGACGGCGCTATCAGGCCCGCGGTTCAGGTCGTATTCGTACCGCGAGTCGCGGCACACCAGAGTGATGGGGAAGTCGGCCACAAAGCGATCGGTGAATGGGTCTTCCTCCAGCAGGCGCGCGCCGTCGTCCAGCAGGCAGTTGGTCAGTAAGTCCTCGCGCAGGCGGTGCCCGGCGTGAATCGCAGTGCCTACATAGGGACAGTACTCGTCTATCTTCAGTTCGAAGGCGCCGTCGTCGAGGCTGGCGCAAAAGGGCTCACCGGACGCTATCGCCTGCAGCATTTCGTGTTCAGCCAATTTCCGCATAGTGCTGTGATCTCCCGGGTTCTGTCGAAGGCTCAATCAAGTTCATAACGATAACACCGGCCTTGGAGTGATGCATGAAAATTCTGTCCCGACTCAGATTCGGACGGCTTCCTTCAGTCTCCCGTACGCTCCCAGCCATACCGGGCCGCGTCGAGATGAATAGCAACAGGCTCTGTTACGCCGGCCTGACCCCGTATCCACGGTACGATATCATCGAGCAGGTGGGCACTGCCATAAAGCAGCGGTACAGTGACGAGAATTGAGTCTCCCGCGTTGTTCAGCAGTACCACATGCTCCGGGCGTTGTGGTGTCGCCCGAATAGACAATTCACGCCACTGCACCGACACACCGTGGCGTCGCTGCCAGGCGATCTCATCAGCCAGGGTCATCATCTCCTGTAATAACTGTTTACAGGTGCCGCGGGAGCGGGCCAGGTGTGCCGTACGGTTAAACAACACCTGTATGCCCTCGTGTGAACAGACCTGGCCCGTCTCTGTAAACGTCCATACTGGCTTGACCTGCGAGGTCGACACCGGTATCGGTTGCCGGGAAACTGTTGCGGCGGTCAGTTCCTTACAGTCAACGCGCCGGCAAAAATCAAGTAATACCCGTTGTTCAAAAGCAACTTGCTGATCTTCCCGGGGGTGGCTCAAAATGACCGCCCTGCCCCCAACCATAACCGTTATGGACTCCACACCATTGTGCTGCAACGCGACGGGCAATCCCAGTTCGATATCCTCCACTAACAGCACCAGCTGGCCGGCATACTGGTCTACCGCGCTTGACCAGCCTCGCAATTTCACACCGCTTTCCTGCTCCCGGGCCTGTTTGCGGGCCAGGTCCGCTTCGGCCATATAGACCTCTGCCAGTTCACGCAATGCGGTGCCGGCAAAGTCCGCTTGCAGTTGGGGGGCAGATGCCCGCAGGGAGTTTATCGTGCGCTGGTAGCGGGAAATGACGTTGTTGGGGCTTTCTGCCAGGGCTTCGGGTTCTATCGACTGCGCACTGACTGTTATGCCAAAAAACGCTGCTAATGCGCAGACTACAACGGTTGCGGCAGTCACCACACCGCGCCCGTGACGGACGAATATTCCACACCCGGTGATTCTTCAGGCATGCGCACCTGCCAGCCCAAGGCTGGTTGGGCGATGTTTAGCATGCCGGCCGCCCGGGTAAAACCGCCACTTTCAGCCACAGTGAGGAAACTGTTTAGCTGACGCAAGCTAAAGAGGTGATACATATTAAGGTATTCAATATATGTATGGGTACTATAGAAAGTATCTAATAGTTGTTGGTATTGCAAGCTGTTAGCATTGTTGTTTCATGGCACGAGGCGTGCTGCTGTAGAAGCTTGCGCCCTGGGGCCTGTTACTCAACTTTTTATCGGAGCTATTTATGGGTCAGTGGGAAAATTACCCGGAGATTCGCGAAGCTGTGGCGAAATTATGCACCCGCTTCCCCGGAGAGTATTGGCGTAAACTGGACCGGGACCATATCTACCCCACAGAGTTTGTACAGTCGCTGTCCGAGTCAGGTTACCTGTCGGTGATGATTCCGGAAGAGTATGGCGGCGTGGGCTTACCCCTGGGTGCTGCCTGTGCGGTGCTGGAGGAAATCCAGCGTGCCGGGTGCAATGGCGGCGCCTGTCACGCCCAGATGTATACCATGGGCACGGTCTTGCGCCACGGCAGTGATGAGCAGAAACAGAAGTATCTGCCCCGCATCGCTGCCGGCGAACTGCGCTTGCAGGCCTTTGGCGTCACTGAACCCGGCAGCGGCACTGATACCACCCGTATTCGGACCCGCGCCGTTCGCGATGGCGACGATTATGTGGTGAACGGCCAGAAGGTTTTTATTTCCCGCACCGAGCATTCCGACCTGATGGTGTTGCTGGTTCGCACTACCGCGCGCGAGGATTGTGAGAAGCGCACCGATGGAATGTCGGTGCTGTTGGTGGATATGCGCGAGGCGCTGGACAACGGTATGACCATCGCGCCGATCCGTACCATGATGAATCACGCCAGCACGGAGCTGTTTTTCGATAATATGAGAGTGCCGGTCGCAAACCTGATCGGTGAAGAGGGCAAGGGGTTTCGCTACATACTCGATGGTATGAACGCCGAGCGTATTTTGATCGCCGCGGAGTGTATTGGTGATGCGCGCTACTTCGTCGAGAAGGCGTCCAGCTACGCCATTGAACGGGAGGTGTTCGGCCGCCCTATCGGCCAGAACCAGGGCGTGCAATTTCCTATTGCCCGCGCCCATATACAGACCGAAGCGGCGGCGGCCATGGTGCGTCAGGCGACAACATTGTATGAGGCCGGCGAGCCCTGCGGTTCCGAGGCCAATATGGCCAAAATGCTGGGCTCAGAAGCATCCTGGCTGGCTGGCGATACCTGTATTCAGACCCATGGTGGCTACGGCTTTGCCGAAGAGTACGATGTGGAACGCAAGTTTCGTGAGACCCGCCTCTATCAGGTCGCGCCGATCTCCACTAACCTGATTCTCTCGCATGTGGCTACCCACGATCTGGGCCTTCCCAAGTCTTTCTAGCTTCGATGAAACCGTTGAACGGATTATTGGTGGTTGCACTGGAGCAGGCGGTTGCCGCTCCCTATTGCTCCTCACGCCTGGCTGATGCCGGAGCGCGAGTCATCAAAATTGAGCGTGTGGAAGGTGACTTCGCCCGTCACTATGATCATGTGGTGCAAGGCGAGAGCGCCTATTTTGTATGGCTGAACCGCGGTAAGGAATCGGTTTGTCTCAATATCAAAGAGGAAGGTGATCGCCGGCTGTTACTGTCGATGCTGGATAAGGCCGATGTGTTTATCCAGAATCTGGCACCGGGTGCCTGTGCGCGGGCGGGCTTTGATTCGCAGCAACTACGCAAGCGCAATAAAAAACTGATTACTGTGGATATTTCCGGTTACGGCGAATCCGGCCCCTACCGTGATATGAAAGCCTATGATTTGCTGGTGCAGTGCGAGACGGGGCTGACGGCCATTACCGGCGCCAGGGATGAGCCCGGCCGGGTGGGGGTTTCGGTGTGCGATATCGCCTGCGGTATGTACTCCCATACGGCGATACTGGAGGCGTTGATAGAACGCAGTATCAGCGGCGTGGGCAAGGGCATTCAGGTCTCCCTGTTCGATGCGCTTGCCGACTGGATGACGGTGCCACTGCTGTACCAGGAGTATGGGGGAGAGGCGCCGAAGCGTGCCGGCCTGAATCACCCCTCGATCGCCCCCTACGGTGCTTATACCTGTGGCGATGGTCACCAGGTGGTGATCTCAATACAAAACCATCGCGAATGGCGCTCGTTTTGCGAGGTAGTGCTACAGATGCCGGAAATGGTTGAGCATCACCTGTTCCGGGAAAATGTAGACCGCTGTGAGAACCGCCCCGCACTGGATAAGCGGATCAACGAAGTGTTCGGACACCGGAAAAGAACAGAGGTTATCGAGTTTTTGAAGGCGGGCAAGGTCGCTTTTGGTTCACTCAACTCGGTGGCGGATCTATCCAGGCACCCACAACTGCGTCGTATGGAAGTAGAGACACCGGCGGGGCCGGTGCAATTGGTATGCCCACCAGCACTTGCTGTGGGAGAGGCTGCGGACGAAGCGACGCGATTTGGTCGGGTGCCGACTTTGGGTGAGCACAGCGATGCGATTCGCAACGAATTTCGCTAATGCCGCAATGGATGAATTGAATAGATACCAGGGGAAATTGTGAATCAAAACAAAAATACGCCTTTGCCAATATGGCGTTCGATGCTGTTTGTACCGGGCAATAGTGAACGTTTTATCAGCAAAGCTCATACACGCGGTGCCGATGCCATCATCCTGGATCTCGAAGATAGCGTGCCGCTTACAGAGAAGCCAAAGGCGCGGCGATCGATTTCAGGCGCTGTTAAATCTGTATCCCAATCCGGCGCCGATACCATGGTACGTATCAACGAGCCTTTACGCGAGGCCGTTCGCGATCTGGAGGCGGCGGTGGTGCCGGGTGTGCGCGCCATAGTAGTACCTAAGGCAAGGGGCGCCTGCCATCTGAACCGCCTGTCAGAGTTGATTGGAGAACTGGAATCTGAGCAGGGTATGAGGCAGGGCGAGGTTGCAATGATTGTTCAAATTGAAACTCTGGATGCACTGCTTGTTCTCGACGATATGGCCGCTGTTTCGAGAGTCGTTGGTATGACATTGGGAACCGAAGATTTTTCCGCCGATGCCGGCATGGCTTCTATTCCTGAAGCCCTAATGGGACCAAGCCAGCAGATATTGTTTGCCGCTCGTCGCCACCGCTGTATTCCCTACGGATTTGTGGCCTCTATTGCGGACTACAGTGATCTGGATAAGTTTTTTAACACCATAAACCAGGCCAGACAGCTGGGGTTCTGCGGTGCTCTTGCCGTGCACCCAAGCCAGGTGGCCGTGATGAATGAGGCTTATCTACCTACCGCACAAGAGATTGAATTGGCCAGGCGTATTGAATCGGAGTTTGCCGACAGCGTGGCAAAAGGGCGGGGTGCTTTCGCCATTGATGGGAAAATGATAGATAAACCAGTGCTGGATCGTGCGTTACAACAGCTGGCAATGGCACGCCGTTTTGAGAAGGAATAAACAGGTTTTCTAATAAGAGTGTCAGTGTAGGGCGAGGAAAAGGCTGTGCCCTTTTCTCGCATTAGTTATACTCTGTGGCCCCGGGTGAGGCCGGGAGTTAAACGCCAACGTTATTTATGGGAAATGCTATGCAAAGCAGACTAATTTACTCCTCCGATCATGCGCTATTTCGAGATAATGTGCGCCGTTTCCTCCAGGCTGAATTGGAGCCCAATATTGAAGAGTGGGAAAAAGAGGGATTAGTCCCTCGCGAATTTTGGCTTAAGTCAGCAGAAAATGGCCTGCTCTGTTGTGGTGTGCCAGAGGAGTATGGCGGTGCTGGCGCTGATTTTTACTATAACATGGTTGTCTCAGAAGAGGTGGGCTACGCCCTGGGCGGAGCCAGCCTTGGCTTTGGTATACATTCCGATATCGTAGCCTATTACATGCTTAATAACGGCACGGAAGCGTTGAAGAAAAAGTGGCTGCCAAAGATGGTCTCCGCGGAAGCAATAAGTGCATTGGGTATGACCGAACCGGGCGCCGGTAGCGACCTCAAGGCTATTCGTACGACCGCCATTCGTGACGGGGACGAATATGTGATCAACGGTCAAAAGACTTTTATTAGCAATGGTCAGCATGCGGATTTTGTAGTGCTCGCTTGTAAAACAGACCCGAACGCAGGGGCCAAGGGGATCAGCATGATTCTGGTGGAAACGGACCGCCCCGGGTTTGAACGAGGGCGCAACCTGGACAAGATTGGCCAGAAGGCTGCAGATACTTCCGAAATGTTTTTCAATGACGTGCGTGTTCCCGTGGAAAACCTGCTGGGGCAAGAGGGCGAGGGCTTTGCCATGATGATGGATGAGTTACCCCGCGAACGCATGACGGTGGCTGTACGCGCCCACGCGGAATCTCAACGAGCGTTTGACCTGGCGGCACAATATGTCAAAGAGCGAAAAGCCTTCGGAAAACATCTAATTGAATTTCAAAATACTCAGTTCAAATTAGCGGAAATAAAAACAGAACTGGCCGTTGGTTGGGCCTATATTGATCAGTGCCTGGTGAAAATCGAAGCTGAATCCCTGGGCCCTGAGGAGGGCGCCATGGCCAAGCTTTGGACGACTGAAACGGCGACAAAAATCATCGATACCTGCCTGCAACTGTTTGGAGGTTACGGTTACATGGTGGAGTATCCTATCAGCCGACTATACGTCGATAACAGAGTGCGTCGCATTTATGGGGGTTCTACAGAAATTATGAAGTTGCTAATCAGTCGCCACGTGTAATATTTTTACACCAATTATGAACTATGAATGAGAGATAAGATTATGGAATATAAAGATTTTCAACATTTATTATTTGAACCACAGGGCAATGGTGTTTTATTAATGACCCTTAATAGACCTGATGTAATGAACGCAACCAATGCGAGGTTACATTGGGAGCTCACAAAAATTTGGGCCGTTATTCAAGAAGATGATTCAGTTAAAAATGTTGTTGTAACGGGTGCGGGTGACCGTGCATTTTCTGCTGGTGGTGACCTGGATTGGGTTTCTGGCATGGTTGGCAACCCAAAGGCAATAGAGCGCGTTCGTCAGGAAGCGGGGGATTTGGTTTATAACATTCTGGGTTTTGAAAAGCCCATTATTTCCGCTATTAACGGCGTTGCAGTTGGCGCGGGGCTGGTTGTTGCGCTGTTGGCAGACATCAGTATTATTTCCAAAGAAAAAGGTAAATTTACAGATGGGCACGTTAAGCTGGGAGTTGCAGCGGGTGATCATGCGGCTATTATATGGCCACTGCTGTGCGGTATGGCGAAGGCGAAATACTATTTAATGACGGCTGAATTCATTAATGGCGAACAAGCCGAAAAGATGGGCATGGTTAGTTTGTGTGTGCCACATGATGAACTGATGGATGAAGCATTTAGAGTTGCAAATCAATTGGCTGAAGGCAGCCAGAATGCGATTAACGGCACAAAGAACGCATTAAATGGTTGGATGAAAATGGCCTCACCTGTTTTTGATGCATCATTACGCGAGGAAATGCTAAATTTCCTGGGCGATGATGCGAAAGAAGGTGTCGCTGCTGTTCGCGAGAAGAGGGCGCCGAATTTTCCATCAGCGCAATAAAATATTTAAACATTAGTTACAAGTGCTGTCTTTATGGTATTTTTTCAATAGTGGTTATCCAGGGCCCTAACCACCTGAATATTTGAGGATCAGCAAGCCCACAAGCCGTTAGAGGCAAGGCGTCGGTTCGATGGCATTGTGCCCGACCGTGCATTGCCTTGAATCGCCTGGCTGACGCCGTTCTTGAATGAATCAGGTGGTTAGAATAATGAATTCAAAAACTATAAATTATAACTGAAAAGGTGTATTGAAATGGATATTGGTTTGTTATTTTGCTTTAGAAACCCGGACTTTAATCGCGTACCATGGGCTGAGTTCTATGAATCAGAGATGGAACTTGCCGTCTCCGCTGAGGGTTTAAGTTACGATCACGTGTGGTTGAGCGAGCATCACTTTGTGGATGATGGCTATGCTCCCTCGCTCCTGCCTATCGCGGCAGCTATAGCGGCCCGTACAACAACCATACGCATTGGTACATACGTGCTGCTTTTGCCCTTACATAACCCGGTGCGAGTTGCCGAAGATGTTGCGACGGTGGATATAATTTCAAACGGGCGTTTTGATTTAGGTTTGGGCCTCGGATATCGCCCCGGAGAATTCACCGGCATGGGAATTCCGACCCAGGAGCGCGGCCCGCGATTTCAGGAAGCATTGCCGTTGGTTCAGCAATTGTTGTCGGGAGAAAAAGTCACGCTGGACGGCCGCTTCACTCAAGTTCACGACATAGAGATTATACCGCCTCCGATACAGCGGAACTTCCCAATCTGGGTGGGCGCTCGTAATGACAAGCAACTGGACCGGGCCGCGCGTCTTGGTTGCCATATGGCTTCGATCGGGGCGCCGGGGCATGCAGAGAAGTATGTTGAGGCACTAAATCGGCATGGCCGGAAAGAGGAAGACCATAGTATCGCCCTCTTGCTAACCTGTTATGTAGCAGACAGTAATGAACAAGCCTGGAAAGACTGCGCGCAACCGCTACACCATGTAGTTAGTGAATATCAGGCCTGGGCTGAGGAGTCAGGGGATCAAACTGGTGACGGCGCTGCAACAATGGCCGTTCCTTCTCCGAAAGAAATTGAAGAGGATCAGGCCTGCTCCATTTTTGGACGAGCTGCAGTTATTGGCGATACCGAAACGGTTATCGAAGGTTTGCGAAAATGTTATGAAGAAACCCGGATTACCCACTTTGTATTGATCATGGCTCTTCCGGGGGCACACCCTGACCAAACGAGAAAAAGCATGGAGTTGTTTTCTGAATACGTTATGCCCGAGGTCAGGAAATTCGCTAATTGAGGAATACGAATCTGTTGAGGTTCTGGTAACCGTCTGACTGCCATCAAACGTTGCGTTCAGCTCGACCAGTGGGGGCTGTCAAGAAAATTTGTCCAGGCCTGCGAGGCTCAACAAGCGGTTTCGCCCCGCCTGCCGGGTGGTCAACCTTCCTTGGATAAAAAGGAGATATCCAGTTCAGAGGTTATGAAGTCCGCCATTTTTTCTATAAATCCCGCATCCTCACGCCACTTGAAGTACGTTTCATACTCGTCTCTGCTGGTCCATATTTCATAAAATACGACGCGACCCGGCTTATCCTGATCCACATAGATATCAAGCATCTGGCAGCCTTCCCAGGCGCGCGTATCCTCTACTGCCTCGCGCATCATGATAAGGAATTCATCCATTTTCGCGAGGTCTACCTGCATGCTGAGTATGACAAAAACCGAGTCATTGGGTGTTGATAATGCATTTTGTTTGTCTGATGACATGTTACTTTCCTCAGTTACTATTATGTTTGCGGTTATTTGGCCGGAAAACCCCTTTCACCTTCCGATAAATGACGGTGATCGAGCGTTTGCACCTATGAACCAATTTCACCAGGGGACAATGCGACAAATTCCTCGTTAGTCTATACGCGAGACTTTATGACAAAGCGAACACCCGGTAGAATTTCCAGGGGAAAAACTTGCTCCTCGCTCCTGCACCACATCTATGATTAGATACATATTTTCCAACGCTTAAATTGGTCGCCTGACAGGTAAAAATAAAAATCTTGAACCGTCGTCAATCTAACACCGTATAAGCCAACTAACAAGTCGCCGACAGCAAAGCATAGGGGTGGCGGTCCACCGCTGCGGCCTCCGCTCAGCCGGCTGTTGCTCCTCTCCTACTCTACAGCCAGTCTACAGCTTGCCGAAAACACCTTTATCTTTCATCGACTGTATCTCGTTCTCATCAAACCCTACCCGGCGTGCCATCTCTATATTGTGGGCGCCTAATGCAGGTGCCTCAAAGTTGATCACACCCGGTTCGTTCCTGAATTTTATCGGGATGCCGATATGCTCCATTCCGGACTCGTCTTCAACTATCATTGCGCGCGCCCTGATCTGTGGATCATCAGCTGCTTCTCTCAAGTCTTTCACTGGCGCAAATGCAACATTCAACCCCTCGAACCATGCAACCCACTCTGCTTGTGTTTTTGTCAGAAAAGTTTCTATAAAAAACTCTTTAACAGGATCTTGTGTTGGTCCTGGCGGTGGCTCACAGAACGGTATCAGGTCAGGTCTCTGCAGTTTCGTCAGTAATTCCTTGGCAAAATGCATTTCTGTTGCTCCGAGCACAATATATCTTTCATCCAGAGTCTCGTAAATATTGTACATGGCGTAGCCACCCCAGGTTCTTTCATCCTTGACGACGGGTGCCTTTTTTTCCGTGAATACAGGGCCCATGTTATTGGGAATACAAGCCATCAGGGTATCCATCATGGCTAGATCAATGTAGTCGCCTTCGTTTGTATCTTTTCGCCGCAGTAATGCCATCAGAACTGCAGAAAGCCCTATCGTGGAAGTCAGCATATCCGCATTGGCGATTGCCGGGATGGCCGGTTTGCCATCAAAACCAAGGTTGACACTTAAAATACCCGCATAAGCCTCAGTTGCCAGATCATGCGCAGGCTTTTTCACATAAGGACCGTCTTGCCCGAATGCAGAAAGCGACGCATAAATTACACCGGGGTTACGTGCTTTTACAGATTCATAGTCCATTCCCAGGCGATCGATAACACCCGGCCGGAACGCCTCGATCACAACATCACATTCCGCACTAAGGCGCAGGGCCAACTCCCTGCCCTCCTCTGTCTTCAGATCAACCTGGATACTCTTTTTCCCTCTGTGTGTGTTGATAAAATATACGGATGTATCTCCACGTTTTGGACCGATTTCCCGATTGGGCTCACCGCCGTTAACAGGTTCCAGCTTAATCACTTCCGCGCCGTGGTCCGCCATCATTTGGGTCAGTAAGGGGCCAGGTAAAAAAAGTGACAGGTCCAATACTTTAATACCGCTGAGTTTCATTTGATATTATTCCTTTTCATCAAGCGGCAAGGTCATGCCGGGTTTCTTTCAACCAGTTGTTTGGCGATGATAATACGCTGCAACTCGTTGGTGCCCTCACCCATCACTAACAAGGGCGCGTCGCGATACAGCCGCTCCACATCATATTCCTTGGAATACCCGTAGGCACCATGAACGCGCATGCAATCAATCGCGTTGCTCTGCGCCGCCTCGGTTGCGGCATACTTGGCCATACCGGCCTCCATGTCGCAACGCTCGCCGCTATCATAGGCGGCCGCCGCCGCTTCGGTCAACAGACGACCCGATTCAGCGCGGATGGCCATTTCGGCCAGCATCATCTGCACCGCCTGATGTTCGCAGATTGGCTTGCCAAAAGTTTTGCGAACCTGCGAATAGGCGACCGCCAAATCCCGCGCCGCCTGGGCAACCCCGACACCGCGCGCAGCGACGTTGATCCGACCAAGTTCAAGCCCGGAAAGAATCTGTTGCAGTCCACGCCCCTCTTTCCCGCTGATCAAACAATCCGCCGGAACCTTGTAATCCTGAAAAACCAGCTCGCAGGTATCAATGCCACGGTAACCCAGTTTTTCCAGTTTACGCGCGACGATAAACCCTTCACCTTTCTCGGCAATAAAAAGGCTCATACCGCGATGACGTGGTTCGGCAGATGTATCGGTTTTGACCAGCAGGGCCAGACAATTGCCATACATGGAGTTGGTAATCCAGGTTTTAGTACCGTTCACCACGTAGTGGTCACCCTCGCGCCGGGCGGTGGTGCGGACCGCCTGCAAATCGGTGCCGCAATCGGGTTCGGTGAGGCCGACACCGCCGCGCAGTTCTCCTGTGGCGAACCGGGGAAGATATTTTTTCTTTTGCGCCTCAGTGCCATGGCGTTGTACCGCCGAGGCCATGATAAGGTGCGAATTGATAATGCCCGACAGCGACATCCAACTACGGGTAATGCGGATAACAATTTTGGCATAGGTCGTGGTCGAAAGTCCCAGCCCACCATATTCTTCCTTGATGATGCAGCCGAACAGCCCCATCTCCTTCATTTTTTCGACGATCTCGTGGGGGTATTCGTCCTTGGATTCCAGATCATGGACAAAGGGTTCAACCTCGGTGGTCAAAAACCGCTCCAGAGCATCCAAAATGATGTTTTCTTGTTCGTTTGCGTCACTCATGGTCTTTCTCCTTTTACATTATGCGCAGGGGATTGTGTGTGGTCCATATCATGCCCTCTTTGGCCTCCCGTTTTAGATGTTATGTTCCCCAGGGCGTTTATAAATGGGGTATTACTTGCTCACCAAACCTGTGGATATCATCAAGTGCCTGCTGCTGGGCGGGTCCACCTGGGTGGCGCATACGGATAATCAGGTAGTCCGGCTTAATAATTTCTTTAAAACGACCCAGTTGCTCGAATATCGCGCTGGCATCACCATGAATGATGCGATCTTTGGCGGCAATGTCAAACGTCAGGTTCTTAACACTCGACACCTGGCCAATGTGTTCGTCAGGTACATAAACACCGTGTTCGAAATACCAGCGCAGGGTTTCCATGGTGGGTTCAGCGAGGGCCCTGGCCTGCTCAACAGAGTCGCCAATAACGACATCTCGCATCAGACACACAAAAGGTTTGCGACCAACTTTTGCACATTCTTCCCGGTACAGATCGGTTTGTACCTTGATGACGGATATAGACTGGACCGGATCGACAACCCAGCCATCGGCGATGCGCGCCGCGCGTTTTACGCCGGGCTTACTCCATGCGGCAAACCAGATACCGGGGTTTGACTGGTACGGTCTAGGGGTGACCGATACGTCTTTGAATTGATAGTCCGACGACAGGGCACTAACTTTTTTACCCGCCCATGCATCCCGTAACGTACTGAAGGTTTCTTCGGTACGTCGAACCCGTTGTTTTGGGTCGACACCAAAAGCCTCGAAGTCAACGTCCTGGTAGCCAATACCCAGGGCGAGGCGAAAGCGACCTTTGGTAGCCGCGTCGATCACTGCGCAATCTTCTGCCAGACGGACCGGGTGGTACAGCGGTGCGATAGCGACGCAGGTGCCCACATTGAGACGTGTAGTACGAGCGCCCACCAGCCCGGCCATCAAAACAGGGTTGGGCAGGTAACCGTCTTCCTGTTGATGATGCTCGGTAAAGTAAAAGCCGTCATACCTATTTTTTTCGCAAAGTTTAGCCTGCTCCAGTATTTCGTCAATCAAGCGGTCGACATTTTCGCCGCTGGGAGTAGCTCGACTACAGGGGAAGTATCCGACGGGAAGCATTAGAAGCCCTCAAGGTTACGTTGATTCGATCGCAAGACACAGCTACCTACGGTCGGGACTACATCGTTCATCGACTGCCATCCGGATCACGCTGCCTCATCGAGACATGCACTGCGTATCAACCGATACTACCCATTATATGGCAAGCACCGTACCACTCAGCAAACACCATGCCAGTAGTTGTTGCCTCAAGCCTGATTAACGTCCTCTCTGGTTCAGCACACCCGGATGAAAATCCTTAACTTTCATTCGCTTGACATTGATCCTGGTCAACATCTGGATGGTGGTGCAGTGCCTGGCCTGCACGTCAATCATTACCGAGGAGTCCAGCACGGGCGCGCCAGAACCCTTGTTTTCCGCCAGATGATAATCAGGGTGAGAAACACCGCCGATTCCAATCTTCCAGAGTTCCCCGGCCTTGTCATAGATCAGCCCCAAAGGTACGACATTTGTCTGCGCATCGACATAGAAGCGGCGCTTTGAGATTGGGTGGCTTTCCCGGAGCGGTTGAGCCTCGACAATATGGGCCCTTCGCAATTGCCAGGTGATTTTAGGGTAACAGTCGGCCCGACCATGGAAGTCAATTAAATGATAATCGTATTTGCGTACTTTTTTGTCTGTAAGTTCCATCTCGTCATGTCGGTAGACCGGTAGAAGAATATAAGTTTCCCCCAGGTAGGACCACGTCATGTCCTTTATCCTGCCACTGTATCCGAGGAAGTCTTCGATCATGATGTCGCTCCCCAAAAAGGAGTCGGTTTTCTGCTGGGTGGCTACCCTCCTCACCCTTCGTAACAATGGCACATACATCCAACCTTGCTCAACCTCATGATCATCGTCGCTAAAAAACAGTAATATCGCGGTTCCCGATACATCGGGTGGTTCATACGCCTCCAGATGAATGGCGCTCTGCAACTTATAGCTGTTGTCTTCGGTATTCGGCGTGGGGTCCATCACTACTCTATGCATAAAATTCATCTTGCTTGCCGAAAATTCCAGTGTACGCTCCAGCTTTTCCTGTTTCATGTCACGGTAATACCAGTACATTTCCGGTATCGCGCCATTATCCCCACCATAGGCATAGCGCATGTTCCAGGCCATTTTCTCCCCCATGCGAGGATCGTCCAGGCTGGGCTCATCCGGAAAAGGCCTCCCCGCGACATAGTCGAGAAGCTCACCGACTTCAGCACCAAGCTTTGTCTGCCCTCCGTCTTTGTTGGTGGCCGCTATGTATGCGGCGTGTGGCTCCAGGGAAAACGGCTCTCCAACCTCGAGCTCGACATCACCACGTTTTATCTGCTCTATCAACACACTATCGATAATATCGCTGTAATCATCCACGTTCTCACTGGTGATTTTGGTTCCCACAGGTGGACTTAGCTCTGTCAATTTTTCCAGATCGATCGAAAAGATATTCGAGTAATTTTCCTGTCCGCTGGTTTGCCCGGTCCATGACAGAAGCAGCATCACGAACATGCTGCATAAGCTACTTTTTAAAAATCATTGGTAAGACATGTTCAACTCCTAACAATCCGTTGGCATAGGCTTTAATAGTTACCACTAAGGCTGGGTACAGTTTTAGTGGAGTTGTCAGCATGATCAGTGTCCTGACAACATGCACACGTCTGTCAGAAATTTGGTTTGGCCACCAATTATACAGCCGTCATTTAAAATATTTCAGGGCCTGGCATAGCGGAAATTCAAGTTGATTTTACCAATGCCCAAGACGCCATACCTCGTATTGCCGGGTTTTCGGCATCGAGGTAGTCGGCCGGCTTCGAACTATATTTTCTTTCACCGCGCGAACCGATGACCCACAATGCCACCAGATTCACATCGGC
>Ga0164315_10000200_pt1 | contig 37879 bp, 22 predicted proteins | sample GuaBasSedimGuay6_FD_113737 | JGI IMG/M metagenome (GOLD analysis project Ga0164315, IMG submission 113737) | Subseafloor sediment microbial communities from Guaymas Basin, Gulf of California, Mexico - Guay6, Core 4569-2, 0-3 cm | ecosystem: Environmental > Aquatic > Marine > Hydrothermal vents... | reverse complement strand
GACCCAATGGGACTTCCTTCAAAAATTGACAGGGGTTAGTTGTACAAAACGACTTTGTCGGATTGCGTACCAACGGTTGGGACTGCTCAACCTGGACTCTAGTTGCAATCCATCCGGATTATCAACAGAGAGCGAATTACCTATAAATAGATTTGAATAGATTTATAGGAACAGTAAAAGCTATAGTTTTATTGATAATATTTATTGACAATTTTTATGAGAGGTGTACTATGCTCATCCAAGGGATTTTTCCCGACATTTTTACGTTTACGTTTAACCGCAGTTGAAAATAACTAACGGCAATACAAATCGTTTTGCCACGTTGATTTATGAAGGGTACTTTGAACTACTACCCATCATAAGCTCGCTAGTGTTCATCCTTTAACTTGAGTGTCATTTCGACTTGAGTTTGAAATCTTAACATTCTCACACCCAAAACGCTTGATAAACCTCGATCTTCAAGTTATTATTCCATAGTTTTTATAATGAATTTGCGGTCTCCCCTTTGGCAAACTTATCTTTACCCATAAGTCCCCCCTTTGAAAATTATGAAGAATTGTGTTCGCTATAGAAGTTTTTCTAGAAAGCAGCTGCACTTTGATCTCGGTGTTGTATGCAGAATACAATTAGTTGCCCCAAAGTGCCCAAAAAACGGTAAGGCCTAAATCCGATTTTTTTCCCAAAATCGGATTTTTTTTTAAGATATTGAAAACCCCCAGCAAAAACTTTTCTAGTAATATAAACTGGAAAAAATCCGGAAAACGCAGAGCCCCAAAAACAAAGGGGCTCTTCTTCACAGCTATATTTATGATAAAAACTTCTATAGCGAATTGTAAATGAATGTCTCATTAATTACTAACCCATTGTTTTAATTCAGGCTGTAAACGGAACCCGCGTAACGATGGAACGAGCATTCCCGTAAAAACCCAAATCCAGCCGGGGCCGTTATTCCGCCCTTAACGGGAATCGCTGCCTTTCGTAATGAACGTGAAAACGAGAAACCATGTAACCCCTTGATACGTCGGCTGTCGCCGCGATAGTGGGTAGCCTTCATTCATAATTCACACACAAAAGCATAGTTGTGGGTAAAGATTAGTTGGCAATGATGATTTTTTACACATTTAAAGAAATCCCCCAATAGCCCACCTTTATTAAAGAGGGAAACCAAAAAACTTGATGATCGAGTAAACGAAACGATTCGGAGTCTTTGTTAAACAAGATTTCGTGAGCTTTGCTTGAAATTAAAACGAAGTTGGGCGTTTCTGGATGGACACTCGCTAGGTATTTTACCCCTGTTTGCTTAGCACCATAAAACTACTGAAAACGCCGGAAAAGTCTGTATATGAAAACTGTGATTTTAGGTGAAGCATCTCTTGTTAAGTCATTGAATTTATTAGATGCCAAAAATCGAACGCATTTTCAGTAAAACTTAGGGAATATATCCATATGAAAATTGACGCTATTAACCAAAACACTAATCAGGTGGAATTTCAAGAAATTGTGCCACCAAAGGGAAATGGTTCCAATGGGAGCGTCATAAGTTTGGTTGAGGCGGATAAGCCCAAAACTCTTGGGGCCGAACTGACACAAGCATCGCTCCAACCCTCAAAAATGGTTAGGAAGCCAAACACCTATTATGAAGTTCTAGGCGTTAACCAAAATGCCACGGATACGGAAATTGCTCAAGCAATCCCAGCGAAGATGAGTGAAATGACTGAGGCGGTTCAGGTTTTGTCTGATCATGAAAAGCGCAAAGCTTATGATTCGGGCGTGAAATCCGCAGGGCAACCCCAAATCAACCCTCAAGGGCCTAACGTTTCGCCTTACCAACCCTTTGTGGCACCGACAACAGGACTCACCAATGACAATGTCTTTGAATTGGCAAGACGCGATACACGTTTGGTGGCTCACTTAGTGGATGTACTCATTTTCTTATCCCTACCTTTTTTAGCAATTTTGATAATGCCTTTCTTTGTTGATACCTCTGTTTTGGCGGATGGTGGAAAGGGCAGTGAGGAGGCGATGTTAACGATGGTGTGGCCATTGGGTTTTGTTGTTTTAGGTTGGATTGCTCTTACCGCGATCAACTGGACATTGCTGTACCAGAATGGGCAAACCATTGGCAAACGTTTGCTTGACATTAAGATTGTCCGTACCGATGGCAGTCGGGCCGGATTATTACGGATTGTCGGATTGCGTTATTTCGTCATACAAATAATCGCAGGGATCGGTCCAGAGTGGTGGAAATCCGCTGTGGTTTTAATCGATCCCCTATTCATTTTCCAAAAGTCTCGACGTTGTCTGCATGATTTGATTGCCGATACGACTGTGATAGAGGCCATTCCCGGCGGTTCTGCACATCGCTCACCCGGTGCAATACTCACCGCTATTATTATGCTTATGTTGCTTCCTATTGCGGCCATTATAGGAGTGATAGTTGTGATAGCTTCTATGGGTATTTCACCTTCTGATTTGGGAAAATATTCCCATACAGATTATGTAAACCATTACCAAACTGTGCAAGCCGTTAACTTTATAGAGGCACTTAAGACACCGACAGAACAATATTTTTCCTTTACGGAAAAATTTCCGCCATCTGTCGCGGATATAAAGGGGAAAACGTCGAGTAAGTATGTGGAGAAGATCGTCTCAAACCCCGAACAGCTCTATTTCCAAGCAACCCTGTCTGGAAAAGAACATTCCCCAATAGGTGAACAAACCATCAGGCTGACTTATAATCCAGCCACAGGTCATTGGAAGTGTAGTTCGGGCCATCCCAATGGTGTGGATAATAAGTATTTACCACAACATTGTAGAAATGAGGCCCAATAAAACCAGCACCGGATGGGTAGTTCTGCGAAACCCATCATAACTTTCCATCGTGTGCTATACTTTGTGAATACCATTGACAAAAAGAGCCACTAGGCACTAACCAAAAGACTTTTTTTTTATGCACTTTAAACAAACAAGCGTAGCGATGTTGTAAAAAGAAAACGTCAAAGAAATCCGATTTTTTGAAAAAATCGGATTTCTCACGACACAAATCTTCTAAGAACAATTTTCACCGTGGCTCAGATATTTTCGCTCTCCTGTACTAGCCACTGGCGGAATTTGTTTTCCCCTACATTATTTACGTTTAATCGCTTTGGTTGAAAATTTTTCCCTCTGACTTTGGACAAACATCGTCAACAAGCCAAACATCGGAGGTTTTTCAAACGTGTTGACAACATTGTAATGGGTACTTTAAAATATATTCGTCCTACACTTACTGTTTTACAACAACCCATAAGGAGAATCTGAATGAAGAAAGCACTTATCAGCCTCTTGGTGATAGTTATCGCCGTTTTAGGTGATGACCAAATTGCGGTAGCCACCGACACTGGGCTAGAAGACAGTGTGGTTATATGCTCAAACCAAGACAACAGACGGATTGTGACATTGGACTATCTGGTCCCAGGTAACCGTGTGCCGTGCCGAGTCATTTATGAAAAACCTACGGAAAAGCCGGGCTTCAGTAAAATCTTGTGGTCCGCTGAAAATAAAGTCGGTTATTGCGAGCAGAAAATGGATGACTTTATCCACAAGAAGTTGGAGGGGAAATGGGGTTGGCAATGTTCATCTCGTGAACAAAGCATGGTTTGGCAGATACCTGAACGTCGAGATCAAGTTAAAACCTGGTATGTCATTTTGGGCGGCTTTCCGCAAACTCAAGAAGGCCTAAATTCTGGCCTTCAGCTCAGAGACCAATTCAGATCCGACATTTGGACTCAGGATGATTTTTCAGTTGGAGAAAGCGATTTTTATCCTGAGTTGACAGATGGCCTATATGTTGTGATGAAAGGGCCTTTTCAAAATCAAATCGATGCCGAAAATTGGGCCAAGACGGATGCTGTCCGAGAAATTGTGTCTAATGCTTCTGTTCAGCAAATTGTGCCAAAGAAGGGATTATGAATAAATTCTGCTAAATGAATGGTATGTCATTTTTGGCAGTTATCCTCATATTAAAAATTGTTATAGATTAGCCAATCAACGTTTCTGAACGTCTATAGTTTTTCAGAAAAATAATTTCCAAAAGATGGTAGACATATAGCCGCAAATTCCTATTATAACGAACGCCCAACAACCCCGTAGGGGTTTTCAGGCTAAAGTTTCGCTTCGCGAAACTTTTGCCTTTCAGGTAAATGTTTCGCGAAGCGAAACATTTACCTGAAAATGTGAATTCGAGGCTAAAGTTTTTCTCCGAAAAAGCCTCGAATAGGCTTTCAAGCAAAAGTTTTTCTAGCAAACTTTTACCTGAAAAGGTGAAACCTGGGGTTTGTGAAATTATTTATCTGAATATCTATATATCAACTTCTTGGTTGTTACGGATTTTGGGGAGTTCCGTATTCGATACTTAAAAGGGGCATATCCGCTATTTCTTTCTTTGGCAAATATTTTGAATAAAAAATAGATTTCTATGAAAAACAATCCGTTATTTAATGATCTATTATCCTTCAGCCCATTACTAAAGCCCTTCCCCAAAATCTGTTACAATCAGTCAACTTTTTTACGTTGCCTACTGCAACGACAATAGTGAACAGACGGATGTTGAAATACAGTGCTATTTCCACAGTATTAGCAGGGCGTTTTTGGCGACCGCTAAGCTAGAATCCGAAACTAATTATGTTTTGGATTCAGGCTGTCGTATTTTCACGGATGCTATCCCTTCCCGGGATAGTATCCGTCACGGTTACAACACTTAACAACAGATAGATAGCTGCTCACTTTTTGACAAACTTCCTTTTGATACAACAAATCATTTTACTTTCACTATCAATAATATTGTTATCAACTAATAAAGTGATAAAGCTGGCTTTTTTGCAACAATCAATAAGGAGAATTTGGATGAAGAAAGCACTTATCAGCCTCTTAATAATCGCTATCACTGTTTTAGGTGACTTGAGAATTGCGGTAGCCATCGACACGGGGCCAGAAGATAGCGTCGTTATATGCTCAAACCAAGACAAAAGACGGATTTTGACGCTGGACTATTTATTTGTGGGCGCCTATGTGCCGTGCCGAGTCATATATGAAAAAACCACGGAAATGCCGGACCATAGTGAAATATTGTGGTCTGCTGAAAATAAAGCGGGTTATTGTGAGCGGAAAATGAATGATTTTATCCACCATAAGTTGGAGGATAAATGGGGCTGGCAATGTTCAGAACAAAAACCAAGCATACCTGAACACGAACATCAAGCGCAGACTTGGTATGTTATTTTGGGCAGTTTTTTACAGACTCAAAGAGGTCTAAATGCTGCCCTTATGCTCAGGAACCAATTCAGAGCCAACAACATTTTGAATCAGGATTATTTCATTGTTGGAGAAAGCGATTTTTACACTGGTTTTACAAAGGGCTTATATATTGTGATGACAGGGCCCTTTAATCAAATTGATGCCCAAAATTGGGCCGAACTGGGTGTGGTTTTAAAAATAGTGCCTGATGCTTATGTTCAGCAAGCAACAGTGAGGGGTTCAGGAACGAATTCAGCCAAAGAATGGTATGTCATTTTGGGTATTTACCCTCAAACTCACAATGGTTATCAGTTAGCCAATAAACGTAGCAAACGGCTTAGAAGAAATGACAATAATGTGATTGTGACAGACAGCGAATTTTGTGATGGTTTGACAGGGGGCTTAATTGTTGTGATGATGGGAGCCTTTGATAATAAACAACAAGCCTTGGCTAAGGAAAAGGCCGTCAAACACTTTGTGCGTGAGGCTTATATCATGCCAATGACTTGTAGGGGCAATAATTAGTGGTTGAACCAAACCCCCATTCCTTTTTGTTGGGAATAGTTCATTAAGGCAACTCCCAAATGATAATATACTAACTAGCGGGAGGTTCGATTTTTCCCCTAGGTTGCACCTAGGGCTATTCACATTTTCAGGTAAATGTACTTTGAGCGAAACATTTACCTGAAAGGCTAAAGTTTAGCTTTGCTGTACTTTAGCCTGAAAACCCCTTCGGGGTTGAGATTTTTCCCCTAGGTTGCACCTAGGGCTATTCACATTTTCAGGTAAATGTACTTTGAGCGAAACATTTACCTGAAAGGCAAAAGTTTAGCTTTGCTGTACTTTAGCCTGAAAACCCCTTCGGGGTTGATAAAATGATGGCTCACTTTTATTTAATTATCGTCAATAAAATGAAGTACTTAAAAAAAACCCTCTAGTGAAAATGGTCTACAGTCTTGTTGACATCTAAATTAAAATCATCAAATGAAAATGTGATAAATTGCTATAAGGATACATAATATGCCAACTTATGATTACCACTGTATGGAAAATGGTCAAGTCGTCGAGGTAAAACACTCCATAAATAACAAACTGACGACTTGGGGTGAAGTTTGTGCCGGTACGGGGAAAAATTTAGGTACAACCTCGGCAGATAGCCCAGTGGAACGTTTAATTACTGGGGGTCAGGTGGTTAACAGCAGTACTTTGAAAAACCCTGAACCTGCCTGTCCTTCAGGCTCTTGCTGTGCTGGGGGGATGTGCGGTTTATAGTATATTCAAAGACTGCCAAAAAAATTAATATACCCATATCGAAATCAAGTTTGAAAAAACTTGGTTGATTTTTGGGTACAAGATAGCGAAAGTTTCTATACCACCCAAACGTCAAAGAAACCCGCTGTTTCTGTTAGGAACGTGCATAATACAACTAGGGCAACCATATTCGAGGCAAAAGTTTTTTTAGAAAAACTGATTCCGAGAAAGGATTGCCCCTACAACCCCTCAAAGGGGTAATCCCTTGTGGTTACCATTACGTTTTATAAGTTATTTTATGCACGTTCCTTAGCGCAGCGGGATTTCTCACGAAATGTGATTAGCGAATTTTTTCTTCACAATTCATCATTTTTACAAAGGTATGGACTAATGGCACGTACGATAGGAATTAAGTTCCAGGTAGTTACACTGGCTATATTAATTTCGCACCTTCGGTGCTTTAAAACTTAGGAACGTGCATGAAACAACTTAGTCAACTTGGGGCAACCGCAAAGGGATTGCCCCTACAAATCATCAAGTTACGTAGGGGCAATCCTTTCGAGGCCTCGAATATGGTTGCCCCAATTATTTCATGCACGTTCCTTAGCACCTTCGGTGCGTATTATTTACGCCCGTGGGCAACGCCCCTGACTGTTCTTGCACAACCAAAATTTCTATCGTGCGTGCCATTAGGGTATGGATATTTTCATTTTCCGGTATAGTTGCCCAAAATGTTCAAAACCTCAAAGGGTTTGCCAAACCTTTGAGGTTTTTGCCACCAAAAGGTAACTTGACTCAAGCCCTTTGATTATTTTGCATTTAAGGGGCTTTTCTTTATGCTTGTTTCCAATAGCAAGGCTCACGGGCTTGATATTGCTGTTGTAGGGGAGGGTAGCGAGGGTTTCAACTCAGCCGATGTTTGCTCTTTCCCGCCTACGCTTGCTGTTGTTGTAGGGGAGGGTAGTGAGGGTTTCAACTCAGCCGATGTTTGCTCTTTCCCGCCTACGCTTGCTGAATTGATGACAGATTCAAGGTGTGCATAAAAACGGTAGATTCCTGTCATGTTATAACCCTTCATCTTATTTGTCCATTTGCTTAATAACGGAAATTTATCCGCCAATTCTTTTTCCAAGCCTCCTGCTCTTTCATTAAACTCTGCTAAGAGATGACCATGTATAATCCGTGGCGCAAATTGATAAATAGGAAAAATAGTGGAATTTGGCAATAAAGAGCGGATTTGTTTCGCAACCTGCTTATGTCGGAAAATTGTTCCTACAAATATTAGGACATCAGGCTGTAATACGTTTAAATCCTTCTCCAAATATGGAAGAGAAGGACGAAGCAATTTCCAATTGCGAGCATAATCCTTACTCGTTTTCTCCCGACAAGAAAATTTTCCATAATGAGCCACCACTAATTCACTGAGAAAATCTTTTGGTTCTCCAATCGAATTAAAATCCCACCCCATTTTGTACAAGATAAAAGCGGCTGCACATAATAGCCCCCCACTATTGATCGGCTGAATATGAACATCCGGAAAAAAATGACGACCTTCTTGGGGAGAAGCCAGCCAGTGAGTAAAAGAAACCCCGTGACGATTCCAAGCATCGTCGGATTCTAGTAGCGGATTTTCATCATTGCTGTTCAGGTAATAAGTCAAACTTTCCGCCATTGCGTAAATGGCTATCTTACGCTTTTTTGTAAAGTATTTTTCTCCAATATAAGGAATACTGGGATTAATGTATCCATTCGTTTTCCGATTTTTGACTGCCCAATCAGGATATCCTTCCTTCTTAACAAGTGATTGGTAAGCGTCAATAAGTTCTGACTGCTTTTCATTCAATGGCATCTCATTTACCTCTACCTCTTTCTTGTGTCGTTGTAAAATGATGGGTATCAGTTTTTCAAGTTGATTTACCCACCACTGCAACTCATTTTGGAATCGTCTTTAACCAGCCAAACTCAAATATAGCCAAGCTTAATTAATTAAATTATTTTTGGTTGTACATGTAGTGATTTTACGGATGCTATCCCTTCCCGGGATAGTATCCGTTTGAACATGAAGGTTCTCTATTTACTTTACCACTTCTGCGCCTGCTTTGGCAACAATATGATCATCTTCAACTGTGCTACCAGACACACCAATGGCACCGATAATTTTACCTTGCTCATTTTTGATGGGCAATCCCCCCGGGAAAGTGATGAGACCACCATTGCTATGTTCAATGTTGTAGAGTGGGCCACCAGGTTGGGACAACTTGCCAATCTCACCGGTATTCATGTCGAAAAAACGGGCGGTGCGAGCTTTTTTAATAGCAATGTCAATGCTACCGAGCCAAGCGTCATCCATACGCATAAAAGCTTTGAGATTGCTACCGGCATCCACAACGCAGATATCCATCTTGGTATTTAACGCTTTGGCTTTTTCAATGGCAGCGGCAATAGCCGCTTGTGCTTGTTCCAAAGTAATGTCGTTCATATTCACATCTTGTCTCCTGAGTTGTCATAGAATGATAAAATCGGACTTAGCATTTACCTATAGTTTTTCATAAAAATAACAAAAGATGGTAGACATATAGCAGCAAATTCCTACCTATTATAACGAACGCCCAACAACCCCGTAGGGGTTTTCAGGCAAAAGTTTTTCTAGAAAAACTTTTGCCTGAAAAGGTGAAACCTGGGGTTTGTGAAATTATTTATCTGAACATCTATAGGGTGATAAAACGTAAACGACGTAAACGACGTAAACGAATGAATCATCAATAATACTTATGTCCTCTACTTATTGGTTTTCACGTCACCATTCACACTTCACCATTTTTACCCCCTAGTATTTTGTCAATTTTCTATTGACTGGTAAACAGGAGTCCAAGATTTATCTTGGAACTGTCCAAACTAAAGTTTGGACTCCCAGGTAACTCCCAAATAATAATATACCAGCGGGGATTCAATTTTTTCCCTAGGTTGCACCTAGGGCTATTCACATTCAACCCCTTCAGGGTTGATAAAAAAGTGATTTTGGTATGTTTTTTTTTGGAGTTACCCCAAGCTAGGGATATGTCATTATTTCAATTCCCGCAACCGTTGACTTGCCATTTTTGCAAATTCACCTTTCGGATCTATTTCCAATATCTTCCGCAGATATTTTATTTCTTCATCACGCTGGTTTTCCTTCAATGCTATTTTAGCAGCTTGCCAGTAAATACGAGCCTGTAGAGGCTTAGAAGAGTGATTGAAGGCGGACGACTGAAAAAGATCCTTTAACACCACCTTAGCCTTTTCAAAGTGTTTGAAAGATTTGGGAACCCCAGAAAAGGTAGAGACTGCCACCAGCCGGGTTTCCACGCTAATCGGCACCCCACGCATTTTTTCAAAGTCATGCACAGGTTTTAGCATCAGCAACGCTTTGCCAATAATGTCCAAACCTTTCTTGGGGTAACCGGTCTTATTCCAAGGCCAGAAAGCGTCCCGCCCCATCAGCGTGTAACAAGCACCCTGATAGGCTAAGAACAACGGATTATCACGATAAGTCATTGAAAGTATTCTGAATTGATTCAGTGCCACCCCTGTAACAGAGTCATCACCGGCAAGACTCCGTTCAAATACGGCCTGTGCGTTGATAAACAACCTTTCAGACGTTTTACCAGCTACGACAGCATTGCTGAATAAACCAATGGCAAATAAACCAATGATCATGAATAATTTAATTTTCATTTTAACCTCTCACAATTTATGACTTCGTTGTTAGTTTAACAACACTGATAATAATTTGCAAAGGACTCGTCAATTGATAAGCATGGATAAAATACCTGATTACTTGTTCATCGAATTTCAGTCAAACCTCATTGAACATTTTTACCGGCTGTATTGGTATACGCAACAGAGTGAGTCGGTTCAACAGTGACGGGGGCGACTTTAGTCATCAACGGTTCAAGCATTATCTCGTTCAGAGAACCGCAGACTCGTTCCAAAGCGATATCCACAAGACTAAATTCAACTTCAATTTGTGCTAATTGTGCTGAAGCATCCGTCAAATCGCCAGTTTGACCCTGTTTTTCCAAGTTGAAAGAAAGAGAAGCTAACTGGTGGGCTCCCAAATGAGCACTGCTTGATTTTAGAGAATGCGCTACTTGTGCTAAGGTATTCGCATCGCTTTGGGCAGTCGCTTCAGATAAATCGTTTATTAACTTTTTAGCATCAGCCCGATAGGTTTGTACCAAGTCGTGAATTATTTCAGGTTCCTCGCCGAGAAAATCCGTCAACGTGTTTTTAATCTCTTGCACCAGCCATGCTAAGTTTTCAGTTTCTTCTGTAATCGGTGGTGAATTAACCGGAATCACTTTTTTAGTTTCTTGAATGGTTGAATGCTTGATAAATGATAATTGATGACTAACCAGCGCATACTCAGACAAAACACGCTGTACTGTTTCCACAGCATCGCTCGTATTACCCGCACGTCCCTGTTGCTCAAGTTGCCCACACAATTCAGCAAGCGTGGTAGCCCCCAAACTGGCACTGTGTGATTTGAGACTCTGAGCGGCTTGTTCAAGTTTAGCGGGATTTTGTTCAGCTATCGCCGCTGGTAAATTTGTCGTTAGCTCTGCACTACTGCTAAGATAGATTTTAATCAACTCATTGACAATTTCAGGTTCATCTTCACCGGCTAATTCATATAAGGCAGTACGGAGTTGCACCAGCAACGCTTCAGACTCAATTGAGTTATAAGGTGCCGGTATCAGTTCGGTTTTCGGTGATGAGTTTTCAGTTTCTTGAACTTCTAAACTTATGGTGTTCTGATTCTCCAATGGTTGCTCATGACTCATTGATGATTGATGCTCAATAACTGATTTATGTTGAAAAGCACGTATCAAGGCATCCATTAACTCATTGGGGCGTACTGGCTTGGTGATATAACCGTCCATACCCGCCTCTAAACATTTATTCTTATAAACCGAAGTCGCATGTGCTGTCATAGCCATAATATAACAACTGTTCACCGGAAAATGACACTGACGAATGCGTTTAGTCGCTTCTATACCATCCATTTCTGGCATTTGCACATCCATTAAAATCACATCATAAGGTTGTCGCACCACCGCTTCCACCGCTTCCACTCCATTTTCAACAATATCCGTAGAATAACCTAGACGCTTCAAAAGAAGCACAGCAACCTTTTGATTAGTCAAATTATCTTCAGCTAATAATATCCGCAATGGATGTTCTTTAGCTAAATCTGTACTCATTTGCGTCTTGGTATCTTCCATGCGTTCACGTTTAACCCCGGCAGTTTCTATTGCCTTTTGCAAATGCTCTACTTTTTCTTCTAAATCCGAATGAATGTCAGCCAACTGAGCAGTACGCAATCTAACTTGTTCTTCCAGATGTGCTTGATCTTGAGCCCACTTCTCATCACGGTTTTGGATTTGCACCAACATCTTGTTAAAAGCATCAACCAGTGTACCCAGTTCATCATTGCCATACCGTTGAACGCGGATGCGGTAATCGCTTTTCTGAGTCACTGCGTCGGCGGTTTTCACCATAAGTAAAAGAGGCCGAAATATCATGGTATGCAGCTTGGCAGACAACAACCAGGCGAGCAGTAATGAGATCAATAAACCCACCCCTATTATGCCCGCATATTCTTTAACTAATTGATTGAACCCTTCTAAATCCGATTGAATATAGAGGGTGCCAATTCTTTGCTTGTTGCTGTGATCAAGAATTTCTTCAAACCACCCGACATGGTTTGAACTCAAGTGATAACCGGTATCTGGCATCGCCGGTAGCGAAAAAATATTTACGTCTTCGCGCCTATATTGTGCAAATACGTCACCATATTTATTATAAAGAACAGCGGCTGTTACATCTGATTGTGCATGGAAAGCCGTTAAAATTTGTTTGGCGGAATCCTTGTCATCTGTTGACAATGCGACGATTGTATTGATACCAACTATATGAGCCAGCACCCCAAAATGACGTGCCCTCGCCTCGCGCAATGATTTCACTTGATAAGTGGCAAAAAATGCTGAGACAACCAACAATGCGACTATGTTGGTTAACATTGTGATCAAAATCAGCTTACGCTTGATAGATAGTTCTGCAAAAGCTTTCATAGTATAAATTCTTCCTATTGGATTAACATTCAGATATTCGCTAATAGGGAATAAACAATTTTGAACGGTGAATGGCGAATGGGTAATATCAAGAGATAGCGATCCTAAATGCGAATGGGTAATATGAATATAATTACTTTACCAATATCTGCACCAATGGCGAATAGCGAAAAGTTTTTTTTCAAACAACTCAACTATAGTTTTTCAGATAAATAATTTCAGTTAGAAACCTTCAATGCGTTTTGGAAACGCTTTACGGTTTTGCCCTAAATATTTTTCTGAACGTCTATATAATAGTCAAGATGATATTGAAATACACTTATAATCTTAACTTGACAATGATCGAGGCAAAAGTTTGCTCCGCAAACTTTTGCCTCGATCACATTAGCAGGAGTACAAGGCGAACCTTGTACGAAAAAACTGCGCGGTTATTGAAATGTGTGTTAGGTAAAAATTTTTGCGCGCAAAAATTTTTACCTAACACATTGTCAAGTTAATAGTTAACATAAATTTTACCATTACATTATATTCCCTTTAGCCTCTTTTTTCGCTTGGCATTGATAAACAGAAAAGCCCAAATCCTAACACGAATTTCGCCAATTTCGCGGCTTACTCAACCGAATATTTTGAAAAAAACACAGCGTACTTTGCTCCAATGATTTTCTGAACTACGCAAAAACTTTTGCACAGTTCCGTGTTTGATAAAGTCACTTATAAACTATACTGGAAGTACAACTTCTTTACGGATTTTACGGATTTATTTTTTAAGGCGGATGTCGCTCAATGTCAATATAAAGGCTAAGCCATTGGAAATAAATGGCTCATCTATTTTTGCTTATCAGGTAACTCCCAAAAAATAATATACCCAAGAGGGCAACCACAAGGGATTGCCCCTACGTGTTAATGTTGTAGGGGCAATCCTTTCTCGGAATCCGTTTTTGCGCGCAAAAACTTTTGCCTCGAATATGGTTGCCCAATTCTGTACGTGGGTATTTTAATTTTTTGGAGTTACCTCATGGTGTTGCCCAACTACCATTCAGCTATGTCGAAATCAATGAGTGGGCAACAAAAACACGCAGCCCACCCTACAAAAAAACTTGACATCAAATGGAGTCACACTCACTTTTGATTAAATCATAAGCCTTTTTTCCCTCTTTATAATAAAGAGAGACTTACTTTGACAGCTTGGGAATTTGTATTGGTAACGGGTAATAGGTAATAGATAATAGGTAATTAATGCCCTTGGGGAATAATGACTGTTCATGCCCACCACCTAGACATTCAATTAGCGATTACCTTTGAGAACCAATCTCCAATTTTCAAAACCCATTTTTCAAAGAAAAACGCGGTTTCCGAGAAACCATTACCCAATCTACGCAAAAGTTGGTAGTCCTGTACATTTCGTTATTTTACGGATGCTATACCTCGATGGGATAGTATCCGTTTGAACATCCCATTACCCTTTTTTGCTTTATTTGATTTGTGTTACATGGGGTTTCATTGCCAATCCCTGTATGCAAGTGGAGGAATATTTGTGTGTTAGAAATTCTAGTTTTATATTATAGCCGATATCGTCATGTCGCGCTTATGGCACAAAAAATTGCGCGTGGTATTGAGGAAGTGCCCGATTGTCAAGCACGGATACGCACAGTGCCACCCGTGTCTACAATATGTGAGGCCACTGCCCCTGAGATTCCAGAGGCAGGCCCGCCTTATGTGTCCTTAGAAAATTTACAAATTTGCGCTGGCTTAGCATTAGGCAGTCCAACGCATTTTGGTAATATGGCAGCCCCCTTAAAGTATTTTCTTGATCAAACCAGTGGTTTGTGGCTTTCTGGGGCCCTTGTGGGCAAACCCGCTGCCGTTTTTACCTCCACATCAAGTTTACATGGAGGACAAGAAAGCACATTATTATCTATGATGTTGCCCTTATTGCATCATGGTATGTTGATATTGGGTTTACCGTACACAGAAACGGATTTGCTCACCACACGCACTGGGCACTCATTTGGCAGGCACGGATAATAAAAATCCGTTGTCTGAAGAAGAGCAACGATTATGCCGTGCTTTGGGTAAACGTCTCGCATTGGTTGCACAGCGCATTTCCAACTAAAGCGGGCGATGCGGCTATAGTTTTTCAGTTCGACGCAAACGTTTTTGCGCGCAAAAACTATCGCTACGAAATCAGTTCCAGGCTAAAGTTTTGTGCAAAAAAATTGCCTGGAAATCAAAATATTGAGATTTGGTAACTACTCAGCCCCAACGGGGCGAATTATTATAGCCTGGGGCAACGCCCCAGGTGCAGGTGTTTATGATGTGAAAGCCCTGAAAGGGCGCATTAAAATTGGTTCCCAGGGCGCAGCCCTGGGCTTTAATAAAGCGCCCTTTCAGGGCTGAGTAGTTACGAGATTTGTTATTTTCAATACCAACCGTTTATTCTTCCAAAAATAGCACCAGAACGAAAAACCCTAATTGTAACGGATTTTGGGGAAAGTCTTGGTAACGGGTAATGGGTAATAGGTAATGGTAACTGGTGAAAATAATGCGCCGACTCCATCCTCTTAAAATTCAAATACTTATCAAGGCATTAAAGCCACAACATGAAGGCTTCCCTAAAATCCATTATAACCAGCCTTTATCAAAGGGGGAAACTGCATCTTAATCAATAAATCGCAAATGTCCAAACCCACGCGCTTGGTTTTAGGTTTCGGCTCGACACGATGCTACCTGTCGCCTAATCGTCGCATGAGGAGGGCGTACTTTGCATCGCGCATAAACTTCTGGTGCCAGACGAGGAATACCCGGTAGATGATTAATTCTTGGTAAATAGGTAACTACTCAGCACCGAAGTGTGCGAATTATTATAGCCTGGGGCAACGCCCCAGGTGTAGGCGTTTATGATGTGAAAGCCCTGAAAGGGCGCATTAAAATGGGTGGAGAGGGCGCTGCCCTGGGCTTTAATAAAGCGCCCTTTCAGGGCTGAGTAGTTACGGTAAAAGTTTGGTTACGTCTTGAATATCAAGATGAGTATAACTTAATACCAAAACAAACCTATCAGCTTACGGAAGTTTAGAGGCATACGTACCAACAATTCATGCGAATTAAGAGTTAAAACTTCTGCTTCTAATAAAAACAAGACGTTAAAAAATCAATGGGTAGAGACGCGCCATCAGGTTAATTTTAATCGTGTGATTTTTCAATGATTTGTTCAACCCTTAATTCGCATAATTCTTCTTACACTATCTGTTTGTGGCGTAAAAACTTCTACCACTTTACCGCCATAGCCACTTTTTCAGTTGACCACCCACAAAAAAAAGTTTTTTGACTTTTTTTAACCGGGCGGGGGAGTATGTTTCTGAAACCTTAGAAGCTTCTTGAAAATGGTTCTGATTGTCGAATGGATTAACTTGGTTTTTTAAATCGTCCACTTGAAGGCTCAAAAAAAAACCTCCAAGGTTTTGAAAACCTTGGAGGTTTATTTCAAGTGAGTAGGGTGGGCCCTATATTTGAAGAAAACGTCGCCCACACTACGTTGGTTGAGTTACGGAATCACGCGCATCGGAACGTAGATGTAGTTTTCGCTGCCCTGTTCATATTCCCAACGTTTTTGAACGCCTTGCTGAGAAGGACATTTTTCTGTCTCCAGAGGTATGGTTCTGCTTTTTAAAATGAGCCCCATGCAATGGGATTTGTTGAGCAGAAGCCTTGCCTCACTACGAATGGTATTGGGATCCATTTCCACAATCTCTTTCAGAGGGCGGTTGAGTAACCCTTTGGAACTGGTTTCTATCGCCGTCTGCATTCCCATTATGGCCGCAATGCTGTTCTTTGCTTGTTCTTTCAACCAGTCTCTAATAAAAGTCAGCAACGCCAGTGCTTCCATTTTGGCGAGCGCGTCTAAGGTTGCCCTATCGCCAATCGTGGCTAATATCGCATAAAGCAGAGTTGCTGCAATTTGCTCCCGCCGATTACTTGATCCGACTTTTCCCCTCAGTTCACCCAACTTACCACTATTGAGTGCAGTCGATTGAAAAGATTTCTCGATCTGACTCCCGATGCCATAAACATTATCACGTAGGGTTCTCAGTTCCTTTTCTTCCAGTACGACGACTTCCTGTACCGATGGAAAGCGACGGCCTTGATCTTTCAGTGGAATATAGCCCTCGACAAACGCAACACCAACAATGGCAGAAAGTTCTTTGAGACTGGTGCCAGCATCTTTGAGTGCTGCCTGAATGGCCGCATCCTGTAATTTCATGGTGACAGGAATATTGGTACTTGATTGACGTTGACCTCCTTGCTGCTTCTTGGTTTGGTGTTCTTGTATGAGTAGGTTACCAAAGCGTTTAGCTCTCTGTTCTATCTCCTTTTGAAGTTCATTGAGAACCTGCTTCATTTCGGTCCTAAACCGTTGGGTTTGATTAGGCATTTTTTCAAAGTTGGGTAGATGTCTTAAACGCTTTCCAACAATGAAGTCATCAACGTTGCTTCTAAAGGCAGCAACATTAGATTCTGTATACACGCCCCAAATTTTGGTCCACTCCACCGCAGGTATCTGGTTGGGATTATAACCCATTTTGATGAGTGCTTCTCTCGGTAGCGGCAAGGCACGCCTGACATCAGCTTCGGTCCTATCCCCTACATCGCCGGGTTCGTCCATCATAAGCAGAATAAACCGCTGGGAAAAACCACCGTCTTCCCAATAACCAGAATTGGTTGGAACAACTCGGGTCAGGGTATCAAATAGGGTTTCATACCCGCCTATGAGACTGATACTATTAATGCCATTAACCACCTGAGTGAGTCCAGTGGGCAGTTTGACTCTCTTAAAGATAGGATAGTCTCGTTTGGCTTCAAAAAGCACCAAGCTCAAATTGATTTTCAAGCCAATCACAAACTGTTCATCTTGACCAAAAAATTTGAGGGCGGTTGTTTTCCCAGCGTTAATCCCTGCCAAATCTCTGGAAAAATCAATCAGCCAAGTTTTCAGAGCATTCAGTTCATTAGACATACTCCCTGAACGGTCGAAAACCACCACGATATCAACCGTCCGAAGACGATCTAACGTGGCCTGTAGTTGTCCAGCAAGTAGCGTGATGTCACTGGGTTTAAGCGTGTCACCCACACTGCCCCAAGTCGAGACGTGATACCAGTCCTTGGCCTCCTCATTGAAGTCGTGAATGTAAAAACGAGGATACTCTGGCTCGAGGCCTACCGGTTCAATCCAAGCGGTGGTGCCGGAGGTTTTTTGGCCCCTTTTATAATCATCCCAAACCTCCAAGGCTTCCTTGGATAAGACCTTACTATTGGCTTGCGGTGCCTCATAGAGGATGACCGGTTGGTTTTTATTGACCCGTTCATCCACCGAGCCCTTGATCGTATTGAGTTCCAAGCCAATATTCGTCGCCAAGACTTGGTTAGCCTTGGCCGGTACCCAACCGAGTAGCACATCTGGCGAGACGGTAGTATCTTTTCTGGGATTGGGCAACAACCGGCTTTGGCTACCAACAAGATACCACAGTTGTGCCCCTACCAAGTCGATAGCGTAGACATGTCGCCAACGATAGGCTAACCCCTTAAGACCCACCTCTTTTTAGGCCGCTTGGTTGGGATCTGGGGCGGTTAGGGGATTTTGCTTGTAATATTCTGGCTTTTGCAGCGCACGTAGCCATAAAGTACTGTCGGATTTAACCCCCGCTTCTTTGGTTAATTGCGGAAATTGTTTGGCCGCCTCCCCTACCCTGATAGGATGTAAACCTTCAATCAGGTATTTGGTCTCAACCCAACCACTGATTTCAGTCCAACATTGACCATTATATTTCCCCAACTGAACGCGCTTGTCTTGTTTGCTCAACGCAAAAAATAATTCCCCCATTGGGTAGCGCTTGTTGTTGGTAGAAACATTAGCACGATTGAGAAAGTAATGGGCAAAATCTCCAGTGCTGTCCTTTATCGGGGCACCTTTACCTTCAGACACACATTGGCCATAAGCCCCATTGATGGCAACCCCCATCATAATGGAGCCCGAGATGGCTGTTTTTAAGGAAGATAACATATTAAAACTCCTCTTTAAGTTGAGAAAGAAAGTTATTTCGGGAAATCTTCCGTCATTCCCGAAACAACGGGTAAAAACTTTCAATAACTCGCGCCAACCCCGAAGGGGTTGAATGTGAATAGCCACAGGTGGAACCTGTGGAAATCATTTTCATTTTCTTATAATCATTTTCTTATAAATCCTTTTTTATAAGTAATCCTTGTAGTTATTAGATGGTTTAAAGCTGACTTTGTAGTTGTTTCACCGGATCAACTCGGCCCGCATAAAGGGCTGGGAATATTCCACCGATAAAGGAGGCCAATAAGACGGTGATGACTGTGGTGATCACATTGACCATATTGGTGGCGACCTGCACTTGAACAATTTGAGTGGGATCAATTTTCTCACTCTCTGGAATCAAGTCCTTGATAATGTCATTTACCCATGGTTCAAAGAGTTGAACCAGTGGCATGGCGACAAGAATACCAATGACTAGCCCAACAATCACTAAGACCATGATTTGGCTGAGATAAAGCTTGATAATCATGAACGGGTTAAGTCCGCAAGCCCGCAATAGACCAATATCTCGGTTTTTTCTGTAGATATAGCCGAGCCCAAATAGTAGCATCGTAAAAATACACAGGGCCGCTAGGATAAAAATCGCAGTATCCACAAAGGTATCAACGATGGGGCGGATATGATTCAGGGCCTTGCTGAGGGTATAGTCCAATGGATACGGGGCCAGTTCGGCACCCATGCTCGACTCATTCACGCGGTGCATCACCGCTTCTCGTTCTCTAGCGTCTTTAAAGTCGTCAATCCAAAGCAAAGCGCGACTGTACGGAATATCAACATCCACCGTTTGCGGATCAGCCGGTAGTTCAAAGTAATCGTTAATGATCCCATTTTTGGGTTGGCTTTGCGGATATTCACCTGCAAGATGGAACTGCTTGATTCCTTGAGCATTGGTTACCAATTCGGTTGTTAACGGCAGTAATGGTTTACCCGTGTTGTCATGGAATTGCAGAATATAGCTCGGATGCCATTGCCGTTGTTTCAGATAATAAAAAGCACGAGCGACATCAAAGCTAAACCAAATATCCGGATAGGCGCCATCTTTGAGATCGATAATCCCAGTGACGGGGATATCCAAAATACCGATATCGATATTGATGCCTTCTGGAGCGATGTTTTTGACAAAGTGAATCGGTACCGTTAACGCCTTTTCGCCTTTGATGATGGCTTCGATGGTTTGTTGATCATAGCCTAAGCCATCTCTGCCTAAAAAACGGCTATTCACGATCACTTCAAAGTCCCAAGTCTTTGGTTTATCTTCAAATGGTCGGTCTTTTCCGAAATAAGTCATGCCATACTTGGGATCGAGCATTGCATCTCCATAAGGCACCGCTAAGCTGGAAACTATCAGCAGAGCTTCGCTTTTATCCTGTCGCCAGATATTAAAATCCTGCGCCATGCCTTCCACAATCAACGATACCGCTGCAATATTACCCGTCACTTCGTCGGTACTGGCTGATTGGTTTTGTAACGGGAGCTGTTTTAGAAAAGCCACCTGTTCAGCAGTGAGTAACCCTTCATACCGGGGACGTACATCAATCACTCCAAGAACGGGACGCGCTTTTTCTAGCGAGCGATCCACCATATTATTGACACTATAAGCAATAGACAGCATGATTTGTAAAGTGGCTGCCGCAAAAAGTATTGCAAAAACCCCCATCAATACTTCACCGCGGCCCCGACGATGTAATAAATCTCGGCGTATATAACCAAAAAACGTAACTGCCCTCATTGTTTTTTATCCTTGATAAGCTTTAATATATCTTGACAGTGAGGTTGATGTTCTTTGTATTCCCCTTTGTCCCTTGACAGGAGAAGGGATAAGTGGCCTTGATCCAAGTAGTAGATTTTGTCGGTATAGTTTAGGGCAAGGCACGGATCATGCGTGACTAAAACCAACGCGGTTTTTTGCGCCTGACGTAATTCCTCCAGCTTGTTCATGATGTTCTGGGCATTGTCGCCATCTAGGTTACCGGTGGGTTCGTCCGCGAACACAATCGCCGGCTCATGAATCATGGCCCGCCCAATCGCAACACGCTGGCGTTGTCCACCGGATAACTCATCCGCCGTTTTAGTCCGTAGCTCTTCTAACTCTAAACCCTTCACCGTTTTATCAATCCGTTGATGAATGTCCGATTGCGGACGGCCTTCAAGATGGAGCGGTAAGCCTACGTTATAATCCACATTGAAATTGCTGAGCATAAAGGGCGTTTGAAAGATAAAGCCCAAATAGCCTCGCAAACTGTCTAAGCTCATTCCCTGTAGATTGCCATTGTCTAGGGTATAGTGCTGTAATTGATTCTGTTGGCGAATGCCATAAGTGATTTTGCCCTGTCCTTTATCCAAAAGTGCGAACAAATTCAATAACGTGCTTTTCCCGGAGCCTGAGCGTCCTAGTATCGCAATCCGCTCACCCTCAGTCACAGTGAGGTTTATCCCATTAAGCACTTCATTGGGTTTATCGTTGCGAGGGTAATACGTTTTACTGAGTTGTTGGATTTCAAGTACGGTTTCCAAAGTAATAACCTCCTATTAAGCGACACGTTGCACTGGTGTCAAGGTCCTATTGACGGGTACAGGAGTCCAAGATTTATCTTGGAACCGGCCAAACTAAAGTTTGGACTCCTCATCTTACCCGTCAAAACCAAGTTGACAGAGTACTAGGCACAATGTCAAAAAGCGAAAACAGCTTTCACAAACTGTTCCACCCAATTATCATCATACATCGATATCACAGTATGGTTCCCAGTATCGGACGGCAACCGAGGTAACGAAAGCAGTGAATCACTATTCGGAGACAGAAATTCACTGGTTAGGATAAGCAAACGACGTTTACCATTACCACGAGGTAACCCGATATTATTGAGTCGCGCCATTTCTTGCTCAGAAATGCTATCACTTAAGATAACCAACAAATGATCGCTATTCACCCGCCATTGTTTGGTGATATGATTAATAATCCGTTGGACTTGATTATTGAATTCGCGGTTACGTGGGCGAATCTCGTTGTTAAGAACAACATTGCTAATGTCAACCACATTCACCATATCGTTACGTTTCTTGATATCGGGCGCATTTCTTAAACGTGCCGGTGAAGTCGTTGTCTTCCATAACCATTTGTTTTGATAATCGTTTTCATCATCATAGAGGTAATGCAACACGACCGACGGATTGCGTTGTTGATTATTGGTTTGCTGATTAATCTCCGCACGCAACGACTGTTGTGTAGTCGGCTTATTCCAAGTTCTCATCCAACCAGCCCGCAGTTCTGGTTCGCTGGTTTTGGGTAGATTTAGGCCGGGCAACTTAATAGAGAATTTATGGCGCATGGGTTGCTGCTGAAAGTCATAGTTGTCCGCAAACACAGCGACAATATCAATTTGTGCCCCAGAGCCAACCAACGCATTTCTGGTGACGGAAGCGGAAGGCACTTGACAGCGATTTTGGCTCTGCTTTTGGCAAATCGCTCCGGAACGTATTGGCAGGGGTAACTGTTGTCCATTGTCCTTGCAACCATAATCTTGATGGAGATAGTAATCGTAACGACCTCTGACGGCATCCAATTGCCAAATGGTACTGTTCAAAAGCGGCCTTTTTGCTTCACTTGGCTTGATGGGAGAAAACCAAATAGGTTGCTGGTTGGCAGTGATGGCCGAAAGGGGGACATCTTGTGACATTCGCTCGCCTGAGAAGGGATTACTCAGATGAGCCACCTGAGTATCTCCACCTTTTTGAGTCTTACTACCTACCACAATGACTTGATTATGGATTGGAAACAGCCGCTGCCACGCACCACAGAAAAAGTCCTGCAATGATTGGCCTTTAAGCCGAACCGAGGCGTACCCCAACGTTCCCCAATAAAACGGGTTGTCACCAGATAACCTTCCAATTGTTTTAAAGGCATCGTCACTGGTTTGCCCTGACAAATGAGTTTGGCATGGTTTTGGGCCGTTGTTGAGTCCAGACGACAAGTTTTATTACACAAAGAAGTATCTGATTGGCTACCATCACACAGAAACTTGAGCGTTTCTGGTGTCCACGGATTATCACTGTTTTTAAAAGTCTCTACCAGACGTTCTTTGGGATTGGGAACGTCTACCTCAACAACAGCATAACCCTCTAAGTCTGGGACCGGTTTAGCCGTGTAAAGATACTTCTGTTGTACCTTCGATAACTTAACGGGAATAGGCTCATTTCGGTAAAAGATCGAAACAGCATCCGCAGGGGGTTCCAGCGTTAAGTGCCCATTTGTAGGCTCAGGTAAATCGCGAGCATTGATCAGCATCCAGTTATCTTGTCCTTGATGCGTTTGACTTAAAGTGATCTGGCTGCCTTTCAGATGCCACCCTTCTAGTGAAGATTGGCTTTGCGCTCTGTTCTTAAAACGTAAGCCCAAAGACAATTCCTTGTTTTGAGCCTCTAAGCGTACCTCACCATTCACAAACTCAGGCACAATTCGACTTTGGGGCAAACGGGGACATTGCAACGTTACCTTATCCGTCGCAAACCACTTTGAGACGGTTTTTTTAATTGAGCGACAGTCTTTTTTATACCTGTACTCATACCCAGAAGGCAACTCTAACTTTGCCTTAACCTTCTGCTCGTATTTGGGCGTTAACTTGATGGAATAACCGCTCACTTCATTTCCAGTCACCTCGCTGTTAAAAAGCGAGAAGATGCCGGATAATTCCACGTTATCTTTATCAATATTGAGGTGAGTGCCCAAAGTGTACCTGCCCGGTAACGTTAAGGTGTCGGACACAGTATCGACGGTATCGCTTAAACCGGTTCCCCGTTCAACCGCAAACTTGGCATTGTCACCACCTCTTTGATAAAACAATCCCAGTGTGTGATAAGGCCGACGCGCTTGGTTTTTTTCTGGTGTTTTTAACCAATCATTGATGGATTGATGGCTCACACTTGGTGGCCAGTTAACGCGAATCCGAATGGGTGAAGAGTGTCCGGCTTGGTTAAGTTGATTCGCACCGTAGGCCGCTAAGACTTTTCCATAGGCTCCGTTAATGACCCATAAAGCATTAGGGTATTGTCGAGCCAGGTAGTTCACCACTGGCTGTGCAATTTTCGTGGGTAGATTAGAAAATTTCTTGTCCCGTGCATACTTGTCCGGTGCATAAAAAGTGACCGACGAAACCGATTGATTTTTCACTTCATCTCGCTTTGAAAAATCAACAAATTGAACGGATTTTTCCTGATTATACAAAGGGTCTTTCTTGAAAAATTTAACCCACTCTGGATAGCTAGAATCCAATAACCCAGACAAAGCAGAAAGTTGTTCGAGGTTTTTTTGAAAATCGGGGTGGAGTTTTTGCAGTGCCTCAATTTCATAGGACAAGCAGATTTCGTCACTTCCAGAGTACGTTGCCATCTTCAAGCAAGAAGAGCGATTATCAAGCAGATATTGGACAGGAATTTTCTGACAAGTGTTCGCGTAAATTTTTCCAAAGAGTTTGCGTTGTTGGGGGCAACGAACCCACTTTATTTGATCGGTGAATGTGTGTTTGAAGCCCTCCCAATAATTAAATTCGGCCTCCAAAACCATAAGATAAACATAGCCACTGTCTGCAAACTCTGACACCTTCACATTCAAAGGGATTGTATTGCCTTTTTTTGCCGATACCCATACATTTTTACAATCTCCAATATCATTAAAACACTTAAACTCATAAGTGCTCTTTTCAGGGCTGTAGACATAAAAAAGATACTCAGAATCTGGGTTGGCAAAAGATTCATCTGCTTTGTTTATCCGAAAATTCGTGAATGTAATCGCATACTTACTTTGAAAAGAGGGCAGTTCATCCCCGCTTTGATAATTTCTGTGGGTGGTGCCATGGTTGCTATAAGGCGTTGTCGTATCCTGCCGTTCAGCATTACAACTGGCACCAAACAACGCAGTACTCACTGCCAATGCCATAGTCTAAAATCGCTTGACACTCATTAGATTATTCATTCTCCTATAAGTGATTAATGAAACGATAATAATAAAATAACAAGATTATGAAAAAAAATGTTTTAAATAACAATAGGTTGTGCTTATTAAAAGCATAAACATCAAAGGGTTACATGGATTCCCGTTTTCACGAGAATGACAAAGACTTCATTCCATCAAAATGATCATATACTGGAAGTACAGCTTCTTTACGGATTTTACGGATTGATTTTTTTAGGCGGATGTGGCTCAACACCCAATTTCATTTTCACCTTTTTCAACGGAGCTAAGTATAAAAATCATCAAAATGACTGTTCAAATTATTTGAGTACCATTTTATTACCCAGTGTCTGGTACCCTGTGAAATTATGGGAACCCATTATGATTACTTGGATTGCGCGTGTCCTTGATCTAGGTCATTTTTCCCGGTCTTTGGCGTGATTTGGTAGGCACGGTTTACAAAAAATGTTCTAAATAACAATAGGTTGTGCTGGATTTTAATTTCGCAATGCCACATTACCCAAGCCACGCACACTAGCTACATGAGTTGCCCGCACCATTTTTTATTTTACCACCAAGCAAGAAGATAAACTGCTCGCGTTTTGAAGCGAATAATAATTGCTCACACCCTATTGATGCCAGTTCCAAAATGGTGTATTGAGCCGGTTTTTTGTGCTCAAATTTGTTACATTAAGCTGAGCTTGTGCAAAAAATTAGTCCTTAATAATTAATAAGTTATCTAACCTTTAGACCCGTTTTTTGGAAATTGGGGACAATCAAGTAATGAGCAGCCGATTGATGTAGTTAGGCGGTTGCGGCTAAATAAAATACCCACACTTCAATAAAACAATTTTTTCAAAAAAATTGGGGTAGTCCTAAATATGTAGTGATGTTACGGATGCTATCCTGAGACGGGATAGTATCCGTTTGGACATCATCACGACTGGAACAGGACTACCAAAATTGGTTTATCTACGGGTATATTATTTTCCCGCTATCGCCTTAGTCATCGCCAATTCCCTAATTTCTAATTATCTAACTGATGTTACGCACATTGCTTCGACTTGTCACAGTTTGTGCAATAAAGCGGAAAGTTCCATATCATGATGATGTTTGGTGAAAGGGCAACCGCAAAGGAATTGCTCCTACAATATGTAACGATATATAGGGGAAATCCTTTATGGTTGCCCCTGTGAACTCATTTTGAAGCGTTGTGCATTATAAGAGTTTTTAAATGAAATGCGAAGGCCATCATTTGCTATTCGCGATTTGAGGTTGTTCATGGCCGTTAAAAGGGGCAACCGCGAGGGATTGCCCTCTAATAACTCGCTAAATGTATGGAAATAATTTATGGTTGCCCCTCTGGACTCATTTTGAAGCGTAGTGCGTAACATCAGTCAAAAAATTAAAAATAAAAATGATTGTCCTGTACAAAGATTTCAATCACCACGCCCTCTCGTACAAGGTTCGCCTTGTACTCCTCTCCATATGACTTTTCCAAAGAATGCGCTGTCAATCGTAATCGTGTGAATGAATTTTGAATAATCGCATAACGTTGCTATATGCAGGACAAAATTATAACAGATTGATTTTAAAGTACTTCGTGATGCTATCGCTTTTTTTGCGATAGTATCACTTTTGCGGTTATCCTTCTCTATGTGCCAAAATCCTTCATTGATACAATAACCAATGCTATTGTTTTAGTGATACTATCGCAAAAAAAAAAGCGATAGCATCACGATTTATCACAAATTTACATTTTTGGTCCTGTACAAAGATAACGTTGTTCAAATTCGGCCAGCCAACGTTTGGAGTCAGCAATTAACAAAGCTTGTTGGTTGAGTAATTCTACCTTGACAATGATCGAGGCAAAAGTTTGCGGAGCAAACTTTTGCCTCGATCACATTATCATTCGTTTCAGGCGAACCTGGTACGAAAAAACTTGGTTCTGATTCTGTCAATGGACGATTTTCCCGAATTTTCAGCAATCAAAATAGTCAGCGGTGCTAAATCCAGTGTGCTGTTGCGAAATGCTTTAAAGTTTTCTACGGAAAAACGTTTTAAACGTGGTTTTTCAAGCGGCGTTGTCTCATTCATTGAACGTTTTCTGGTTTTTGAGAAATCAATTTCAAAGGGGCAACCATAAAGGATTGCCCCTACAAATTATTATATACCGTTCTAGAACAAATGAAGAAACACTTCTTTTGTTCCGGCCGGTTTTTTATTGCAACGCTTCAATCGCGTATTTTCCCCACTCGGTGGTATGCAGCAGTCTACCAAATTGGGCTGTCACATTTTTTGGCCCTAAGACAATCAGAGGAACCGGCGTACTGGTATGGGTGCCGGTTGCCCAAACCACATTTTGGTATTTGCCCACCGCCCGGCCTAACAGATCGCGATGCACTTCACTGCCATAAACGTAAAATTCCTTAAAGTCATGGACTTTAGGAAACATTTCGGTGCCCAAATACGAATGTCCGGGAACACGGTATTCGTTTTCTTCCTCTTCCAAGATAGCGGCAGCTTCGGTTGTGGTGATAGGAAACACTGTGTACTTATTCACCAGCTCTGCCAATTTCTCTGGTGTTTTCTGTGACAAACCATCAAATTCGCTCATAATATCGGGATAACTGAGCTGTTGTTGGTATAGCTTGTCCAAAATATCGTAACCGCCAAAGTTGAAATTGGGCTTAAATTTCTCGTCCTTGAAAAGTTGCCCTGGTAAATCTGTTGGCTTGGGGAGTTCTCTGCGAGAATAAGAAAACCCGAAACCGCCGGTTTCATGATCCGCGGAAATGATAAGGAGGGTGTCATTACGATCTTTCACCCATTCAGAGACAGCTTCGAGGGTGTCATCAAATCTCAGCATTTCGTGTAACAGGGTACCGACATCATTATCGTGCCCTGCCCAATCGATCTGTCCAGCCTCTACCAGAAGAAAAAATCCTTGGTCGTTTTTGGAAAGCACGTCCAACGCTTTGATCGTCATTTCCCTCAAAGTGGGAACCGTGCGCTTGGGATCGTTTTTGGTCAACGTTTCTTGAATACCATTTGGCATTCCAGAATAGCTGAAAAGGCCGAGTATTTTTGGGCCTTTTGCTTGTTCCAACTGAGCCTTAGTAAAGGCGAGTGCGTAATGCTTCTGTTCCGCTTCATCCAACAAGTTGCGATTGTCTTTGCGCTTGGACTTGATTTCGAGGCTACCACCGGTGCGCGTTTTGAGTTGTTGATGAATGGCCGAGTTTTTGTCACTAGCAGCCTTAGGAATAAAGTATCTCAATCCGCCTGACAGCATGACATCCACCTCATTGTTTAAAAGGTCAACGGCAATGGCATTTTCCTTGCCACGATGGGTTTGATGGGCTGCAAAGGCGGCCGGCGTGGCATGGGTAATGCGTGTGTCAGAGACTAACCCTGTGGATTTCCCCTTCTTCTTAGCGATTTCGAGAATGGTTCCGACGGAATCACCAAATTGATCGCAACCAATCATTTCCGAGCCGGCACTTTTTCCGGTAGCGAATTGGGTAGCACTTGCCGCAGAATCGGTCACTAAGACATTGGCAGCTTCGTGATAGGCAATTCCAATGGTTCCTTCAGCGATGGCTTCCTCTATCGCCGTTTTGCCATCTTTGTCTTTGTAAATGGAGTTTGGGGCATACTTGGCGTAAGAATTAAGCAACCCCACTTGTTGGAACCCCATGCCATCACCGATCACAAAGATGACATTTTTGATGGTTGCTGCATCAGTGCGGGGATAAAACACGGCGACTCCCACGGCGACACTGATGACAGCACCAAGCCCAGCCCACTTCATAAAACGCATAACATTCTCTCCTGCTTGAAAAATAATAACGAGCACAAACCGTTCCTATAGATGTTCAGATAAATAACTTCACGGATAGCATCCCTTCGAGGGATGCTATCCGTTATGGCTTGTGAAATGGGGCCAAAACTTTCGTTTTGGCCATTTTTTCTGAAAGACTATGGAACGACAAACGCAAACATATAAGTACTGAAGCACAAATAAACAGATCTTTTAGCGCAAGCCCCATTTCAAAATACACGAAAATTTATGCTTCAGTACTTATACAAATTTTATGCAACATTCATTTTTTATGTGAGTTTGGTGGTTATTCAAGCCCAGTAATTTGAAAAACGGGGTTTGCAAATAACCATTTTTATGAAAGTTATATAAGAAAGGAAGTTTCACAATAGACTTATCCATTAATAAGCTAAATCGTTTATTTTATTAATTATTAATATAGTTCGTTCCTTTGAAAAGGGTGAAAATTAAATAAGAAGTTATGGTTCATTTCAATAAGCTTTGGAGAAGACATTGAGCCACATCATTCAAAAAATCAATCCGTCAAATCCGTAAAGAAGTTGTACTTCCAGTTTTTTTCAATGGTTTATGTTGTTCTAGGAACAAGTCTAATGACGACAGGAATTGCAGAGAGAGAAAAGGCAATAACGATAAGGATGAGTAGTTATAAGGAGGAATTTGGATTTGTTGGAGTGATACTATCGCAAAAAACAGCGATAGCATCACAACTGGCTCTTAAGAGTGATACTATCGCAAAAAACAGCGATAGCATCACAACAGGTTCACATTTTTTGTCTTGTACATAGACTAATGGTACGCACGATAGAATCTTGCTTCAAAAACTTGGGTGCTGGAGTCCAAGCCCAAACTATTGGGCTCCTGTATAACTTAAGTGTTTCCGGATGAAGATTATTTATCTTGAGCAATCAGACGAGAAACAATCCAGTCTAATATCCATCTATTGTTTTTGTCTGGTTTGGCAAAACTCAGCAAGTCGGCCCACTCAATCACTTTCTCAACGGAATCATAAGGTTTTTCTGATAGATGAGAAAGTTCTTCAATACTGATGGGTTCATATTCTTGATTGGTAGCACCATAATTGTAGCTACTCATCACAGTAAACACTTCTGCCGCTTCGGTGACTAAATCTAATTGTTGTAACCATTTTTTTGCAGAATGATTTAATTCTGTTTTTAAGTCTTCAAGATGTTTTTCCCACAGGTGAGGGCTGTGCTTACTTCTTGAACCAATTTCATGTAGCAAATTGCCCCAATAGCCGGTGATTCGACCAAATTTTTTATGTTGGTTGGGGGCATCAAGCCCAAAACCCGCATCATTCATCCATCCGCGCACAGCAGCTTCTCGCCAAGGCTGAAGTGAATACCGAATCACATTGTTGAGTGCGCGCCGCGTTGTCGTATCAGCATTCACCCACAACCAAGCCTTTTTACACCCACCCAGAAAGAGAATACGGCAATTCATTTTTAAACCCTGCTTGCGCTGAACCTGTTCGTTTGCCTCTAACACCCACTGTTCATTCCATGGCACTGATGATGAAATGGAAATCAGCTTAGAATGGATATTTTCATTGTGTGGTAACGCGTTTTGCAATTGTTTCTGAAAGTCGCTTAGACTCATCGCACTCTCTAACACTTCATACGCCCATAAACCTGAATGGCAAGCACTGTTAAGAAAGGGCTCAACATCAGATAAGTCGGCGATAGGTGCGCCAAATAACACAGCAACCCCGTTTTGAGGTGCGAGTAACTCTGACTCTTGTTGCCCTGTCAGAGGACTGCGTAACCAAATATCCTTTGGCAAAGCACGTCTAAAGGAGCCCGCTTTATACACTAAAGGGGGGTGTTTTTCTACCACATCCAGCAACGCTTCTTCTATTTCATGTTGAGTGCCTAAGAGATTAATCACATTGGGACTTCGTAACTCATAAAAAGCACCGACTTTTCTTAAGACACCTAAACCAATCATTTCATCCAAAACGGTGCGAAAAGCTTCATAGCTCTTGTCTTTAAAGCCTTTTTCCCATAATGAGAGAGCTTCTTTTCTGACCCACGCCACTTCAAAACCTTCCGTGAACAGCCCACGTTGTCGTCTTTCCACACTTTCCAACGCAATCAATAACGCGATAACACGGTAACGTGGGTCCAGTGCTAGTGTGAGTTCAAAATGCGCAATCATGGCTTGGCGTAATTCTTGGCGTTGGTAAGTCTCCTCAATATGATGCGCTTGAATGATATAAGGCGGACTTTCTTTAGCCTCAAAAGAGACATTATTTTGAACAGTCAACTGTTCCAACAGATGCCAACAGAATAACTGAATTAAGCTAGGGTAATAATTGGTCAAACCCAAAATACGATTAGGCAAATCAGGGGAAACAAAGCGATAACCTAACATGAAAAAAGGTAAGGTAATCAATTTGATAGCTTGTTGTTCTTCGCCTTTGCCTAACAGGGGGCCGATACAAATAGGGGTACCTAAATGCGCGAGAGGCGTATTGATATCCCTAGCAATCCGTTGAACATGATGCGAACCGGCAAAAACCACTTTAAAGCGGCCATGAGTGGTTTCCATCATCTTTTTAAGATGGGTGACGGTTTGAAAACCACTATTGGTTTTGTTATCGGTGGTTGCTTCTTGATACAGAAAACCATCAGCTTCATCCAACAGTAACAAAATACGTCTTTGTGGATTGAGGGTGAGCCAGTCTTGTATTTGCTTGCTCATCGTTTCAGGTTGATGAGCGTGTGGACGGACAATGTCTTCCGGCCCTAGCACATTGGCAATGACTGACCAAATTTCTGCCGGTGGACGACTAATGCCAATCTCTTCTGCTTTTAGATCAATCCATAAGACAATAACGCCGGTTTTAGGGTTGTGATATTGGCGTTCTACCTCGCGCAGTAACGCGGTTTTGCCCATTTGCCGCCCACCGTAAATGAGAGTCGTGCCATCGTTGTCAATGATTGAATCCTGTTGCCATTTGCGTCCAAAAAACATTTCAGCCGGCACGACGCTATCTGTTGTTATAAACGGGTTAGCAAAGGCGAAAGGAAACGCACACTGAAATAAAATAGGTAAACGTAAGCCACGCTCACCACATAAAAAGTAGATTAAGGTTTCATCAACGATCAACAAAGTGCGTCGTTTTTCTCGACAAAGAGACGCTAAATTGCGCCGCTGGTTTGTCGTTAGCCACCCAAAATAGAAAACAATAATAGGCAGATTGCTGGCACTGGTCAGATTTAGGATTTGTTCTTCAGAAGCCAGTTCCCACACGCATAAAATGCGGTAGGCTCCCTGTGCAATAGAACCAAATTCAGGAATGATACACGTTTCCCGATCCTTAATTGGGTAGGTACGCATTTCAAACCACTTATGTTTGTCAATGCTACGGCTTCCTTGACGAATTAATTCGCTATTTTGAAAGCCCATTCCATCAACAAGGTCTCGCAATTTTTCGACCAGATCATTGCCAATTTTTTGCTGGGCAACTACCCATCCTTCCAGCATTTTGGCTGCCGTTTTAGCCTGAGTGCCCTGCACATACTGCATGTTTAGGGGAGAAAATCCCTTACCATTGGCAATGTCCTTAATATTTCGATGGCCATCTTTCCGGTCTCTGCCTAAAACGGTAATCAGTTCATCAACAAACTGCGGAAAAAAGTCACGAAAGGCATCACTATCCTCTTTTGGAATAGGACTACCCGCTTCCGCTTTCGCAATATATTCATTGGTTGTTAAAAAATCGCTTTTGTCTAAACTCGCTTTGATACGTTGATAAACGGCTGGCTGCTTGGTTTGGAGGGCACTTTTTTGCAGCCTTTCCTCAATTCCCAGCCGCTGTTCTTTTTCAGTCTTATCAAGTTGCTCCACAATTTGAGTGAGCGCGTGAAAACTGGGTCGAAAATCAATCAATTTAGTCAGTTCAGCCGGCACACGCTTGTCTAACGTACTGAGCAAATTCAGGCGTTCCGTTTCTGTTAAAAAGCCAGAAACAGTGGCACGTTCAATTTTTGCCAGCGTCTTTTTGATAGCCATTTCAAGTGCGTTACGACAATCCGTCAGTTTGTTTTGACGTTTTTCTGTGAGCGTGTTGATCTCCTCCGGCATTTTTAAAGAAGTGCCTTTTAGAAAATCAATAATACGCAATGTTGCTAAATGATCGCGTACCTCACACTGAACTTTAAAAGCCTTATCCCAATCAATGATATTTTCCGTTTGCAACGATTCAATCAGAACCGTTAGGAAGGCATCGTGTGTCAAGTCTGCTTGCCATTGTTCATCTAACCGTAACTGAGGCATGTGTAATAATTCCGCATGTAAAACGTGTTGCCACGAAATAGAAGACGGAATCACCGATTTTTGCGGATCAAAAAGTGCTTGCAAATCTTGTAAAGCACGGCTTACCGCAGCCACACTCGCCGATATTTCTAAACTGGGTGACTGTTGTTGCTCGAAAGCTTGCAATTGCGTTTGGCTTTGTTGCAAACAACTAATCACCTTAGTGCGACAGTTATTGGCTTGCTCATAAATAAAACTCTTCACTTCTTTCGGTTTTTTGATGAGGTTAAGCCAGTCTTGAGCAAATTGCAACGCACTGCGTGTATGCTTACAAAGTGCTTCTTTGGCGGCATACTCAATGGGTTTAACGTTGGCTTTGCGACCACGTAATTCGCGATCCGTTTTATGTAACAATTGGTATACATTGTCTCCCGATAACGCGTTGAGAATTTCTTCAACTGCCGATTTTTTATCACGATCATCTTGAATAACCGCCGTCAGCAGCAAGCCTAAATATTCACCTTCTTTAAGCCAATGTTTCCAAACGCGGATCGTGGGCACATAGTTAAAGTTAGCTTCACGATTCTTGTCTAGCCATTGTTGACATGCAGAACTAAGCAATTGCAAAGATTCAGCCCGGCGAGCGTGTTCGCCAACACCTTTGAGAATGTCGGGACTGAGTACTAAACCTAAGCTGGTATATTCCAAAATGGCTTTACGCAAATCATGTAACGCATTAACGGCCTCACTTAAAGATAAGGTTTTCAAAAGAGAGGTCGCACCGGTGGTAACCGGCGCGAGTAACGCCGGACGCAGGACTAACGCAAAGCCTAGCAAATTTAAACAGGTACGATTCTTTTCGGCTTTCTTTTGAAAGACAGAAGTTATTTGAGGAATAGCCGATTGTAATTCTGAAATTACTTCCCCCCCAGAAGAATGTATCAAGCGACTGAGAGCCAGTACACGTAGCATCATTGCCGAAACCTGAGCTTTTTCTTCTGGATAAAGCGTTTCAACACTGTGGGCAATATGGTAAGCAAGCCCAACACGATTGTCGTAAATTAAACGCCATACGAGTCCATTGAGCAATTCTAAACGAGTCGTGGTAGTCGGTTGATGAATGGCAATTAATTGGGCAATTTTCCGACTTGAGTTTTTTGTCGTCAATTGAGGCAAAGGGGTTTTATTAGCCTTATTGACAGGTGGCGTTGAAACCGCCGGTTCTACTACTGTGGTGATTTTCTCCTTATTAACAGTTAAGGGTTCTTCTGTCGTTGGCAGCGTGACTTCAACCACCTTTTTTTCAGGGGTTGGTGCTGTCTCTGTGACGGGTGGCGAAGCTTCCGCCGCTACATCTTCATAGGCCTCTTCATAGATTTCCTTAGATAACTTGACTTTAAACTTAAGACGAGACACTTGGGGTCCCTTACACAGCCCTTGCATTCCCTGTTGAGAAGAGGGGACTTTTTCGGTTTTATTCCCTTCAATGGCGGGAACTTTTTTGGTTTTATCCCCCTGTTGAGATGGAGATTTATCGCTTTTATTCCCTTCAATGGCGGGAATTTTTTTGGTTTTATCCCCCTGTTGAGAAGGAGATTTATCGCTTTTATTCCCTTCAATGGCGGGAACTTTTTTGGTTATATCCCCCTGTTTAGAATGGACTTTTTTGGTTTTATTCCCTTCGATGGCGGGGACGTTTTCGGTTTTATTCACATCGTTCGATGTGCTCAGGGTGTGTAAGTTTTCGCTGCTGCTTAAGAGAATAGCCGATAATTTCTTATTCCCGATTGTTTTAGACAGTGTGATACTCTTGAAGTCACCGGCCCCTTTTTCACTCACCGCTGCCGCTTCTAAGACTTCAGAAACTAAACGGTTATCAGACAGCTTTTTTTTGGCTGAAGTGTCAATCAAGATAGGGGGCTTTTCTCGCACGTATTCAAAAGTGGCATAATTTTTCCAGTCATTCGTATAATCTTGTTCTGAATCAAAAACTTCTTTAAGCGGTGAAGCATAATTGAGAATATCTTGTCTGAACTTCATCCGCTGTTCGTTAATATCAGCCATTTCGACAACGGCAGTCTGTTGTTCATCCAGAGATGAATCAGGTAATTTCTCCGTCAGTTGATTGAATTTGTTACATAATCCTTGATACGCGATAACTAACAGCACAACATCAGCAAACACCCGTTCAATATCTTGGATGACACGATTAACGCCTTCTACAGTGTCCTGTTTATAGGCAGATAAATGCCAGCGTGCCAATAAGTTTTCGATGTTTGGTGTCAACCAATCAAAAAATTCTTGCTTACTGAGTTTGACAAAATAGAGTTCGAGTTTTTGGACTTTGTGGTTAAAAGTTTTCCGTGCTTGCTCTTTGTTTGGAATTCGTTCACGTAATGCTTGTAGCCTTTGATAAAAATCTTCAAAGGTATCAATAAATTCAAGAGACGGTGCCTTTTCCAAGGCCTGTTGTGTTTGGTCAAGAATTTCTGAGCAAAGTGTTTGCCATGCATCCTCAAGTGAGGGTAAATCTGTTGTTGTGGTTTGTCTTTGATCTGTTTTTTTAGCAGACTTCAAAGAAGAAACCGCTTCTGTCTTTTTTTCAAGCAGTTGCGAATAATAATTCTTTAAGTCTGGCACTTGTTGAATTCCCTGTAACAAAAGCGGAAAGGAATTTGCAATCGTTGCCAGCGCAAAAACGACATTGGCAAGGTTAATTTTCTGTTCTTCCGTTAAAGCAGACCAATTGTCTAAATCTTCTTGTGCTTTTAACCACACCATTAAACTTTTTTTGATACTTTCATCATGAAATATAATGGTTTTGCGGATTGCTTCCCAAATGGTTATGGTATTTGCCAGTTTGTCATCATCATAAGTGGCTTCAAGAAAATCAGGCATATAGCGATTTAATATCTGGAATTCCAGAGAAGGAATCAGAATAGGCACATTAAAAGCTTTGTGACCTTTTTGAGTGTGGTGGCTTTTGCCCAATAAGCTAAACACGCTAGTGGTTACTTTTTCAAAGTCTTTGTGTTTTTGTATAAAACCTTCAAACAACTTGAAACGGTTGTCTGGCTTTGAGTAGCATAAAATCAGGTTTTCTCGTTCTGAAAGCTTTTTGTGTTTTTGACTTTTAGGTAGATCACCAACGATAGCTCTCCGCATATCACGAGGAATCTGCAATAAAGAAAACAGACGAATCGTACCAGATCTTTCTTTTTGTAGCAGATTATCCGGTAGCCCATCTGGAAATGTCTCTTGCTTGTTTTCTGTCAAGTCAAATATCAATCGTTGTTTCCTCTATTGATGGATGTTGTAACTTTGCTCACAGAGTTACACAGAGTTAAATTTAATTTTAATTCAAATGATTCTCCAAATACTTCAAGCTCACAATCACGGTAGTAAGTATATCGATATCGCTTTTCAGTTATCAAAACTTTGATATTTATTATGTTCAAAGCCAACTGTATTTATCTGACAAGCTATATAAGAATTAGTTAATTAACCCTCAATAAACTACGTTTACTTTTCACATTTGATATAAGGATTAGTTAATTAACCTTCAATCAACTACATCTTTATAAAAGATTTTTTTATAGCATAAAGCATACCAAATGACAAACTTTCTCTGTTATATATGACGACTTGGTGATCAAGTAGTTGAGTTCACATTGATAATAAAGCCTATTGGGAGAACGGGCTTTTATTTATAAAATGTATAAATGGAATTATTTTTATTAAGGGAGAGCCAAGAAATAAATTGTCCCGTTAACTTATGGTATCTAAATCAGAATTAACATAGCTAGAGTTAACGGAAATCAATTCAAGATATTAATCCTGAAAATCCTGAAATCCTGAAAATTCTGATTCAGACAGATTGGGATGATTATTTTTAGGGAATTCCCTAAAAGAAACTTTGCGTTAATTTTAGCAAAAATGATTCGTGTTGATTCCAATTTTGGTGCTTTTGGAACGAAGGTTCTCCCCATTGGTTCAATATATTGAAAAATAATAAAATGATACTTGCATTTTCAAAAATAAAAATTTCAAAATAATTTGGTATTATTGACTGTGTTTATAAAGAACTGATTTTATTATAAAAGTTAAGGTATTTATTTAATTGAAATCCTATAGTCACACGTTGATTTTACTAAAATTTATGATTTAAAGAAATTATTAAGCGAATGGTGAGAAGTATTAATAGCTAAGCGATATAAAGGCTTGGAACAAAAGCCGCAACAGCCTTTTTATCAAGGGTTTACGTGGTTTTCTGTTGAATTTTTGTGGTAACAAATATTATAAGGCAACTCCCAAATAATAAAATACCAAGGGCAACCATAAAGGATTGCCCCTACTAGCGAATCTTGTAGGGGCAATCCGTTGTGCAAGCCCCATCGGTGGTACTTTGGTTGCGCCATCGGTGGTATTTTAATTTTTGGGAGTTACCTAAGACACAAGCGTCGCAGCTTAGGTGAATAGCTGATATTAATCGCTAAACGAATATCAAAAACAACAATGCCAAAATCTACACCATAAGATTTATACAAGTCAATGACACAATCAACATAATGTTCCTTTTAATAAAAACGGTTTCAAATAATTTGGTAATAGGTAATAGGTAATAGGTAATAGGTGATAGGAGCGACTGATATCCCGGCTTTAGTACACAAACCGGGGATGGCACTCATCAAATTGAGAACGAAAAATTAGTGCCCGTTTCTTATGAGTATTTGAGTTCGATGCGATGAAATTAGGATTTTTCCTAAATCTTTGAATCATTACTCAATACGATCCAAAAAGCCCATTATCCTTCTGCCCATTACCTTTGGTTTTTAATTGTGTTCAATACTTTTGAAGGGTGCCAAAATCATGAGTATTGTGTATTAGTTTATCAAAAATAGTACAACGTCTCATAGTATTTTGTACTGGGCAATCGCATCAATTTTTTAAAATTAAATTATATCAAAGGATTATAAAGAAAAGTTAAAGTGCCAGATGAACTGTAAGTGATTGATTTTTTAATACCGTGCCCTAATACTTTGATTACAAGGATAAAGGAATAG
>Ga0164315_10000199_pt1 | contig 37916 bp, 18 predicted proteins | sample GuaBasSedimGuay6_FD_113737 | JGI IMG/M metagenome (GOLD analysis project Ga0164315, IMG submission 113737) | Subseafloor sediment microbial communities from Guaymas Basin, Gulf of California, Mexico - Guay6, Core 4569-2, 0-3 cm | ecosystem: Environmental > Aquatic > Marine > Hydrothermal vents... | reverse complement strand
GAATTTTATCAGAAACCGGGCCTTATAAGAATAATCAAAAGACCGGATATTGGAAAGCTTATTACCCAGATGAAAAGTTATTCTCAGAAGGGAATTTTGAACGAGATAAATACCATGGACTTTGGAAAGTATATTATCAAAATGGTAACTTAAAACAAGTAGGGGAGTACAAGAACGGAAAATCAGAAGGTAAATGGAAGTTTTACCATGATAATAAAAATATATGGGAAATGGGTGAGTATATTGATGACAAAAAAGAAGGAAAATGGAAGATTTATGACAAAAATGGAATCCTTGCAAGGAAAGAAATATATAAAAATGATAAACTTTTGAATGACCAATAAATGTGAATAATGCTTTAATGATATAATGATTTAATAAGCAAATAAATAAATGGAAGAATGGTTATTTGAGGATTTGTTGATTCGGTGATTTGAAAAAAGGATAGGAAAATAAACAGATAAACGAATAACCAAATAATCAAATGCCACAATGATTTAATAAGCAGATAAATAATAAGAAGAATGGTGATTTGAGGATTTGTTGATTTGGTGATTTGACAAAAAGGATAGAAAAATAAACAGATAAACGAATAACCAAATAACCAAAAGCTCCAATGACCAATGACAACCTAATGAAAGCGATACCTCGACACATTTCGACAGGCTCAATGTAAAAGCTCAGTAGCAGCGAATGATAATAAATAACTTTATTTCTTGATGTACAAAAGGATACAGAGATTTGCAAAAAATGACCATTGACTTATTACAAGTGGCAAAATTCAATATTCACTCAACAAAATTCAATATATATTTGACAATAATACACATTTATTTGACATAAATTTTAGTATTCATTTTGAGAGTTCATAAAAATTGTATTACTTTATATTTTAAAGTAAAATTTAACCATACTTAAAAAATGAATCAAGCTACTGCCAACAACGAACCTCTTAATACAAAACAGCTTAAACTAGCTTATGACCTGATACAGGGTATTGATAAACAAAATTACGAATACATTTACCGAGGAAAATTTACGAAAGCGATTACGGCCAATTTATTATCCCTCACGGAAACTTACCTTAGAAAAGATGAAGATACAGCAAAACTGAAAAAGAAGATTTATTTTGTTATGGTTGAATGTCTGCAAAATATCACAAAACATCAGGATAAAATAAAAGATATACTTGGAGATGAATCAGGTGTTCTGGTTTTGCAAAAAAATAACAATAAGTATTATATTACTACCGGTAATGCAATTGAAAATGAAAATATTCCAAAATTGACCGGATTATTAGAAAAAGTGAACAGTTTGGATTCCAGAGATTTAAAGGTGTATTATCAGGAAATTTTGGTTACAGGTGGTATATCCGATAAAGGTGGTGCTGGTTTGGGACTTATTGCCATGGCTAGAAAAACAGGAAATAAATTGTTGTTTGATTTCCAAAAAGTTGATGATAAATTTTCTTATTTTTATCTTAGGTCTGAAATGCCATTATCTGATGTAGTGGCTAAAGAGACGGAATCAGATGCCTGGAAGTATTCTTTTGAAAAGATTAAAAAGATTCATGGAATATTACTTAAAGAAGATATTTTATTAAACTTTAACGGCACTTTTGATCAGGATAACTTAATTAACCTGCTTCCAATAATTGATGCCCAAATGCAGGGAACCATTGATTATAAAAAGAGGGTATTTAAAATTATGTTTGAAATGTTGCATAATATAGTTGAATACTCTGAGGATCATACCACTAAAAATGCTTCACCTGTAGGAGATAATCCAGGTATTTTCCTTCTAGGCAGTGTTAATGAAAAACTTCACTTTACTGCTGGAAATTATCTACATTCTAGTAAAACTAACGTTCTTAAAGAAAAATTTGATTTTGTAAATAAACTTGATGGTGAGGAATTACAGGATTTTTACAACAAAGTATCTTCCTATTTTGAAAGTAGTGAAATGAGTAAGCCGGATTTAAGTATTATTGAGATGAAATTAAGATCAGGCAACAACTTGAGTTATGATTTTAATGAAGTTTCTAATGATTATTCTTTCTTCACCTTGCAGGCAACTATTTGATATTCTCCATTACTTTTTTTACTAAATTGTTATTCCGTTGGCCTATTTATATGCCAATTCATTAAGTAACTACATCTTTTGCAATAAGTTCAAAAGGAACATTCATCAATTCGGCAAGATCTTCACCCGCTTCCATTATGTCTTCATCATTTTCTTCGTAATACCAAACAACTGCTACTTCTTTTCCGTTTTTTTGTAAAGATTTTAGCTCATGTAATATTTGCCAGACTTTCTTGTGTGAGATACTATTCAAAAAATCATAATCAAATTCTACAATAAGCTTGGTACCCAATTGATCTTTTATTCTATCTAACCAGTCAAGTACATGTTGGTACACTTCATAGGCATCCTCAGGAAAAGAAGAACCCTGTATCCTACAAAGCATATTTGCTTCATCAATAAAAATACTAGGTGTATTATTCGTTTTTTCAACCTGTATAATTTCCATTACAATGCCATTGTTTAATACAAATATAATATTTTTTACTTAAATCGCCGATTATTGAAAAGAATATTCATGCGAAATATACTTTAAATAATGTGTTGTATTCTTTATTTCGCAAATAACATACCATAAATTGTGTAAATAATATTACGTTAAAAAAATTTCAAATTATTCAAAAAAAGTAATTAATTGTGTACATATTGTACCGAATTAGTATAAAATATGAACAAATTTCATTTCAAAAAGTGCGTACAAAGTTATTAATTTAATAAATTTATTATAAATCATCTTTATCTGTGTAAAAAACTAACTATTTTAGCATTTTAAATAAAAAATTCTCAATATGTTATTTCAAACACTAAAATATTCTTCTTTAATTATTTATATATTATTCCTTTCTACTAGCATTTCTATAAGTCAGGTGAATACGGTTGTTATTAATGAACAATTTAATGATAATTCTAATTATTGGGATGTACATGATGAGCCTCAATCAATGCTTAATATGCTAAATGGCAAATATTATATGGAAGGAAAAATGCTCGGTCGCGCTATTACCAGCACAATAAGCACTCCGGTTACTGAGAATGATAATTTTAAAATTTCAGTTGAACTTACTAAGTTAAATGGTATTGATGACAATGGTTTTGGTTTAATTTGGGGAGGGAAAGATGAAAATAATGAGTATGAGTTTGTTATTTCAGGCAATGGACAGTTCAAAGTTATTGAATGGAGAAATGGAATAAAAAAGGATTTGATAGCCTGGACTTTTTTCAGTGATATTCAAAAGTGGGATAATGCTAAAAATCGTTTAAGAATTGAAAAAAGAGGTGAAACCATTAAATTTTACATTAATGATAATTATGTTGCAGTGGTACACTCAGCTGAAAATATGGGTAACAGGATTGGTTTTGTAATAAACGAAACAATGGAAGTTGAATTTAATTATTTAATATATGAAAAAATTGAGAAACAAAGTACAGCTGTTCAGCAAACAGATCAGGTAAATATTACAGATGTTAATTTTACGGGGAGTAGTGAACAGCCAGAACTTAAATACGGCGAGTCTACAGTTTTAAAAATTAAGTTGGAGAATAATGCTGATTTTCAGGTAACTGATTTGGCTTTAATGATTAGTTCATCAGATATAGGTCATGCTATAGAATATAACCCGATAACCATGATAGAAATGATACCGGCACATGATCAGGCAATTATATCTGTTTCTTTTGCTGCTGATGAAGAAGTAGAGACCATGAATCATAATTTTAGCATAATGCTCATGGATGGTAAAAATAATACATTAGACTCAAAGAAAGTTAGCTTAAAAACTATTGGTCGTTCTAATTATTATACAGAGAACAATAATAGCAATTCTAATTCTTATAAGAATAATTCAAAAAGTGATGATTATAAGTATAAAAAAAGCAATAATAACTCTTCAGATGGTTGCACAAAGGGGTGCGCATATGCTACTCTTGGGGCATTATTGGTTGGTTTGATTTTGGCTATTATTCCATAGAATTTATTAGTTTATTATAATACTTTTTTTGTTTAGGAATATATGAAAGAGCTTACAGCATAATGAACGTTATTCCGAGTCACAATGCCCATAAAAAGGCCACATAGTGATATGACAACCCAATAGTGCAAATGTTCGTAATTTACTCATTTACAGCTTCTTTTCAAGAAGTTATCATTAGTAACTTGTTTCGAAATCGAAATATTATAACCGATGAAAATAGGATATATCTACTTAATGAGTAATAAAAACAGAACAACTTTATACATTGGTGTTACTAACAACATTCAAAGAAGAGTTTTGGAGCATAAAAGTGGGCAAGGTTCTGTTTTTACTTCAAAATACAACCTGACAGACTTATTATATTTTGAACGGATTATTGGAATGCAGAATGCAATAAACCGTGAAAAACAACTTAAAAATTGGCATAAGGAGTAGAAATGGAACCTGATAAAAGAAGAGAATCCTGAATTGAAGGATTTGGCCAAAAAATGGTTTGCAGAGAAGGCTGTCGTAGACAATAAAAAGACCTTGAAACTTGTTTCAGGGTGACAAATAGGGGTAAGTCTTACTGAACTTGTTTCAGGAACTGGATAATAATAGAATTGTGGGTTAATAAAATTTTAGCTTTTTCTCAATATCACCAATATAACTTTTAAATTCTTTATTTGTTTCAACTAAGTTGTTCACTGTTTTATAGGCATGTAAAACTGTTGCATGATCTTTTCCACCAATTTGTGAACCAATTGTTGATAATGACGAATTAGTTAAATTTTTAGAAAAAAACATAGCTATTTGACGAGCCTGAACAATTTCCCGCTTCCTGGTTTTTGATTGCAAGATTTCTACATTCATTTCAAAATAATCGCAAACAACTTTTTGTATATAATCAATCGTTATTTCACGTTTTGTTTGTTTTACAATTTTATCAATAATTTTTCTGGCTAGTTCAAGTGTTATAGTTTTTTTATTAAATGTTGATTGGGCTATCAATGTTACTAATGCACCTTCCAGTTCACGTACATGCGAATCAATATTAGAAGCAATATATTCAATAATTTCTTCAGCTAATTCTATTCCACTATTGTAGGTTTTTAGTTTTAAAATTGCTAACCGTGTGTGGTAATCAGGTGATTGTAAATCAGCAGAAAGCCCCCACTTAAAACGTGAAATAAGTCTTTTAGACAGGCCGGTTAGTTCAATAGGTGGTCGATCTGATGTTAAAATAAGCTGTTTACCTGTTTGATGCAAGTGGTTAAATATATGAAAGAATGTATCTTGTGATTTTTCTTTGCCGGCAAATTCATGTACGTCATCAATTATTAGTACATCAATCATTTGGTAAAAATGTAAGAAATCATTTCTGTTATTGTTTCTTGTGGCTTCTGAAAATTGTTGAACAAATTTATGCGCGGGAACATATAATACTGTTTTTTCAGGATAACGAGCTTTAACTTCGATGCCGATTGCCTGTGCCAAATGAGTTTTCCCTAATCCTGTACCACCATAAATAAACAATGGGTTGAAAGCTGTTTTTCCAGGATTATTAGCCAATGCATAGCCAGCTGAACGTGCAAGTCTGTTACAGTCTCCCTCAATAAAGTTTGTAAATGAATACTCGGGGTTAAGTTGTGGGTTTATATGTACTTTCTTAATTCCCGGAATTATAAACGGGTTTTTTATCTGTGATTCATTCATCAAAGGTAATGAAACAGGTTGACTTTTCAGATTCGTGTTGACTTTCGCCGGTAATTTAACCGTGTAAGGTTTCGAATTTGGTGATGAATTGTTGTCCATTACAATACTGTATTCCAACTTGGCATCTACACCTAGTTCCTTTCTTAAGGTTTTTCTAAGAATATCAATATAGTGTTCTTCAAGATATTCGTAAAAAAATGAACTGGGTACCTGAATAGTCAGGACATTTCTTTCCAGTTTCATAGGAGTAATAGGTATAAACCAGGTACGAAAGCTATTTGCCGGGATATTATCCCTTATGATTGCGAGACAACTTTTCCACACTTCATTGTGATCTTTGTTCATTTAGTACTTCACAATTTTAAAATTTAACAATAGGGGGTTATTTTGAAGTATAAAGGTGTTAAAAAAAAAATTGAAAAAAAAATCATAAAAGGCTTGACTTTTACAGAAAAGTTCTATGGTATTAGTTTTCAAATTTTTAAAAACTGAAAAAAACTGAAAAAAAATTAAGTGCTGATAATCAGTCGGTTATGTTGTTTTGATTCTAAATGATTATAAATAAGAATGTTAAACATTTTGTTAATTCTTTTTGACAAAATGTAATAAAAACTTACCCCTTTAATTTATTTTTATGCAAAATTTAGTTAAAATATTGACAATTATAGTGTATATTTTAATTTACGCCTGGCCATATAGGTGTTTGCATTAAATATTTAAATTTCAACCGTTTTTTCAAATTTATATTGATATTTTTAATGCTTAGCCATATTTAAAATAAGAAATAAATAATACTTTACATTTTGTGTTGAGAGATGGTTAAATTACCCTAAATAAAAAATTTAATTTAGAGATTTTTTGATATGGAAATGATTTCTGCAATATCCAAAACTTTAATTTTGTCATCTTTTTCTTTCATTTTAAGCCCATCTTCCATCATGGTCATACAAAAGGGGCAAGCCGTTGCAATATAATCAGGATTTTGCTCTAATGCATGTTCTGTTCTTAACTCATATACCTCTTTATCACCAGTTTCTGCTTCTTTGAACATTTGAGCACCTCCTGCACCACAACAAAGCGACCGGGCCCGGTTCTGTTTCATTTCTACTAATTCACTGTTTAGCTTAGATAAAACAAATCTTGGTTCTTCGTAGATATTGTTTCCACGACCCAAATAGCAAGGGTCATGATAAGTAATTCGTTTTCCGCTAAATTCTTTGTCATTCAGCGATAAATTACCTTCTTTTATTAGTTTATCAATAATCTGGGTATGATGATATACTTCGTAATTACCACCTAAATCAGAATATTCATTTTTAAAAGTGTTAAACTCATGTGGATCGCAGGTAATAATTTTTTTAACATCATACATCTTTAATGTCTCAATATTTTGCATTGCCTGCATTTGAAACAAAAATTCATTTCCCGCCCTGCGTGCGACCTCACCAGAATCCGTTTCTTCTGTCCCCAAAATTGCATAACTAACTTTACAATGCTCAAGGATTTTTACAAATGCCCTGGTAATTTTTTTTGCCCGATCATCATAACTTCCAGCAGAACCAACCCAAAACAGGTATTCTGCCTTTTTATCCTGTGCAGCTAAATCTGCCATTACCGGAACTTTGATTAATCTTTTATTCTCCATTTTTTATATTTTTATATTGTTGTGTTATTGTATCGTTGTATTGCGGATACAAGGCATGTCTTGTATTTACCACATTATTCATTAATATACAATTCTTCTGCCCATTTATATCTTTCTGCTGCCGGATATTGCCATGGAGCACCATTATTTTCAATATTTGTTGACATAGCATTCAATGGTGATGGTGCTGCAGATTCTTCCATAAAAATATACCTTCTCAATTCCATAATGATGGATACCTGATCAATATTTACCGGACATTCATAAGTACATGCATTACATGTTGTACAAGCCCAAAGCTCCTCTGGTGTAATAAAGTTCCCCAATAAAGATATATCATCTGTAAATTCATTTCCATTTTTACGAATACCTTTTCCAAGCTCTTGAAGTCTGTCACGCGTATCCATAACAATTTTCCGGGGTGAAAGTTTTTTTCCGGTTAAGTTTGCAGGACAAACTGCTGTACAACGGCCACATTCCGTACAAGTATATGCATCCATAAGGTTTTTCCAACTTAGGTCTCGTACATCTTTAGCTCCAAAAGTGGCAATTTCCTCATCAGAGACAGCATCCTCTTCAATAATTCCCAAGGCTATTTTTACCTCATTGGTAACTGATTCCATATTATTAATGTAGGTTCTGGCTTTTAGTTTAGAATAATAAACATTGGGGAATGCCAGAAATACATGAAAATGTTTAGAGTAGGGAATATAGTTTAGAAAGGCAAATACTCCTACAATATGAAACCACCATCCGAATCGCTCTATAAAAATTAATGTGTTTTCAGGTAAACTACTAAATAATGGAATTAATAAACTACTAATTGGAAAATTACCTGTTTCAACATAGTGAATGGTTCCCAGGCTTTGTAAAATTTGATCGGCTGCATTCATCGATAAAAATGCGGACATTAATAAAATCTCTGTAATTAAAATAATATTGGCATCCAGCCTTGGCCAACTCGTCATTTCAGAGTTATGAAACCGCTTAACTTTAATAAGATTTCTTCTTAAAAGAAAAAAGATACATGCAGTAATAACGGCCATGGCAAAAACTTCAAAAGCCGAAACCAGGTAGTTATAGAATGGTAAAAATGCAAAAATCCGATGGTTACCTGTGATACCATCAATCATGATTTCAAGCATTTCAACATTTACGATAATGAAACCAACGTAAACCATGATATGTAAAATACCGGCAATAGGCCGTTTTGTCATCTTGGACTGTCCTATGGCCACTAAAAACATAGTTTTCCAACGTTTAGCCATATTGTCCTTAATATCCAGGTCTCTGCCCAATTTAATATTACGCACAATTATGCTGACATTTTTAGAAAAAAGAATAATGGCAGATAAAAATACGAGGATGAAAATCACATTAGTTATCATATCAAATGAATTTAATTTAACGATAATATTAATTTTGAATTTCAAATATAAGGATTTTAAATTTATTATGTATGCATAGCATTTGATTTTATTTCATTTATATTAAATAAATTTTTACAAACAAATAAAGTTATATATATTTATCTATTATTTAAGGAGTTAAAAGATTCTATAGTAAATGATTAATTTTATGTTTTTTGACATAAACTAAGGACTTAACAAGTTGAACACAGCAATTTGATAGAATGAATTGTGGGAGCAGAATATAAAATATTCATGATAATTAATTTAATTAACACAAGCATATTTATTTTGTATATGCTCATGAAAACATACGTGTTGAACTAAGTGTATGTACTTCGAAAATAGCAAAACAGGTTATATGACCACTAAAAATAATTAAAAAAAAACAGATGAATAATAAAGTTATATTAATTTCAATTATTATCACGGTTTTAGTTGTAAGTGGAATACTTTTAAAAACCAGCAACAAAACAAATAAATTAGGGAATAATCAATCAAAAAAAACAATAATTGAAAATGGTGAAATGATGTTTGACCTAAAAAATCCAAATAGTAAAATTAAACTTTCCAATAAACTACAAGAAATTTCTGCCCTTTCATATCATAAGGATAATCAGTTAGCTTGTCTGCAGGATGAAAAAGGTGACCTATTTGTTACCAATTACATGACAGGTGATATAGAACAAAAATATTCTATTACAGGAAATGGTGATTTTGAAGGAATTGAAATAATTGAAAATGTGGCTTACATGTTGCAAAGCAATGGTTTATTGGTTAAAATAGTTGATTTTACAGAAGAATCAAGGGTTATAACGGAACATAAAACGAGCCTGTCTGCTAAGAACGATTGTGAAGGGCTTTGTATTGATCTAAAAACAAAGCATTTGCTTATTGCCTGTAAAAATGTTCCGGACTTAATTAAAAGTTCTAAAAGCTACAAAAAAATGCGTGCAGTTTATGAATATGATATAACTAAAGAGAAGCTAAATCAAACACCTAAGTTTTTAATAAGCTTAGATGAAATAAAGAAAAAAACAGGAGAGAAAAAATTCATGCCTTCCGGAATTGCTGTACATCCAATTAACTATAATATTTATATAATAAGTTCAGTTGGTAATCTGATGATTGTATTGAACAGGGAAGGTGAAATAATTGATTTTGCACATCTTCCTGCTAAAGTTTTTCGTCAGCCTGAGGGAATTTGTTTTAGCCCTGATGGAAAAAAACTATTTATATCAAATGAAGGGAGGAATAAGAAAGGGAATATTTTAATTTTTGAGCAAAATAGTTATTAGTCATTTGTATATTAGTTTATTGTGCTGCTTTGAAATCCTGAAACTTGTCATTGGTAATTTGCTTCGCTGTCATTCATAGTCGTTTTATTAATTAATGTTTGACCGAAAATTCCAATTTCTGCATTATGCTCATCTTAAAAATCAATCATTTACAAAAGTAAACTCATGATTTTTAAGATTTTACAAGCCTTGAACTTGAAATTTTCCATTCAAACACTTAGTTTCCGTTCAGGCTAATTAGCAGATAATGACAACATAATGACCACCAATAATTAATATACCAATTTCTAAGATTATTCAATAGTGGAGTTGCTTACTTCAATTCTGGTATCACTGTGCATTGAAATACCAGGATAAACAGGGTACCATGAGCCACCAATATTATTACGAATGGTTGATTGATCTATACGGATGTTCCCTGAATGGTCATTAGTTACAAAAAAAATGGCCGAACCGTGTTCATTTACTTCATTTTTTTCAATAAGGGTTCCAAGTATAGTTAATGTCATTGTGTTGCCGTCGTTATAAATAGCTCCACCACTTCCACCGCCAGGAGTACCATCAGCAGCAGGATTTGCCCCATTACCAATTGCTTGGTTATGAGAGAAAAGACTGTTGATAATTGTCCATGAAACACCTATACTACTAATTCCACCTCCATTTGAACCTCTATTCCCATATCCTTCAGCTCCACCAAATGTGGTATTTACAATGTAAACCGGTAAATTCTCATATTGACTAAATACTCTTATCGCTGCTCCACCAACATCGGAACCTGTACCGGCACAAACATTATTAAAAAAGCGGCAGTTAACTGCTTTAAAGCGCCCACCGCGTACCCAAATCGCTCCACCACCATCAAATTCAGTTTCAGCTGTTGAGTTTCCATCAGCAAAAGTGATGTTTTGTACTGTTAATCGCGGATGATCCTGATTTTGACAATGAGAGGTAGTCCAGTTTTGATCCGGATCACAGGTATTCATATATAAAATACGTGATTTACCACCACCACTTAGCGTAACTAATCCACCACCATCAATAACTACGTTTGGGTTTGCATCATTAAAAACTTTAGCAGGCTGATTAAGCGTGATAATGATTGGTTCAGTACCACAATCAAAAACAATAGTCCCACCATGCGCTACAGCCTCAATAAAAGCCTCGGCAGTACAACTTTCAGGTGTACCAGTACCAATTATATAATCAGGGTTTGAAACATCTTCTGGTTCAGCTTCAACAGGAACAATATAATTTCCATCAGAATTCCCAGCTGGTGGACCATAAAGTGGATTGGCTAGTGGGTTATGAAATTCACTATTTGCTTCCTCTTTCTTGCAATTTATTAATAAAAGTAACAATACCAGGCTTAAAATATAGCTGATTGAATTAAAAGGAGAATATTTTATATTTTTCATTTTTGTTGAAGTGAATTGTACTGTTTTTTATAATTTATTCTTAAAAAGAGCTAACCTGCAAAATAAAGCAGGCTAAAGATTTACTAATATGTTTACTTTTTTTAGTTTCTCAAAATTCCAAAAACAACATCGGCTTACCCGAAATATCATACATGACTTGACACTAGTATCTTATTTTATTCTTAAATGATTTCCTAAAATCGTCATATTTTTTATTGGTATAAGCCTTTTCCGCAAAATAGCTTAGGATCGTTTCTAATGAAAAGGGTGGAACAAAACCATGTAATTCAGTTAATTGCTGTCCTTTATTATTAATAAAAAGTAAGGTAGGCATTATGAAACTTTGTTTTAAAAAAGCACGAGTTAATTCATGTGGTCCGGATTTTGTCCCGCCTTTATACGCTTTTCCGAAAAAGCTTAGGTTTTCAGTTAATGCTGCATTAAATTTTACAGGGATAAAGTTTTCATTGATAATATTGGCAATTACATTGATACGGTAGTTGGTTGAATCTGATATCCTGCATGATTGGCACCAACTGGTATAAACACTTAAGAAAATAAGTTTTCCTGTTTGTTTACTTAGTTTTTCAGCCTCAGCCAAACGATACCAATTAATGTTACCTGTAGTGTCAGGACGTAATGAATCAGGTATGGCATTTATTACCTTTTCTTCAAAATTCTTTTTGTATGCGCATTTAAAATATCGGTCAAAATCGTGCAAGTTTACTGATGAAAATAAATCTTCGGCAAAGTAAACTAAAAATGGCTCAAGTTCCGAAACGTTTTTGTAGCCTGGTATGGGATAAAACTTTTTATCGCGCCCCATATAAACTATTGTAGGAAACGAATATCTTCCGTTGAGTAAAAATTTTGCTAAATCATGCTTTGGTTTATTTCCTTCACCTGGATTGGTGTATGTTTTATTTTGAAAAGTAAGCGTATCAAATGTTTCAGCATCAAACCGAACATTAATAAAGTTCCTGTTCATGTAGTTAGCAATTCCTTTATGGGCAAAGGAGGTTTTCATCATGTGTTTACACCATCCGCACCATTCAGTATATACATCAATAAAAAGAGGTTTTGCCTGTATTTTCAATAAACTGTCCGCTTCTTCAATCGAGTACCATTTTACATCAGATGGTTTTATAATTTCCTGTGATAAAGAATTGTTTCCAATCAAGAGGAATAAAATTAATAAAATGCTTGTGATGAACTTTTTAAGCAGATCTAAATTATTCATAAAAATTAATAAAAGTTATTTATTTAAGATTAACCGAACTTAGAAATTCGGATTTTGCTTTTAAAACTTTGTTTGCAATGTAAGCCATTAATTCCTCATTGCCATCAACGTGGTATTTTGTTAGTGAATCATAGTACTGAACCGCTGTTTCAATTTTACCTATTGCGATATTAAAATCAATATGAAACTGGCAAAAACCAACATATTCAGTTATATGAAAAAGCACCCTTTCCGGATATAGTTCGTCAAGCCTGGTTTTATTTTCAAATATCTCATAAATTTTATCAAAGCGCTTTTCATCTATAAGAAATTCTCCATAGTATAGCTTCATAAACAGATAATCCGGGTGTTTTTTATAATCATCATCAATGCTTTTTTTAATTTTAACCATTTTACCTTTCTCATATAACCATTTATAATACATCGCTTTAAATACAGGATTATCAGGAAATAAGCTAATTTGTTTTAATATTGATTTATCCAATCTTCTTCTTTTTGAATTCATTTTATTTAAAAGTTGGAGATGTGCTTCTTCTTCTTCTTCGGTTTTATTAATACCCAAATCAATAGGTTCATAAGTTATTTTTTCATCAGGAATATCGAAAGGGGAATCAGGAATATCATCAAAAAATAATTGTGCAAATAACTCTTGAAAGCCCTGTTCGTCAACTTTTTTTGGTGATATGGCTATAAAATATATTGTTTCAATTATCCTAACAATTGTTATTGGCTCATAATTTTCGGGAATATTTTTAATATCTATGTTTTTTTCCTCCTCAAACATCTCAAAAAACACTTCAAAATATTCATCAATCTCTTTTTCTGAATTGTTTGAAAGCAATTCGTCCATCATTTCTTTTTTACTATCAAAGCCCAATTCTTCATATTCAAGTGGCAATTCATCTAAAAAACCAAATTCTTCGTCGATATTTAAAATTTTATAATTCTCTTTGCCAATTGTTTTATCAAGTATTTTTATAACATCATAATTTTTATTTTCGTTATCAATAACCACAATTGGACTACCCAATTTACCAAATTCAATATCCATAAATTCGATTTCTTCAGTATCTTCTTCAAGAAAATATTGTGTTTTAATAAAATCTTTATGAGGTTTTATCCCTATCTCATCCGCAAATTCAACAGCACCCCATATGATATTATGGACCAGGGCGTAAGAGCAGGTTACATCATCATCTTCTAAAAAATCTTCTATCTCATCTTTATGTTTGTTGGTAACAAAAAAGGTCTCTTTGACTCCCGCACATAATAAATCCACGTAAAAAATTGCTGCGGAATAATTATCATTAATATGTTTTCGCGTTATTATTATCGTAGTCTGACCAGATTCTTTCCAGTTGGATATTATATAACAGTTGTCAATAGGAAGCTTGCGAAGCTGATTTTTTAAAAAACTGTTTTCGTTAAATTTTTGAGCAACTTTATAATTACCTTTTTTTCTTTTCCTGCTTTTTGCCATTTTTCGTTATTTATTTCTGTTAAATATTAGATTATCTTCGTATTAGTAAGTGAAGTGAACATTTTAATTTTAACTAAATATATGAAAGAATTACATAGATTATCATAACGCTTTCCTTAAAATTGGATTTGATAATTTATGGATACCATATTTATAATTGTTAGAGGCAAAATGTTACAATAGAATTAAATAATCAAGCCACAATAACTAGTTTTTTTGGTAAAAATTTAGTATATTTGGGTATCCCCAAACATTTATACTTTATTTATGAGTGGCCCCAAAAGTTTTTCAGTTCATGTTTTCGATGCCAATCTTAAAAAGATCTTTAAATTACAGTCACAAATAAATCAAATATTTCAGGAATTACAGAATTTTTTTGTACTTGATAAGGAATTGAGTATAAGCTTTGATTGCAATGATTTTATAAATAAAAATCTGGATCAGGCAAATAAACACCTTAAAAGTTTTGAATTGGGAGTTAAAGGGACTGTACAGCAGGCTGAACATGATAAAATTAAAAAAAATATTAAATCAAAAATCAAAAGCTTAAATAAGATCCTTAAAAATGTAAATGATAAGAAAAAAGATTTTCTGGATAAAAGACAGGATTATCTTTCTTATGTTTCTTACAATAATTATTTTGAAAATGCACATCATTCTTTTGACCAGTTTAAAACTAATCTTACAGACTACCTTGAAAAAAATATTAAGAATGATGATCCCGGGCTTTTTAAGAAATCAAAAAATCAAATTAATAAGGTTAAATCCAGTATTAAAAAACTTGAGTTTAAATTTGGGTTTCAGGATTTGGAAGAGAAAGGCAAACAAAAGGTAAACCTACATATTAATCAAAATGAAGATAAGGTTAGTGAAATTAGGAATCAAATAGCAAAAAAGAAATTGGCAGAATCTTTATCTCAAAAAATGGACACAACAACCACTAAAATCGTAAAAGAAAATAAAGAAATAGGGCATCTAATTAATAAAATCAATGATAAACTAGACCTTGTTGAAAATGATAAAATACGAAAGAGATTTAAAAATGAATTAGTAAATCTAAGAAAAAGTGAAGTGCTGACAGGTTCATATTTTTATAAGGAATTTTTAGATGGCATGAAACAATCAGAACAAAACCAGGATTTTAAGCGAGAAATAAAGAATTTAATTTATGAAATAAATTATACAGAAATAGCGGATAATTTGTTGAATGGAAAAAATAAAATTCTGCAATATGCTATTGAATTATTAGAATCGAATACAATTAAACATTATAAGTTTGAAGATTTTAAAACGCAATGTCACTTTTTAAAAGAAGAAAATAAAGAAATTCTTGAAAATGAATTTGTTAAACAAAAAGAAAATGAATTTTTAAAGACTCAGCTCGTTAACAGTTTGAAAAATATGCATTACCAGGTGATGGATGATATGGAAGTGATAGATTTTGAAAAACAATCTGATTTTTTATTCAAAGTGCCGAATCAAAGCAATTATCTAAATCTAAAAATTGGTAAAAATAATTCAATTGCCTATAATTTTTTAATCGAAGAGAATAAACAAGAGTTGAGCATTGAACAGAAACGCAGAAAGGTAATTGAAATGGAGAGTACTTGCGATGAATTTTACGACGTATTAAAAAACCTGGAAAGTATGGGGCTTGAAATTGATAAAATCAAAAGCAGCGATGCGGATATTGATAAACTTTTGCAGATCCCCAAAAAATACCGTGCAAAAATTAAGGAAGCAGCTGTGGAAAGACGAAGAGCAAAGCAAATAAAAACAAAAAAAAGGTATTTGGATGAATGAATAAAAGAGGCTGAGGCTGAGGCGAAGGAAGCTTTTTGAAACATTATTGGTTAAATTGGTATTTCAGAATAAATAAGCAGTCTTAAGGAAGTTAATTAATGAACCGGTAAGGTATATTTAGGCTACCTTCGCCTTTGCCTCAGCCTCAGCCTATTAATTTATTGCTCAGTAGGATTAAATCTATTTACAGAATCTTATAAATGCAAACTAATCTTCAAAATCAAAAAAATGAACCTACAAGAAATTTTCCCACGTTGGATGTCAGAATTCAGGCGATTTCAAAATCTTAAATCACAAATATTTTTATATGGAAATGTTTATGATTGCTACTACTTTCCGGTTAATCATCAAGTCGCAAAAACAGAAGAGGAATTGCAGTGGAGCAAGTTCCCGGATATAGAAACATTAATGCGTCGATATTTGCTAAACGAAAACTATGAAATAGTTGCATATTTTGATATTATTGATGGTCTGGAAGTTCATTCTACGGATGAAAAAATTAATAAGAATACCATACTTAAGTTTCTGTCCGAAGACAATAAAAAGGCAAGTGAAGATTATAAAAATGCGGATATCAGGCAAGTTGTAAACAATCTTGATAATGTGCTTAGTTTTTTTAGGTATTTGGTAGCAAACAAAAGTAAATTAAGTGCTGGCATTATTAATTATTCTTCGCGTTTTAGCATGAACCCAAATTCTTTGGCTGAAAACGAACGACGAATTTTTTTAAAATTACTAAAAGCAGCTCAGGAAGCCCGTACAATTAGAACACCAGAAGGGAAGAAAAATAATATTCTGATTTTTATTTGTGATAAATTAAATGATATTCCAAGTTGGTTACTACTTGATAATCCTCTAACCAAGGGAATTGAAATTCTAAAACCTGACAAAAGCGAACGATTGAGATTTTTTAATGTCCAGAATCAATTTTTCTATCATGAAAATGTGGAAGTTGATCAGAAAGAAATACCTGATAGATTTGTAAACTTAACTGATGGCTTTACAAATAGCGAATTAGAGGACTTGATTGTTATTTCGGATCAGGAAAAAATCCATATCAATAATATTCAACAAATTGTAGATCTATTTAAATATGGAGTTAAAGAAAATTTCTGGCAGGATTTACCCAAAGAGAAAATAAATAATGCTGATAATGAGCTGAAAAAGAGGGTAATGGGACAGGATAATGCCATACAAAAAAGTGTTGAGATTATAAGGAGGGCTAAGCTTGGTTTAAATTCCATTGACCAAAAAACACCTAAAAGCAAACCAAAAGGAGTATTGTTTTTTGCAGGTCCTACCGGTGTTGGAAAAACAGAATTGGCCAAGTCATTGGCTGAATTGATTTTTAGTGACGAAGATGCCATTGTACGTTTTGATATGAGCGAATATAATGATAGCAATTCCGATGTAAAATTAATTGGCGCACCTCCCGGATATGTGGGTTATGAGGAAGGTGGACAGCTTACCTCAAAAATGAAATCAAAACCATTCTCTATCATTCTATTTGATGAAATTGAAAAGGCCCACCCGATTATTTTCGATAAATTTTTACAAATTCTGGATGATGGCAGATTAACGGATGGCAAAGGCGAAACTGTGTACTTCACAGAATCTTTAATCATTTTTACCAGTAATTTAGGAGTATATAAACTTGACCATGAAGGCCGACGTGTTCAAAATATTCTTTATGATGACGATTATGAAACCATGTCGGAAAAAATTATGAATGAGATTATCAGGTTTTTCACTACCACATTGAACCGACCGGAAATATTAAACCGTTTTGGGGATAATTTTGTAGTTTTCGACTTTATCAGGCCACCGGTTGATAAACTCATTTTTCAGAAGAACATGAATGTGATTAAACAAAACTTGTTGAAACAAAAGAACTGCACTTTTGAGTACGATGATGAATTCACTAATTTATTTCTCAAACATTATGTTGAAGAGAATTTACATATGGGTGGAAGGGGCATTATCAATAAAATTGAAACAGAAATTAAAAACGGCATTACAAATTTTATGTATGAACAGGAAAAGTCTGAGGATCTGAATTTTAGAGTATTTATTGATGCGAATAATTCGGTAGAATTTGAGCTTATAGCATAAATGTTTCTAGAAGACCGTTATCGCAAGGCACGAAGCGATCCCTTACATTTAGGCTATGCTGCCAACTTTTATAAACAAACATCAAAGCTTAGATTGGGGGATTGCTTCGTTTCACTCGCAATGACGAATAAAAAGGGGTTTTCGTTAACATATTTTAAAACAAACAAATGGAAAAATCGGATAAAACCCAGATATATTCCGATAATAAAACAACTACTTACAAAGATCAAAGTAGGCTGACTAAACCCTCTGTTCATAATTTGAAACCTGATGATAAGCTTATTCTCAATGAAAATGAATATACCATTATTGAAATAATTTCAGAAAGTACCGGCGAGGCAGTAATTTATAAAATTGAAGATGCCAAACAAAATACCCATGCTTTAAAGCTATATTTTGAATTTCATAATATTGAAAATGAACCAAATACAGAAGCACTTTCAAGAATAAAAAATATTGATGACGAGGACATCTTAAGATTACTGGATTTTGGAACGGGTATAAACAAATACAAAGGGAGGTATTGCTTTGAAATTTCTGATTTTGCTTTTGGTTTTGATTTGTTGAGTATTGAAAATATAAAAGAAAAATATAGTGTAGACTTTATTACGAAGGAAGTAATTCCTCAAATATTTAAGGGTATTCTCAGGTTGCATGAGAATAAAATTTATCATTGCGATTTAAAACCACAAAATGTATTTTATCTTGATAAAGAACAAATTGAAATTGTAATAGGTGATTATGGCTCATCCAAAACGTTTGAGTTTGATGCTGCTAAAAGTTCACGTAAAACCACCACCGTAAAAGGAACTGATTTTTATTTACCACCGGAACAGGCTCGGGGTTTTATCTCAGAAAAAAACGATTTTTATTCCTTTGGGATGATATTGCTACATTTATTTTATCCTGAGGAAATTCTCACCGACCTAAATGAGCCAAAAAGTTTAAATCATAGTAAATTCAAACAATTAATTGAACGACAATTTGAGGCTAAACCCATAGTTGATTTCAACCCGAACTATCAAAGAATAAATAGTCTGATTGAAGGGCTAACACTTGTGGATTTTAATTTGCGCTGGGGAAAAGATCAGGTTCAGCAATGGATTGATGGCAAGGATATTAATGTAATTTACAAAAAGTCAAGCCAGCTAAAAACGGAAGCTGAAAAAAGTAAAGAAAAGGCATTAATATTTGGTGAATATACCATATCGAACCCTAATGACTTAAGGTATTACATTTTAAGTGATAAAAACTGGTATGCTGACCTTATTGAAGATACAGATAACCGCGAAGATTTCTTTTTATGGATGCTGAACTTGTATGATGGTGATAAAAGCAAGCGTTCAGCACTTAATCGTATAATAAAATATTACAGTCAGGAAGGTCTTGATTTTGTTGCTGACGCAATAATCCGCTTTTTTATTCCTGAACATTCGGTAATTTTTGGTTTTAAATCCTTTGATTTTTCAGGAACAGACAATTTAAAGAAAACTACGGCGAAAGCTTTTTCACATCTGATTTTTAAACTATGGAATAATTCATCTGATAAAGACATTAGACTATACATATTTAGGTACGAATTTGCGCTAAGGCAATTACATGAGAAACAAAAAGAAGGTGTACACGCAATAAGAATTCTTTTAAATAAACTAAAATCAAAAGGAAAGATAAGATCAGATTTTTATAATTATAAGGTTTTTGCCTATACTTCGGTTTCAAAAAAATCATTAAATAATATCAAACAATTTTTATATGATTATTTGCCCAGACAGGGAATAGTTGAGTTTATTAAAATTAATGAACATGAGGAATTACACTATTATTTTAATAAATCACTAACTAATTATTTTAGTAACATTGGAATTACCCGTGGCTTAGCTGAAAGAAAGTCGAAAAAAAGTATATCTGTTAAATATGCTACGGAATATGTATCACTTGAAGATTTTTGCGATAAAACAACAGAAAATACTATCTCAGAAATTTGCAAAGTGCATTCAATTCCCAGAGAGTTACTCACAAACGAGTCCTTAAATAAATTCAATAATGATTTTAAAACAGCCTATGGTAAGTTATTAAGTAACTTAACTAATGAATACAACAAATTAAAAAAAGAATTCAAAAACGAATGGAGAACTTTGGATAGTTCTACCGAACTTAAAACTATTCTGCTTGGGGAATATGAAAAAATTCAAACCGCTGACTATTTAATCCAATTAATCAGAAAAGAAGGACAAAAACTTAAAAAGATAAAACAAAAAGAACTTGAAAGATACAAACGAGGACGAAAAGCACGAGTAAAACAAAGACTTCGCATTTTTACTAAAACTGTATTTATTGTGCTAATTATCATGCTTGTATGGCCGCGCACGCTGTTAAATAGCTTTAATAAAAAGGATATGATACTTAAAGGTGTGGAAATTATTCCTGTTGAGGGTGGTACTTTTAAAATGGGCAGAAACAAGGGGAATTGGAATGAAAAACCTGCACATAAAGTTACACTTGATGATTTTTATATAGGTAAATATGAAGTTACAAATGAGCAGTTTGCCAGGTTTTTAAATGAATATCAATCAGAAATGGTGAAATCAGGACAGGATTCAGGCCAAATTATGATTGAATTAAGCAATTGGAATATTGAAAAAATTGATAATGTATGGGGCGCAAAAGTAGGATATAATAATAGTCCGGTTCAAAATGTGAGCTGGTATGGTGCAAATGAATTTTGTAAATGGGCAGATGGAAGGCTTCCAACGGAGGCAGAATGGGAGTATGCTGCACGGGGAGGAGTTAAATCCAAAGGCTATAAATTTTCAGGAAGTAATATCTTGGATAGCGTAGCTTGGTATAAGAATAATTATAAACGTTATGTTCATTCAGTTGGAACTAAAATGCCAAATGAACTGGGAATATATGATATGAACGGTAATGTTCGGGAATGGTGCGAAGACTGGTACGATGCCTGGTATTATAGAATAAGTCCAAGGAAAAACCCATGTAACACAAAAATGCCTTCGCGAAAAGGGCAACGTATAATTCGAGGTGGGGCATATTACACCGGTAAAAAGCAGGCTAACATATATTTTAGGGAGAAAAAAATTCCGCAAACAGTAATTTTTTATCAAGGTTTTAGAATTTGCTGGGAAAATGATTTTAAAAAAAGGAAGAAAGCCTTAGTTTCTCTTGAATACCATGATACTAATGGTAAGTCCAACAAGAATAATAAGAAAGTTAATAAATCTCAAATTCAACAATCCCTAAAAAGGAAGTTTGAAATGATTTATGTAAAGGGCGGATCTTTTACCATGGGTAATAAAAAAGCAGGTTCGCTTGAACATGTGGAACATAAGGTCACTTTAGATGATTTTTATATCAGTAATTTAGAGATATCAAATGAGCAATTTTGTAAATTCCTTAATGAATATGGTTCAGAAAAAGTTAAATTAGGTGATTATCATGGAAAATTAATGATTGAACTAAGCAGCAAATATATTTATAATGACTGGGGTGTTCACAAAATCTGGGATAAATGGCAGCCGGCAGATACATATGAGAATTTCCCTGTAATTTATGTCACCTGGTACGGTGCTTATGAATATTGCAAGTGGGCAGGTGGCAGGTTACCTACGGAGGCTGAATGGGAATATGCTGCCCGTGGTGCTTCATCGCGAAATGCAACCACTTATTCCGGGAGTAATAGTGCCTGGAGAGTTTCGTGGAATGAAACGAATTCAGGTGAGCTATCACATCCGGTAGGTACCAAAAGGCCAAATAAGCTGGGACTGTATGATATGAGCGGTAATGTTTGGGAATGGTGCGAGGATACTTATAGTAAATATTATTATAAGAGAAGCCCCAAATATAATCCATGCAATAATTATGGGCATAATGAAAATGTGTTCAAATGTATTAGGGGTGGGTCATATTCAAGACCTTTACAGCTTGCAAAAACATACCAAAGAAATGCAATGCATCCTTTGCTCTCAAATTATTCTGATGTGGGATTTCGGATTGTTAAGCCTATAAGTAAACAGTAAACATATTGACTTGCATAGTTGCTAAAACTTGGTAAGTCTAAAATACTTATAAGAGGGTAGTAGGCAGTATAATAAATCCGACAAGTAGGGATAGACCTGAAAGCGTGCTTGCACCTTTCAGCGTCATAATTGTAAATAGCAAGCAATTAGCAGTCGGACAATAAACAAACTGGAGGCTGTAAGCTGAAAATCAATAGCTTGCTAAAAATTAGGGTTCATAAAAAAAGGTTATGAAAAAATCCGACAAAACAAAAACATATTCCGACAGTAACAAAACGTCTATTTATGGAGATTCCGTCAAACTTACTAAGAAATCAGTTCATAATCTGAAAGCAGGTGATAAAATTGTTCTGAAGGATAAAGAATATCTCATTATTGAAATTATATCCGAAAGCACCGGCGAAGCAGTTATCTATAAAGTTAAGGATACTGAGAAAAATACCTTTGCTTTAAAACTATATTATGAATTCCACAATGCAGAAAATGAACCAAATACAGAAGCTTTAACAAGAATACAAAACATTGAAGATGAGGATATTTTAAAACTCATAGATTTTGGTACAGGCGTAAATAAATTTAGAGGAAAATATTGTTATGAAATTTCAGATTTTGCTCATGGTTTTGATTTACTAAGCATAGAAAGTATTAAAGAAAAATACAGCTTGTATTTTATTGAAAAAGAGCTTATTCCTCAAATTTTCAAAGGAATTCTTCGATTACACAATCATAAAATCTATCATTGCGATTTAAAACCTCAAAATGTATTTTATCTTGATAAAGAACAAAAAGAAATTGTAATTGGTGATTATGGTTCGGCAAAAACATTCGAGTTTGATGCAGCAAAAAGTTCAAGAAAAACCACAACAGTTAAGGGAACTGATTTTTATTTACCCCCCGAACAAGCCAGAGGATTTATTTCCGAAAAAAACGATTATTATTCCTTTGGAATGGTTTTACTACATCTGGTTTACCCTGAGAAGATACTCTTAAACGAAGATGAACCTAAAAGTTTGAGTCATGCAAAACTCAAACAAATTATCGAAAGACAGTTTGAAGCCAAACCAATTATAGATTTCAACTCAAAGTACAAAAGAATAAACAGCTTTATTGAAGGTTTAACATTGGTTGATTTTAATTTGCGATGGGGTGAAAATGAAGTAAAAGCTTGGATAGAAGGAAAAAGTGTTGAAGTATATTATAAAAAAGAAATCTTAAAAATTGATGATAATAAGTATTCTGAAAAAACTCTGATATTAGAAAATTATAAAATTAATTCAGTATATGATTTAAGGGCATACATCCTTAATGAACAGAATTGGTATGCAGATTTGCTGGAAGATGATGACAATCGAAAGCGTTTTATGGCTTGGTTTTTAATCTTGTATGAAGGAGACCGAAGTAAACGTTCTGTATTTAACCGTATTGTGAAAAATTACAGCCAGGATGGTATCGATTTTATTGCCGATGCAATAATCCGGTTTTTCATTCCCGAACATCCTGTGTCAATTGGCCTGAAATCGTTTAATTTTGCTGAAACTGATGATGTTATGAAATCCACTGCTTTAGCATTTTCCCATCTGATTTTTGATTTGTGGGATAATTCAAGCCAGAAAGATATTAAGCAATTTATTTTTAGCTATGAATTTGCATTAAGACAGATAAAAAATCAGGCGGAAGCCCATAAAGCTTTAAAAATTTTATATCTAGAACTTTCTATAAATGAAAATGTAGAAAATGATTTTAAAGATTACAAGGTTTACGCTTATACCAAAGTAAATAAGGAATCATTAGAGCTTGTTAAGAAGTTTCTTACAGAACTGACAGCAACTGATATAGAGATAGAAATCATTTCGCTTGATCGGGAAAATAATTTATCTTATAATGTTAATAAATCAACATTAGGCTATTTTAAAAGTATAGGTATTGATAGGGCAATTTCTTATCTTTCTATAACAGATCAAACAATTGCTTTAAGATTGCCGGAATCTTCAAAATATTTGGATGTATTTATTGAAGAAACTTTTGAAAACTTTATAGAAGATTTTAAAAATAAACACAATATTACTTATGATATTAGCCCGAATTCAGCAAAAAAAATAAAAGAAAGTTTAAAATTAACTTATATTAAAATTCTTAAAAATACTAAAAATGAACTAACCAGTTTGAAAAATGAGTTTTCAGCAAGAATTAAAAAGATTTACGGGTTTAGCACAGATTTTAATACGATAAATAATTTTCTTCAAAATATAAAATATGATAAAGCCCGACAAACCTATAATGATATTATTACTTTTAAAGAGGAAATAAAAAAAGTTTTTGAAGCCAAAGAGATTTTAAGGAAATGCTTTAACATGGCAAAAAAATCGAGTCTTGCAAGGCCTTTTTTGAAAGAAGCAGCTGGGCTGATAAAAACCAATAATTATAAGGAAATAGAAAAGGCATGGCAAATTTTAACAAAAAAACATTCTTTTGAGTCTCGAAATAATATTTATCTGGAAAATAAGGGACATAGACAAATATCATATGAAAAAATAAAAGGTATTAAAAAAATTGAATCAGATTTGTGTTTTAATTCATTAACGATGAGTCCCAATGGAGACTATTTTGTTACTACAGATGATGAAGAAAATTCTTTTACGGTATATAGTCCACATTTAAAAATAAAAAAAATTGTTTATAAAAATTTAGATTTTAATATACTACGAACTGCTATTAGCAATGATGGAAAGAAAATTGCCTGTATGGGTGATGAAATTGAAAAAGTCATTATTTATGACTTCTATTCCGAAAAAACAATTCTAACTTTAGAAGAACAAAATCATATTGTTGAGAATATAGCATTTAGTTATGACGAAAAATATCTTGCAGCTAAAGGTAACAGCAAATTACTAATTTGGAATTTGAAAAACGGGAAAGTTGAAAAGGTGATAGATTCATGGGGTTCTTTTTGTTTTCATCCTTTTAAAAGTTTAGTGGCTTTCGGAAATTCGGATAAAGAAATTACACTCATAAACATAAGTACCGACGAACAATCAATTATTTCAGGAGAACATACCGGTATTATTTGGGGCCTTTGTTTTAGTCCTGATGGCAAATTGATTGCAAGTAAATGTGATAATATATTACGGATATGGGATGTTAAAACAGGTGAGTTAGTTCATACTTTAGTCGGACAAAATGAATCTATTTATAGTGATTTTTATTTCAGCCCGAACGGAAAATTTCTAGCAGCTTTTCTTAAATCTGATAGTGTCAGATTTTGGTGTGTGACTACAGGCAAACCTGTGTTTACACTTAAAAATTTCAGAGATATTTCTGCCGGGCTAGCTTTTCATCCGGACAATGAATATATTGTAATTGCATACAGTTGTAAGCTACTCTTAATTTATTTTAAAAATCTATCCGAAATAAAAATTAAAGATTTTATAATATTTGAAAATGAGCAGTCCTTGCATTAAGTATTAAAAAATGGCAAAAAAATCCGACAAAACTAAAACCTATTCTGATAGTAATAAAACAACTATTAATGGAGATTCCGGCAAACGCACAAAGGAGTCGGTACATAATTTGAAAGCGGGAGATAAAATTGTTCTAAAAGATAAAGAATACCTCATTAGTGAAATAGTTTCCGAAAGTACAGGCGAAGCAGTAATCTATAAAATTGAAGATGCCAATAAAAATACCCTTGCTTTAAAACTATATTTTGAATTTCATAACTCTGAAAATGAGCCAAATACAGAAGCGCTGGAAAGAATAAACAAAATTGAAGACGTAGATATTTTAAATTTAATAGATTTTGGTACAGGCGTAAATAAATTTAGAGGAAAATATTGTTATGAGATTTCTGATTTTGCTTATGGTTATGATTTATTAAGTATTGATAGCATTAAAGACAAGTATAGTCTGGATTTTATTGAAAAAGAGCTTATTCCACAGATTTTTAAAGGTATCCTACGATTACATGAAAACAAAATCTATCATTGCGATTTAAAACCTCAAAACGTTTTTTATATTGATAAAGAGCAAAAAGAAATAGTCATTGGCGATTACGGTTCAGCTAAAACTTTTGATTTTGATGCAGCAAAAAGTTCACGCAAAACAACTACCGTAAAAGGAACAGATTTTTATTTACCACCAGAGCAGGCAAGGGGCTTTATTTCAGAAAAAAACGATTATTATTCCTTTGGGATGATATTACTGCATTTGTTTTATCCTGAAAAAATACTCTTAAATGTAAGTGAACCCAAAAGCCTGAGTCATGCAAAACTCAAGCAAATTATTGAACGACAGTTTGAAGCAAAATCAATAATAGATTATAATCCTGATTATAAAAGAATTAACAGCCTTATTGAAGGCTTAACTCTTGTTGATTTTAAGCTCCGCTTGGGTAAAGACCAGGTTCAGCAATGGATTAAAGGTGAGGATGTTGAAGTTTCATATCGGAAAACAAAGGATTCGACAGATTCAGAAAAAACTTTGGTGTTTGGAAAAAACACAATTGGATCTGTATATGATTTGCGAGACTATATTCTGAACAATAAAGATTGGTATGCCGATTTAATTGAAGACGAAGATAACAGAGGCAAATTTATGAATTGGATGCTGAATATGTACGAGGGTGACAGAAGTAAGCGTTCAACATTTAACCGGATTGTTAAACAATATAGTCAGGATGGTATTGACTTTGTCGCAGATGCAGTTATCCGCTTTTTTATTCCTGACTACCCGGTAGTATTCGGTTTTAAAACATTTGATTTTGAAAACTCCGAAGATTTAATGAAAACAACAGCACAGGCATTTTCTTATCTGATTTCTGATTTATGGGGAAACTCTTCCGACAAGGATCTGCAACTATATATTTTCAGATATGAGTTTGCTTTACGCCAATTAACTAAAAACCACAGGGAAGCTAAAAAGATTTTAAATATTTTATATAATGAACTGAATATAAAAGAAAAAATAAAGAGAGGTGTTTTTAATTATCAAGTTTTTGCATATACTTTGGTTTCAAAAGAGTTATTAAATGCTATTAAAAACTTCCTTTTTGAATACATGCCGGTAAAACTCAGTATAAACTTGAAAAAAATAGATTCTGAAGGCATTCTGTATTATGACTTTGAAAAAGGCCTGTCTGAATATTTTTCTGAAATAGGAATAAACAATGTATTATCAAGAACCACAGACGAGTATATTAAAATTGTTCCTTATGACAGATATCATACTGAAAAAATATTTTATGATAAAACTATAGATCATACAATAAAAAGTATTTATACCAAACATAGGACTGAAAAAAAGTTTTTAGTGTCTGGTTTAGATCTGTTCGAAAAAAAGTTTAAAAGTGAATTTGAAAAACTATTTAAAGGTTTAAAAGAAGAATATTACAACCTAAAACTTTCCAAGAAATTAAGGAAAGACATTAAGATAAGAAAATATCTGAACAATATAAAAGCTGTAATTTTTAAAAATAAATATCATCAATTTTGTTTAGCATATTACTCAATAGAGCAAATTAATAAACGTATTGAAAAGATATTAGAAAATGAAAAAGAACAGTTATTATATGAAAGAAGAAAACAGGAGGAAGCTGAAGAACATGATCGTGAGGAGGAAGCATTCCATAGGTCAGAAAGACGAAGTATAATTAATATAGTTTTGATAATAGCTATAACTTTTATTTCGATTTCTTCTATAGCTATGTTTATTAACATATTTGACTACATTAAATCTAAAAGGAATTTTGATAATATTCTTGAAAAAGAAATTGCTGTGCAGCAAATAGATATGGTGTATGTCAAAGGCGGAACTTTTACAATGGGGAGCGAAGAAGGTGAAGAAAATGAAACTCCTATTCATACTGTTGCTTTAAATGATTTTTACATAAGTAAATACGAAATAACTAATGAGCAATTTTGTTGGTTTTTGAATATTTACGGTTCAGACACTGTAAAGGAAGGCGAACACAAGGGAAAGAAGATGATTTATTACACAAGCGGCAAAGAAAAATGGCTATGGAAAGGCTATATCGAAGATTATAGTTATGAGAACCAGGGAATTAATTTTACAGAAAAAGCCTGGAGACCAAGAATAGGATATGATAATTATCCTGTTATTAAAGTTACATGGTATGGAGCAAACGAGTTTTGCAATTGGGCAAACGGCAGATTACCCACAGAGTCCGAATGGGAATATTCAGCAAGTAGCGGATCAGAAAAATCTGCAACTAAGTATGCCGGCAGCAACAGAATAGATAATGTAGCATGGTATTCTGATAATTCTAACGATAAAACACATGATATAGGAGAAAAAGAATCGAACGAACTCGGTATTTATGATATGAGCGGTAATGTATGGGAATGGGTTGAAGATTGTTATGACAAAGATTACTATAGTAAATGCCCTGAAAAAAATCCTGTTAATTTAACAAAAAGCAGTTATAAAGTAATACGAGGCGGCGGGTTTGAAAGTAAGAAATCCGATAATACAATAACACACCGAGGAAATTATAAAAGAGATAGTAGGGATACAGATATAGGTTTTAGATTATGCAGAGATAAAAAATAATAATAAAAAAACACTTACCATCATGTAAATCATGTAAAAAATGAAATACGACAAAACAGAAACATACACAGACAACAACAAAACAACGGCATACGGTACTCATGATAAACGAACAAAACCTTCTGTTCATAATCTGAAAACCAACGATAATATTATTCTGAACAATAAAGATTATAAAATAATCGAAATTATTTCAGAAAGTACAGGCGAGGCAGTTATTTATAAAATAGAAAACGATAAAAAAAACATCTTGGCACTAAAACTATATTATGAATTTCACGATATTGAAAATGAACCTAATACAGAAGCATTATCGCGTATAAAAAAAATAAAAGATGTAGATATTTTAAACCTGATTGATTACGGAACGGGTATAGATAAATATGAAGGAAAATATTGCTTTGAAATATTAGATTTTGCACAAGGCTCTGATTTGTTGAACATAAAAAATCTTAAAGAAAAATATACTGCTGATTTTTTAGAGAAAATTGTTGTACCTCAAATCTTTAAGGGAGTACTAAAATTACATGAAAATAGAATATATCATTGCGATTTAAAACCACAAAACGTATTTTTTGTTGATAAAGAACAAACCGAAATTGTAATTGGCGATTACGGTTCTGCAAAAACTTTTGATTTTGATGCTGCTAAAAGCTCACGAAAAACCACAACAGTAAAAGGTACAGATTTTTATTTGCCTCCAGAGCAAGCAAGAGGTTTTATTTCAGAAAAAAACGATTACTATTCATTCGGAATGATTCTATTACACCTGCTGTATCCCGATGAATTAATCATAAACGAATCTGAGACAAAAAGTTTGAGCCGTCAAAAGCTAAAACAAATTATAGAAAATCAATTTGAAGGCGAACCGATAATTGATTACAATCTTAGTTATCAAAGAATTAATGACCTTATTGCTGGTTTAACACTTGTTGATTTTAATCTTCGTTGGGGAAAAGAACAGGTTAAACAATGGATAGCAGGTGAAGAAATTGAAATAATTTACAATAAGTCTGCTAAAAAAGAAACTAGTACACAAAAGACAAAAAAACTAGCATTAACTTTTGGCAAGCACAAAATATCTAAACCGGATGATGTAAGAGATTATATTTTAAATGATGAAAATTGGTATGCAGATCTAATAGAAGATACAGATAACAGAAGGGAATTTGTTAGCTATATGTCAAAAGATAACAGCAATGTCCCTACTATATTTAACAAAATCATAAAGTATTACAGCCAGGACGGTAAAGACTTTGTAGCAGAAGCAATAACTCGTTTTTTCGTTCCGAACCACCCTGTTACTTTAGGCAATAAGTCGTTTGATTTTTTCAACACAAATGACATAATGAAAACGACAGCCGAAGCATTTTCATATTTGATTTTTACTTTATGGAAAAAATCATCTGACTATGACATACGATTGTTTATATTTAAATACGAGCTTGCAGCAAGACATTTGGTCGATAAGCAGCCCGAAGTTCTTGAAATTTTAAAAATTTTATACAAACAATTGAACTTAAGAAAAGAACTTAAAAATAAATTTGAGTATAATAATATCTACGCATACACAGCGGTTACAAAAAAAGACTTATCCAAGATTAAACAGTTTCTTTTTGCATACTTACCGGCAAAAATAAAACTTAAGTTTTTCAAGGTTATAAATCACAATCAGGTTCACTTCAGTTTGGAGAAAAACCTTAAAGCTTATTTTTTTGAAATAGGAATAAAAAGAACGCTAAAAGACGAAGTTGAAGAAAGGGTTTTGGTCGATTTTCCCAAAGACTATTTTTCTTTTGATGATTTTTGTGAAAAAACATCAACTGCAATAATAAACAATGCTGTAAATAAACATAGAATTATAGGCAAAGATTTTATTATTAACAGCATAGAATTATTTAAGACTGATTTTAAAAAATACTATAAAGGATTATATAAAAATTTAGAAAACGAATTTAAAAAACTAAAAGAAAGGATTTCTTCAGAAAAAAGAATTAATAATTCAGAAAAACGAAATTTAAAAGATATTGAATCAATATTTTCAAAAAAGAAATATCATAAAATTAATCATGCTTACAAACTTATTGAGAAGATAAAGAATTATATTAAACGCATAGAACAAGAAAAATCTAATACTGGACCGAGTAAAATATTGGTTAGAATATTCTGGGCAGTAATGGTTTTGGTTGTAATAGTATCTTTCGTTGTTCCAATTTTATTATCTACACCGGCACTTTCTCGTATAATGGCTCTCTTTTACAATGATATTACCGAAAAAAACCTTGTTTTGGAAGAAATTGCAATGGTTGAAGTAAAAGGGGGCAGTTTTAATATGGGTTGTGAAGACGGAAAAGAGCATGAAAAACCTGTGCACAAAGTAAGCCTAAACAGTTTTAATATAAGTAAACACGAGATAACAATTGAACAATTCAGTTGGTTTTTAAATATTTACGGTTCAGATAAAGTAAAAGGCGGAAAACATAAAGGAGAAAAGATGATTTATTACGGTGATGAAGTAGAAGAACATTGGGAAATGAACCTCAAAAAACGTGGTTGGCGTCCGTGCGGGCGATGTTATGACTTTCCAGTTATTAATATTACGTGGTATGGAGCAAATGAGTTTTGCAAATGGGCAAACGGCAGGCTACCTACAGAAGCAGAATGGGAATATGCAGCACGAGGAGGTAATAAAACAAAGGGGTATAAATATTCCGGCAGTGATCTTATTGGAGATGTTGCCTGGTATAATTATAATTCAGGTGAAAACGGAAATCATAAAGTAGGAAATAAAAACCCTAATGAACTTGGCATTTATGATATGAGCGGTAATGTATGGGAATGGGTTGAAGATTGGTATGCTGAAGATTATTACAGCACAAGTGTAGAAAATAACCCTATTAATTTAACAAAAAGCAAATATAAAATAATGCGTGGTGGTGGATTTAAGAACGATACATTAAAAAATACAGTAACTTATCGAAGAAGAAAACCAGGCAATACAAAATTTGGTGATGTAGGATTTAGATTATGCCGAGATAGAAAAATAGATTAACAAATAACAAATCATTTTAATTAAAACCTTAAGGTTCTAATAGCCTTTATTTGAAAAAGATGAAAAACGATAAAACAAGAACATATTCCGACAGTAATAAAACAAGCATTTATGGTGATTCTAAAACACGCACAAAGGAATCGGTTCATAATCTAAAAGCCGGAGATAATATTGTTCTGAAGGATAACGAATACCTTATTATTGAAATTGTATCAGAAAGTACCGGCGAAGCGGTGATTTATAAAGTTGAGGATACTTCAAATAATATCTTTGCTTTAAAACTATATTTCGAATTCCATAGCCCAGAAAATGAACCAAATACAGAAGCATTATCAAGAATAAACAAAATTGAAGACTTAGATATTTTAAATTTAATTGATTTCGGAACAGGAATAAATAAATACAACGGAAAATATTGTTTCGAAATTTCTGATTTTGCTTATGGTTATGATTTAATGACTATAGAAAGTCTTAAAGAAAAGTATAGCCTGGATTTTATTGTAAATGAAGTTATACCGCAAATATTTAAAGGGATTCTACGATTACATGACAACAAAATCTACCATTGCGATTTAAAACCTCAAAACGTATTTTATCTGGATAAAGAACAAATAGAAATCGTAATTGGTGATTACGGTTCTGCTAAAACTTTTGATTTTGATACCGCTAAAAGTTCACGAAAAACAACAACCGTAAAAGGAACAGATTTTTATTTACCACCGGAACAAGCAAGGGGCTTTATTTCTGAAAAAAACGATTATTATTCCTTCGGAATGGTTTTACTGCACCTATTTTACCCTGATAAAATATTGATAAATGAAAATGAGCCTAAAAGCCTTAGCCATGCAAAACTTAAGCAAATTATCGAAAGGCAGTTTGAGGCTAAACCAATAATAGATTATAATCCGGCTTACAAAAGAATGAACAGCCTTATTGAAGGCCTTACGCTGGTCGATTTTAATTTACGATGGGGAAAAGAGCAGGTTCAACAATGGATAGATGGTAAAGAGATTGAAGTGGTTTATAGAAAATCTGTTATTCTTAAAACAGATGTTCAGGATATTGATGAACAAGCCTTAATCTTTGGTGATTATACAATATCAACTCCTTATGATCTGGCAGAGTATATCTTAAATGACAATAATTGGTATGCTGACCTTATTGAAGATACAGATAACCGGGAAGATTTTACAGAATGGATGCTCAATTTATATGAAGGTGACCGAAGCAAACGTTCCGCTTTTAACCGGATTGTAAAAAATTATAGTCCCGAGGGCATTGATTTTGTTGCCGATGCAATCATTCGATTTTTTATACCTGAATATCCTGTATCAGTTGGTTTACAATCATTTAATTTCTCTGAATCAGAGGATATATTGAAACCAACCGCCCTGGCATTTTCTCATCTTATTTTCGGTTTATGGGATAATTCAACAGAGAAAGATATTAAATTATTTATATTCAACTATGAATTTGCTTTAAGGCATACTAAAAATAGGCTTGTAGCCCATAAAGCCTTAAAAATTATATATGAAAAGCTTGCTATAAATGAAAATGTGGAAAATGACTTTGAAGATTATAATGTTTATGCTTATACTAAAATAAAAAAAGACTCTTTAAAGGCCATTCAGGAATTTTTAGTTGAATTATTAGCCAATGATATTAAAATAGAGGTAATTTCTTTGGATAAAGAGAATATTCTGCAATATGACCTAAACAAATCCGTAACTAATTATTTACATAGTTTGAACGTTGATAAGAGTTTGGTTCATAAATCGTTAAAACAACAAGCAATGAAGTTGCGTTGTCCGGCTTCATCAAATTCTTTTAATGATTTTATTGATGAAACTTTTATAAGCTTTATAGAAGATCTGATTATCAAACATAATTTTTTAAATGGTATTAGCATTGTTTCCAAAGAAAGTATAAAAAAGGTATTGAAAACTACTTTTTTAAATATTATTGAAAACATTGAAACAGAAGTGTTTGGTTTAAGAAAAGATTTTTTGGATATTATTGAACCGGTAAGTGGTTTTACGTATAATTTCAATATCTTAAGTCAAACAAAGGATATTAATTATATTGAAGCTCAAAAAACTTATGAAGAAATTCTTAGTTTTAAGAGTGAATTAAAAAAAGTGGTTGATGCTAAAGAAATTTTAAAGCAAAGCTATGATAATTCTAAAGGATCTAGTCTTGTACTACCCTTATTGGAAATGGCCGAAAACCTGATAAAATCAAATAATTATAAGGAAATTAAAAAGGCTTGGCAAATTTTAACAATTAAGCACTCTTTTAAACTTGAAACACTAATAGATTTTTCCGACATTAAAAAGCATGATCAAATTTCTTTTAAAAAATCAGATAGGTTTAATAGAATAAAAGTAGGTGAATTTATTGGTTCTTTAGCAATAAGCCCTGATGGTGAATATATTGTTACCGGGGCTGTATTGGAAAAAAAGCTGGAGATTATTAATATAGATTCAGGAAAAGTTGTATCAAGCATTGAAAATTTAAAATTTCCGCCTAAATTCATATCTATTAGCCAGGATGGTAAAATTGCCTGCGTTGGTATTCATGATAAAAGAGCTTTGGTTTATGAGTTAAAAACAGGTAAAAAAGTTAATAGCCTGAAAAAATCAGATCATTATTCCCGTAGCGCTATTTTTAGTCCGGATAATAAATTCCTGGCTGTTTCCGGATATGACCATACCTTATTTTGGAATGTGAAAACTTGGAAACTAGAGAAAATGATTGAGACCTCAACACCAATTTGTTTACATGATAATTTATTAGCTACACGTAATTATGGAAATCAAATTGAGCTAATAGACTTAAATTCAGAAGAAAGATCATATATTTCAGCTAAACATCCGGGTAATATTTCAGAACTTAGCTTTAGTCCTGATGGTAAATTAATTGCAAGTAGTTGTACGGATGACATTGTTCGGGTTTGGAATGTTCAAACGGGTTCCCTGATGCACTCATTATCAAGTCATGCACAATATCAGGCAACGAGTATGTGTTTCAGTCCTGATGGAAAAATCCTGGTAAGCATTCTAAATTCAGGGGGGGTGCGATTTTGGAGCATGGCAAACGGTGAACCCATATTGACATTGGATAGATTCGATTCAGCGAGTACTCTTGCTTTTCATCCCAGTGGAAATTTTGTTGTCGTTGCGGACCAATTTCAGCTAATTCTAATATATTTAAAACATTCTTCTTTGACTACTCATAAAATGAGTATCCCTGATTTTATTAGTTATGAAAAAAAGCAGGCAAAGAAGAAAGAAGAATTTAAAACAAAACCTGTCACAAATGAATTAAAAGAAGCTAAACCAGTAATTAACGAAAAAACAGAATTTAATAGGAGAACTCCTACATTTATCCCTAAGAGAAGAAGAGTAAAAAGAGTTAATATTTTAAAACGATTATCAAACTTTATCCTTAATAGAGCTTCTTTTGGGACATTATTTATTTTTAGCTTCCTATTGCTTTTCAGCATACCTGTTATATTAACTAATTTGGATTTTTTCAGATCTTTAATAAACTATGAAAATATTACTGATAAAAACCTAGCTGTAGCAAAAATTGAAATGGTATTAGTAAAAGGAGGAATTCTTAATACAGGGGATAAAAACGATGAATACTATAAATATTACACAAAAACATTTACCATTAATGATTTTTCCATTGGCAAATATGAAATAACTAATGAACAATTCTGCCAATTTTTAAACATTTATGATTCAGATACTGTTAAAGTAGGACAGTACAAAGGAGAAAAAATGATCCGTTCAAAATATCAAGGTAGTTATATGGGTATAAAAAAGACCTTGCGTGGTTGGAGACCGGCTGATCAAGCCGATGAATATCCGGCAGTTTACATTACTTGGTACGGTGCAAATGAGTTTTGTAAATGGGCCGGTGGAAGGCTGCCAACAGAAGCAGAATGGGAATTTGCCGCTCGTGGAGGAAACGAGTCCAAAGGTTACCAGTTTTCAGGTAGTGATATCGATACCCTTGTTGCCTGGCTGGACTATAACACTCATACAGTAGGAACTAAAAGCCCGAATGAACTCGGTATTTATGATATGAATGGAAATGTTATGGAATGGTGCGATGATTGGTATACCAAAGATTTTTACAGTAATAGAAAAAAGAACGATCCTGAAAATTTAAAAAAAGATGATAGGGTAATGCGTGGTGGTTCATATTCCAGTAACGCTAAAGAAATGCTTTATCATCGTTGGTATAGTAACCCTGATAAGTATGACATTAGTTTTGGATTTCGATTATGTTTTGGCGATTCACTTAAAAGTCCTGGAAAGAATCTGAAAATTATCGAAAATGTAAAAAAAAATAAAGAAACAAAAGCGCTCATAACAGATAGCCCTAAAAAAGTAAATTTCGCTATGATTTTTGTTAAGGGCGGAAAATATATAATGGGAAAAACCCCTTCAAATTTATATGCAGCACACAAAGTTACGCTTAGCGATTTTTATATCAGTAATTTGGAAATAACAAATGAGCAATACTGTGAATTTTTAAATGATGTTGGTTTTGCCGATAAAGATTATGTTACAAACGATCGTTTCACAATGATTAAAATGAGTAATAAATTTAGAGGTAGTAATTGGGGAATACGAAAAGTTGGCAATAAATGGAAACCTGTAAGTGGATATAAAGATCATCCTGTTGTTTTTGTAAGTTGGGTAGGTGCAAATGCTTATTGTTTTTGGGCGGGTGGACGCCTTCCCACAGAGGCCGAATGGGAATATGTTGCAAGAGGTGGGATTTCGACAAACTCAACCACCTTTGCAGGAAGTAATAATGTTCATGATATTGCCTGGATTAAGGATAATTCAGGTGGACATACGCATAAAGTTGGGCTAAAAAAACCTAATGAACTCGGACTTTATGATTTGACTGGAAATGTTTGGGAATGGTGCCAGGATAGATATGATAAAAGATATTATAAACGTAGCCCGGAACTAAATCCAATAAATAAAAAAGGAGGAGGTTACAGTAGTTGTGTAAGAGGTGGCAGTTTTACACAAAAACCAATGTCTTGCCAAATATATATACGCTCTGCCTATAATACCTGGGCAAGTTTTTATTCTGATTTGGGTTTTAGAATGATAAAAGATGTAAAAATTAATAAAAAAGGTAACTACAATAATATTACTGATAAAAATATTTCTTTGTCAAAAATTGAAATGGTGTTTGTAAAAGGCGGAACTTTTGATATGGATTATAATTATGAATGGAAAACTAAAAAAAGACTCAGTGTAGTTCGCATTAGCCTTAATGATTTTCAAATTGGCAAATACGAAATAACAAATAAACAATTTTGCCATTTTCTGAATATCTATGGCGAAAATAAAGTAAAAAAGGGATTATATAAAGGTAAAAAATTAATTGATTATAGCAATGAAAAAGAATACTATCAGGGAATACATTTAACTGAAGAAGGATGGCGACCAAGAAATGGTTATGAAAATCACCCCGCAATTTCTGTTACATGGTATGGTGCAAATGAATTCTGTATATGGGCAGGTGGAAGATTACCAACTGAAGCTGAATGGGAATACGCAGCAAAGGGAGGAAATAAATCAAAAGGATATAAATATTCAGGTAGTAATAAACTGGGAGATATTGCTTGGCATAATGGTAATTCAGACAACACCAGAAAAGTAGGGACAAAAAAACCTAATGAATTGTATATTTATGATATGAATGGTAATGTTCAGGAGTGGTGTCAGGATTGGTACCATGAGGATTATTACAAAACATGCCCCAAAAACAATCCTATTAATTCAATTATAAGTGATTCAAAAGTAATTTGCGGTGGTTCTTATATTCATAATAGTTTGGGATTCTCTTCAGGTCGTGATAAGAACTCACCTGATAAGTACAAAGGATATACGGGATTTCGACTATGCAAGGGTAATTAAATAAATAAAAACTAATTCTTTGTGGACTATGTGTACAGTCTAGGTAAAAAAAGTAATATGATAAAATCCGACAAAACCAAAACATATTCCGACACTAATAAAACAACTATTTATGGTGATTCCGCCAAACTCACTAGGGAATCGGTTCATAATCTGAAAG
>Ga0164315_10000198_pt1 | contig 38000 bp, 32 predicted proteins | sample GuaBasSedimGuay6_FD_113737 | JGI IMG/M metagenome (GOLD analysis project Ga0164315, IMG submission 113737) | Subseafloor sediment microbial communities from Guaymas Basin, Gulf of California, Mexico - Guay6, Core 4569-2, 0-3 cm | ecosystem: Environmental > Aquatic > Marine > Hydrothermal vents... | reverse complement strand
TGATATTATAAGTTTTCACGGAACATCGGTAGATAGCCTTAAAAAAGCATTTGCTGAGTCTGTTGATGATTATATAACCTCTTGCAAAAGTTTTGGTTGTTTGCCAAACAAACCAGCTTCTGGGCGATTTATTGTTCGCACTAATCCTAAAATCCATAGCCAGCTTATCCAAAATGCTCAGATGGCAGGTTTAAGCACTAACAAATATGTTGAAAAAATAATAACCCATAATCTATCAACTTTTTGAGGTTTGTATATTTATTTTTAAATATGAGACCTTTGCATAATTCAAGCACAATTTATAAAATACACAAAATGCACCTTTTTATAGCAAAAATTCGTCAAAGAACTTGCCATTTTCCTCATTTTTGCTATAAAAATGCACTATTTTCTGTATTCTCTAAACAGCACTTGAATTATGCAAAGGTCTCATAATAATAGATAGTAATTCATTTTCCAGCAAAAATGCAAAATCAATAAGGACAAAACCTGTCCCAATAGAAAATATCTTAAATAAATTTTATCAAAATAATTTATAACTCTCAATGCCTACACAACAGGATTAAAACCAACATTACAGAGATAATTATAGCCAAGTTCTGGTATTTTTTCTAAATTTAATTCAAAAAAAGATTTGACAAGGACAAAAAAGTATGGTATAATATAAAAGCAATAAAATTTATTTTCATTTATTTTCATTTTAAAGTGAATTTAAATGATTTTAAATAGAACATGTAGGTAGCAAGAGTAAGTTTTAAGTTTTGATTTTTAATTTTAATAAGGAGAAATATTATGAGAAAGTATAGAAGAAGAAAATCGTTCAGTGTATCGACCAATAAAACTGATTATGTGCCAAAGTGTTTGCAAGGCAAAATTGATCTTTGGACTTATAGGATTATTTTTAAACTCGGCGGACATCGAGAATTTATTGATAATGGCAATCGTTTTGACGATGATAGTTTGGCATATTATTTGGGTCTTGGCAAATTTGTCGATAGCAACGATGAGTTTAAACGGAATGATGTTTTGGAGCAAATGCGAGTAGATTATGATAAAATTGATGGCAAAAAACAGTTATCAACGAATAAAACAATTCAAAAAAATATCTCTCGTTTGTCATCTTTGATGAATTTTAATGAATACGAATGTCAAGTGCTGGAATTTGTTATAATTTTGCAACAAACTCAAATGTTGGAGTCAGCGACAGATTTATTAGGTCGTGAGTTAAATCTTACACAGGTAAAAAAATCTCTGAGTGTCATTTTAAAAATCCCACCACGAGCGATTGATAAAATGTTCTCGCAAAATAGCAAATTTATCCAGTCATCAATTGTAAATTTAGAGCGAGAAGATCGCAATAGCTTGGAGCGAAAAATTTCCCCATTGAATGATCGCTTTTCAGAAAAAATGGCAAATAATGACGAAGATATAGAACACCTATTAACAGATTTTATCCGTCCAGTATCAAAGTCAGATTTGGAATTAAAAGATTATAATCATATCAAAAAAGATATTGATTTGTTGTTGCCATATCTGCAAAAAAGCCTCAACAAATCTGGGGTTAATATTATGTTATATGGACCGCCCGGCACCGGCAAAACCCAACTTGCCAAAGTCGTGGCAGAGCATTTTAAAACAAAATTGTTTGAAATAAGTTATGCCGATTTAAACGATGATCCAATTAGTGGCAGTGATAGGTTAAAGTCATATAAAATGGCACAAACGATTATGAAAACCAAAAATGCTTTGTTGTTATATGACGAGGCAGAAGATGTTTTTGACACAGGAAATACATTTTTTAAAACCTCTGCTAAACAAAAAAATAAAGCCTGGATAAACCGAACTTTGGAATCAAATCCGGTGCCAACAATTTGGATTAGCAATAATATTTATGGAGCAGACCAAGCTGTTATTCGCCGTTTTGATTTATCAATAAATATGCCAGTTCCTGATAAAAAACAACGTCGTAAAATAATCATTAAAAACTGTGATGATAAATTAGATGCCAAAACATTGAAAAAATTATCATCTCATGCCCACTTGTCTCCGGCAGTAATCAACACGGCGGCCAAAGTTGCCAAGTCTTTGCCAAAAGCTAATATGAATAAAAATATTTTAAGATTGGTTAATAATACTTTGCAAGCCCAGGGTTTACAAAAAGTGCAAAAAAAGATTAAAAACTTAACTGATAAATTACCAAAAAATTATGACACTAAGTTTTTAAATACCTCGGCAAATCTCAATCAACTTGTCGCAGGCATTAGGAAAACTTGCGATGCAAGGCTATGTTTATATGGGGTAGCAGGAACCGGCAAATCCGCCTATGGCAGATATATAGCCCAGACTTTAAAGAAAAAAGTTATCTTAAAAAAGGCATCAGATTTACAGTCAAAGTGGTTAGGGGAATGTGAGCAAAACATAGCCGCCGCTTTCGCTGATGCCAAAAAGAAAAAAGCTGTGCTGATTTTTGATGAGGCTGATACTTTTTTACAAGACAGAAATCGTGCCAAAGCACAATGGAATTTATCCCAAACTAATGAAATGTTAGTGCAGATGGAAAATTTTAAAGGAATATTTATTGCCACTACCAATTTATTAGAAACCCTTGACAAAGCATCTTTGCGTAGATTTGATTTAAAATTAGAATTTAAATATCTCAATACCAAACAAAGCTGGGATATTTTCAGATCTTTTGCCTGCGAGCTAAAAATCAAAGATGTCTCAAATTCGTTAAAAAAACGAGTAGAGGATTTAAAGTATTTAACGCCCGGAGACTTTGCCGCTATTATCCGCCAAAATAGATTCAAACCAGTTGAAAAAGCAACTGATTTAATAGATAGATTAGAGGAAGAGATAGCAGTAAAAGGCGAGAATACCAACAAAAAAATCGGCTTTTGATTCCCCTCGTCATTGCGAGGCGGACGAAAAAATGCTGTAATATCAAGCACTTAAACCGCCGCGGCAATCTCATCGTGTATGCACTAAACCTGTGACAATCCAAGAGACTAAAAGAATAGTATACGGATAATAACAAGAGATAACCACGGCGGTTTATTATTTGTTTTGCATCGCTTTATTCGTCCGCCTCGTTATGACGGATTATTTTTTTGTAGGGGGGCAGACCTATGTGTCTGCCCAAATATGAAAAATTCAAACCAGAAAAAACAAAATGAGTTATAATAAGTGCAACTTTAAAAAAGTGCAAAACATTAAAATCCCACAGGTTGTGGAGCAGATTTATTAGAGTGCAATTAACACAATGAATAAAATAAAAACTAAAACAACATGATAGAACAAATTTTAAAACAAATAGAAAAATACGATTTAGATAGTATTTTTTCTAATAACCGAAAAAGTTTATTAGAACACTCCGAACTTTTTTTAAAGAACATATTAAGATATCGCAGATTATTGTCTAATAACGAGTGTTATAATCCAGTTAATTTGATAGAGGTAGAGCAAAATGTTTTCTATGGTGAAAAAAATGTTTTTGGCATTTATAGCAAAAATCACTCTTTTAATTTTCCTGATATGAGGCTTGGTTTTGAATTAAAAGAAGCCGACATAACAAAAACATTGTGTTTTCATATCAATGAGTCTCAATTGATTGGAAAATCTTTTGTTGAAGCTTTGCTTGGTGAAAAACCAAATCAGGTTATTGTGGCTGAAGCTGAAAAAAAGACAAAAAATAAAAGAATTGACATCGTTGTTGAATGGGTGAATAATAAAAACAAAAAAAGGAATATAGTCATTGAGGCAAAATTTAATCATATATTAAAAAAAGAGCAACTAAGTTCATATAGAAATTGGGCGAAGGAAAAGAAAAAGGAAGAAGGTGTTAGTTATGATTTAGTTTATCTGACAAAAACAGGTGAAAAGCCAGATAAAAAATTTCAAACAAAAGAGCCTTGGCTGTGCTTATCTTGGGAGACTTTGTTAAGAAATTGGGAAAATATTTTATCACAAAATAGTGGAGAAATATTTAAAGGTTCGAAATTAAAAATAAACAATATCTCTTATGAAGAGTTTTGTTTTCATTCTTTTAGGAAGGAAATATGGAAAAAAATATGAAAATTAAAGTCCCTGAATCATTGCAACTTTACTATAACAATGATGCTGTTCGTGAAGCTGTTGATAATTTGCTTGGTAAAAAAATCAAAATAACAGATCAATCCCTTGACCTGTTGGAAAATTCTTACAAAGCAAAACTTGCAGCCGAAAAAACGAAACTTGATTATTGGTTATTTTTAAAAGAAATTTATGAAAAAACTGTTATTGCAAGCATTGATGAAAAAAAACCACAATTTAAAGAATGTTCAAAATGGGATGAAAAAGAAGAATATTTGGATATAGATAAGATTTGGGATAGAGCAATTTTTGGAGTGCTGTTTGCTGTTAGCAATAAATTTGTTGATATGTATATTATGAAAGATGAAAATGAACCAAGTTTTTATATAGGTTTTTGTTGTGGAGAGTTTGAAAACAATAAAACAATAACAGAAGATGATTTTGAATACAAAAAATTAGAAGAATTTGGGAATTATGAGTTTGAAACAGAAGAAGACCCGAAGGAAAAAGACTATGAAACACTGCGATCAAAATCAGTTAAAATCAATGGTGGCACTATGGACATAACACACTTAAAAGAAGCAACAGACGATTTTATAGAAAAATATTGTTGAAATAACTAATTTTTTTAAAAGGCAAAAATATGAAAATTATACAAAAATCATTTGAGGCAACAAATGAATACAATAACTTCTTAGAAAAAATAAAAGCAGATATTACAAAAGCAAGAAACAAAGCTTTAATGTCTGTCAATACAGAACTAATAAATCTTTATTTTTCTATTGGTAAAAATATTTCTCTCAAACAAAGGGATGCAAACTGGGGCGATGATTTTATCGGACAAATTGAAAAAGATATTAAAAGAGATATGCCAGATGTTAAGGGTTTTTCGCGAACAAATTTATTTTATATGAAAAAATGTTATTCTTTTTTTCAAGAAAATAAAAAAATCCCACAGGTTGTGGGACAAATTCCTTGGGGACACATTCGCTTAATTTTAGATAAAATACAAGACAACACAGAAGCCTTTTTTTATATCAACAAAACAATAGAAAATTCATGGTCACGAACAATTTTAGATCATCAAATATCGCTAAATCTTTATAGCAGAGATGGAAAACTTTTATCAAATTTCAAAAATACTTTATCAAATAGAGAGGAGGGAATAGTGCAAAAAAGTTTTAAAAAAAACTACATATTAGATTTTTTAAACTTATCAGAAAAAGCAAAAGAAAAAGATTTAGAAAAATTATTGACTCAAGATATTTGCTCATTTCTTATGGAGATGGGGACAGGTTTTGCATTTGTCGGCAAACAATACAAGTTAAATGTTGGCGATAAAGAATTTTTTATAGATTTATTATTTTACAACTACATTTTAAAAAGATTTGTAATAATAGAGTTAAAAACAACAGAATTTAAACCGAAACATATAGGGCAATTAGGGTTTTATATGAGTGCTGTCAATAAAACCATAAAAACCAAAGATGATAAAGAAACAATCGGTTTGATTATTTGTAAATCAAAAAACGAGACAATAGTGGAGTATGCCTTAGACAACAGCAATCAGCCCACAGGTGTAGCAGAGTATAAATTTTTAAATCAACTGCCAAAAGATATGCAAAAAACTCTGCCAACCACCGAAGAAATTAAGAATTTATTTGATAAAAAATAATAGGTTTGATTTTATTGTTATTAAAAAATCAATAAATCATCAAGGTAGCAAAAGCAAAATTAACAATTTAACAAAATAGGAAAAAATATGAAAATTCAAATTCACAAAGGAACAAATGAAATCGGCGGAACATGTATTGAAATATCAACTAATAGGACAAAAATTTTATTAGATTATGGCACACCGTTAAATGATAAAACCGAACCTGCTGCCATCAAACACAAAATTGATGGCATTGTTATATCACATCCGCACAAAGATCACTTCGGTGCTATCGCAGATATTGACAAAAATATTCCAATTTATTGTGGCGAGTTATCACAAAAACTAATCAATAGTAGCCGTTTGTTTGTCCCAAATAAAGACAAGAGCGGACATGAGGAATTACTGACAAACAACTTTCAATATTTTGAAAAATCAAAAAGTTTTAATATCGGCGACATAAAAATTACCCCACTTTTAATTGATCACTCCGCCTGTGAGGCATTTGTTTTTTTAATTGAGGCAGATAATAAAAAAATAGTTTATAGTGGCGATTTCAGAGCCCACGGCAGAAAATCAGAACTTTTTGATATCATTCTTAAAAATCAAAAACTAAAAAACCCAGATATTTTGTTGTTAGAAGGCACGATGATGCAACGATCAAACGATGAGTTTCCAACCGAACAGGCAGTTGAGGATAGAATTTATCAATCAATCAAAGATAATGATAATTTATCTTTTATGATAAGTTCATCACAAAATATAGACAGTTTAGTTTCAGCCTATCGTGCTTGCAAAAGATTAAATAAAATCTTTGTTGTAGATATGTATACGGCATGGGCATTAGAACAGGTTAAATTAGTCAGCGATAGTGTTCCGAACAAAGATTGGGGCGATGTGCAAGTTATTACAAAACTTGTAGGGAGGCAGTATGGAGTTATCGAAAAAAATCCTGAATATTTTGGTAGTTTTTTAAAAGAAATATTTAACAAAAAAGATATTGTGGTGGAAATTGACGACATAAAAAACAATCCGCAAAACTATTTTTTAAAAGTAAGTGCTTGGAGAGTTCAAAATGTTATAAATCATTTTGATTTAAAAACAGCCAACATAATTTACAATCAATGGATAGGTCATTTAGAGCATAAATATAGCGAAGATGATGCAGTGAGTATGTATAAAAATTTAAAAGATAATTATAACTGGATATATGCTCACACCAGCGGTCATGCTGATTTAGCAACTTTAAAAAAATTCGCCACAGCCATAAATCCCAAAACTCTGATCCCAGTTCATACCGAACACAAAAACGAATATAACAAACATTTTGAAAATGTCAAGGTTTTGGATGATGGCGATAACATTATAATTTAACGATTTTTTTTAGGAGCGTTAAAATGAGTGATAATAAATTTTTGAAGGAATTGATGGGGACGATTATCGGAAATAAAGATATGCCAAAGGTGCAAGTAGAGAGGGAAATTGCACCAATACTTGATATTTTTATTAAAAGTGTTTTTAATAAGCTTGCAGAAAAAGGTAAAATTGATGAGGGTAATTATATTCTTATTGGGGCAGAGTTTCCATTTGATAACGAGGAAAATAGTAAAAACAAGCGAGAAAATAGTAAAAACAAGCGATCTAAAAATATAGATTATTTGTTGTTAAATGAGGATAAAAATATTTTGTATTTTGTGGAACTTAAAACTGATAGCAATTCTTTTTGCATAAAACAATATAACAGATATAAGAAAGTTATTAAAAGAATAGAAAACAAGAGTGCAGAATTTTTGTATACTTTTCTTGGGAGGTTAACTAATCCAAAATACAAAGAATATAAAGAAAAAATTGTTAAAAAACTACCAGAATACAAATGGTCGCAAATAAAACAAGCTAAACTTGTTTATTTGGCACCAAAAAGAATTAAAGACAGAAAATGGGGCAAAGAAAATAAAGATGCAATAAAAGAAATTGAAGGCAATAATATCCTGCTTAATTTTAAAGATATGCCAATCATAGAATTAAATACTTTTTCTAATGAGTGGAACATTATAAGAAGATACTTGAAAGAATTAGATGGCAACTAATAACTTATTTTTCAACTCGTTCCGATTCTGTCAAATAACTAAATTTTGCCTTACTTCTAAACTATGTAAAATTCCAATCGGAGGTGGGACTTTAGTCCCACTTTTGCAACTTGTTGCAACATATAGAGCAAAAACGGTAAATTAAAACTTGCAAAAAAAGTTGTTTGAACTTCGTTCAAAAAGTGGGACTAAAGTCCCACCTCCGATTATGGATAAATGTTTTTAATTTTCAATTCATTTACCAAACCAAGCTAATTTTTTGTGAAGCGATACGACCTCTCCTACGACAATTATTGTGGGGGCTTTGATTTGGTGTTTTTCTACTAAACTTTCTAAGTTTTCTAAGCTGCCGATAAATGTTCTTTGTTTGGCGGTTGTGCCTTGCTGGATAAGGGCAGCTGGGGTATTTTTATCCATACCGTTTTTTATTAGGTTTTCGGTGATTATTTTCAAGCCATGCAAACCCATATAAAAAACTACTGTTTGTTTTTTGTGGGATAACATTTTCCAGTTGAGATCTATGCTACCGTCTTTTAAGTGTCCTGTGACAAAGATACAAGCTTGGGAATAATCACGATGAGTAAGCGGGATGCCGGCATAGGTTGTGCATCCGGAGGCGGCGGTAATTCCTGGCACTATTTGGAAGTTAATTTTATTTTCTGTTAGGGTTTCAATCTCTTCTGCACCTCTGCCAAACACGAAAGAGTCACCGCCTTTGAGACGCAAAACCCTATAACCATCAAGGGCTTTATCCACCAAAAGTTGATTTATTTTATCTTGGGTGATGGTGTGGTTGGAACGTTCTTTGCCAACATATATTTTTTCAATATCTCGCGGTAACATTTCTATTATACCTTTGGAGACTAATCTATCATAAACTACAATATCCGCTTGTTGCATAAGTCGCAGGGCTTTAAAAGTTAGTAAATCAGGATCACCTGGACCTGCACCAACCAGATAAACCTCGCCATTATTGTCAGGCTGTGCATCGCTATTTTTAATTTTTGTCCGAATTGCATCGTCTGCTTTTTGTTCTTGTCCGCTAAAAACAAGTTGTGATATCGGGCCTAAGATAACATCTTCCCAAAAAGATTTTCGCAAATTTATGGTTTTAAATTTATTTTTTACATCAGTGCGATATTTGGCAAGCAAGCTCCCAAGATTTCCATAGCTTGATGGAATTAGTCCTTCTAATTTTTGGCGGATAATTCTTGATAAAACAGGGGACGAACCGCCTGTTGAAATTGCAATTTGCACAGGATTTCTATCTAAAATGGCAGGTAGGATAAAACTACACATATCAGGGGTATCCACAACATTAACAGGGATATTTTTATTCTTTGCTAAATCTGAGATTTTAAGGTTTAATTTGTTGTCATCGGTGGCAGCTATAATTAGAGTTTTGTCGTTTATATCGTCATCTATGAACTTACGATTGATTAAATTAGCCGCCAAACTCTCGCACAATGGGCTGAATTTGTCTGCCACAATAGTCACATCTGCTTGTGCTTTGATAAGTAATGTAGCCTTGCGAGAGGCAACCGCACCACCGCCTACAACTAACACAGGCGCACCCTTGATATTCATAAAAATTGGTAAATATTCCATATTATTTGTTATAATAGCGAAATTTTGTTATTTTAATGTTTTTTAAAAGAGGATTCAATATGTTTTTTAATTTAATTCGGTTTTTATTATTTTTTTTGGTCGTGAATTTATCATATGGGGCGAATTTAACCCCAAATTCATCCACAAATTTACCGGTTAATTTGTCGTCTCCTGGTGGTGTGCGCATTATGCTTTTGTCTGATAATTTAAACGATAAAATATCGGCAAATTTTTATGGCAAGACAGTTACGATAGTTAAAAACAATAACAAACAATATGCCTTAATCGGCCTGCCTTTAAAAATAAAAATTGGTAGCCATTTTATCAATGTTTATATCAACAACAAAAAAAGAGTAAAAAAATGGTTCAAAGTTGTTTATAAAAAGTATAAAACTCAATATATAACAATTAAAAATAAAAAATTTGTCAACCCCGGCAAAATGGATTATAAAAAAATAACCGAAGATTCCAAAGCAATTGCTGTTGCCAAAAAACACTACGACAAAGATGTTGTGCCGAATATTCCGTTTTCAATTCCTGTCAAAGGCATAAAAACCGGCTCGTTTGGTTTGCGAAGATTTTTTAATAAACAACCACGAAGCCCACACGGCGGTATGGATATTGCAGCCCCCGCAGGAACACCGATAAAAGCCCCATCCGCTGGCAAAATAATTGAAGTTGGTAATTATTTTTTCTCAGGAAATTGTGTTTTTATAAATCACGGACAAGGCTTGGTTAGTTTTTATGCTCATATGAGTAAAATTGATGTCAAGGTGGGGGATGTTGTCAAACAAGGTGATATAATAGGACAGGTCGGCAAAACAGGCCGTGTCACAGGTGCTCATCTACATTGGTCGATAGGATTAAACGGCACATGGGTAGATCCACAATTATTTTTAAAAACCGGAGATTAAAATATAATATTATGCCAAAAATAATTTTTTTACCCCATGATGAATTATGCCCCGAAGGAGCTGTAATTGAAAACATCAAAAGTGGAGAATCCATTTGTGATGTTGCGAATGAAAATGATATTTTTATCGAGCACTCTTGTGAAAAAAGTTGTGCTTGCACGACATGCCATATTCATATTCGTGAAGGTGGCGAATCCTTAAACGAGGCGGATGAATTAGAGGATGATATGTTAGATAAAGCTTGGGGGCTTGATATGGATTCTCGTCTTTCGTGCCAGACAATATTAGCGGATAAAGATTTAGTCGTGGAGATTCCCAAACACACCATAAATATGGTAAGCGAGGCGAAATAATATGAAATGGCTTGATATTCAAGATATAACAATAGAATTATGTGAAAAATACCCAAATGATGATCCTTTGTCAATCTCATTCCCAGATTTGCATCATAAAATTTGTAGTTTAGATGATTTTGATGATGATAAAAATAAATCAAGCGAGCGAATATTGGAAGCGATTCAGACCGCATGGATTGAGGAGATTGATTAGATCAAAAAAAGAATCCGTCATCGCGAGGAACGAAGAGACGAAGCGATCTCATTGTAGTATACGGAAACCCAAAGAGACTGCCACACTTCGCTACTCTCGCTCCAAGTTGCGGACTTCGTGTCATTGCGAGTGAACCAAAAAAACCCGTCATTGCGAGTGAAAACCCCCCGTCATTGCGAGCGTAGCGTGGCAATCTCTTGTTATCGGACGGATAAAAGCAAGAGAGATAACCACGGCGTTTTATTGCTTGGCATTGCACCTTGGTTTTATCGTCCGCCTCGTTATGACGGCTTCTTTAATGAGATAACCACGGCGGTTCATTGTTTTGCACTACATCTTTATTTTCGTCCGCCTCGTTATGACGGATTTCTCGTCATTGCTGCGGCGATTTAGTTGCCTGATATTGCATCATTTTTCCGTCCGCCTGTGCCATGACGGGATTTTTCTTGTATTTTTGTAAACTAAAAAATGTTATAATAGTTGTTTTTTTATTTTATTTCATTGTGTAATTTTTTATGGCAGAACAACCACCAAATTACCAAAAACTGGTAAAAATTTTAAACCAAATATTTCAACTTGATCAAAGTGATTTAGACTTTGGTATTTATCGGATTATGAACATTAAAAGCCATGAGATAAATGAGTTTTTAGGAAAGGATTTATTAAATAACATTACAGATGCTTTTTCTAAAAGTAAAAACAAAGCAGAGCAAGATGAATTAGAGGAGTTAAAAAAAGAAGATACTGTTATTAAATATATTGATGGAGATGAAGCAACTAAAAATTTCTGTGAGAGTTTTGATGATGTTAAAAGATATATTGAATTAAATCAAAAGTTATCAAACCTATCAACCAATCAAGACCTTGAAAATGATGTATTCTCGCACCTATCTAATTTTTTCAAGCGATATTATAAAGATGGTGATTTTGTTAGCCTCCGCCGTTATAAAAAAGATACCTATGCGATTCCCTACGAAGGCGAAGAGGTAAAACTCCACTGGGCGAATGCAGATCAATATTATATAAAAAGTAGTGAGTATTTTAGAGATTATAGTTTTAAAATAGCAAACAAAACTATTCATTTTAAACTATCAGAGGCAGATATAACCCAAAACAACAACAAAGCCACAGGCGACAAAGAGCGAAGATTTGTCTATATAGGATGTGAACTTTTAACCTCACATAGGGAGTCTCTGATTGATTCACAAGCACAACCATTAGATGCGGTTATAACAAGGGGACATGTCCCCTTGTCAAAAAAAGATAACGAACTGCATATAAATTTTGATTATAAAGCAGTAGACAGGGGATCTAAACAAGACGAATTAAACAAACAAGCAATAAATATAATCCTTGAAAATATTAAAGATGAAAACTTTAAAACAGCACTAAACACTTTATCCCCCACAGAAAAAAACAAAAACAGAACACTCCTTGAAAAACACTTAAAAAGTTATACCAGCAAAAATTCTTTTGATTATTTTATCCACAAAGATTTACAAGGATTTTTAAATCGGGAATTAGATTTTTATATTAAAAATGAAATGTTATTCATTGATGATATTATAAACAGCAACCCCATCAAATATGACGAGGTAATGGGTAAGATAAAAATATTCAAAGAAGTGGCACAAAAAATAATAAACTTTTTATCACAATTAGAAAACTTGCAAAAAAGATTATGGGAGAAGAAAAAGTTTATCATTGAAACTAATTATTGCCTGACTCTCGATAAAATAGATGAGAAATATTATAAAGAAATTTTTGCCAACCAAGAACAGTTAAAAGAGTGGCAAAACCTTTTTGATGTAGAAATTAAAAACCTTGCCAACTTAAAAGAGCAGCAATATCAATATCTCGTATTAGACACCAAATTTTTTGACATCAAATTCAAATATAAATTATTAAACGAGTTCGAAAACCTTGATGATTCCATTGATGGAGTTTTAATAAAAAGTGAAAACTTTGGGGCATTAAATTTATTGCAACACAGATACCAAAACCAAATAAAAACTATATATATTGATCCGCCTTATAATACTGGAAGTGATGGATTTTTATATAATGATAGTTATCAACATAGCAGTTGGTTAAGTTTTATGTTTGATAGGTTGGCTTTGGGTAGAGAGTTAATGAGTGATGATGGTAACACTTTTACAAGCATGGATGATAGCGAAATAGAAAAATTGAAAATATTAAAACACTCAATATTTGGTGTTGATAATTTTTTAGGGCAATGGAATTGGTTTAAATCTGCTACTCCACCAAATTTATCGCTAAAAATTAAAAAAAATATAGAGTATGTATTGGGTTATGAAAAACAGAAAGATTCTAAAAAATACAAAGGTGTCCAAAAAAACAGTTCAAGCGATGACCCATTTACTAAACCTCAAAATACTATAAAAAAATTAAATTTTCCTGCTAACAGTATAAATTGTAAAATCAAGGACACAACTATAAAATCAGGAATTTATGGAACTACAAAATATCCTAACACTCTGTTAAATGATATGATAATCAAAAATGGTAAAAATTTTAATGGTGCAACTTTTGAAAACAAATTTATTTGGACGCAGAATAAATTAAATGAAGAACTTGATAATTTTACAACAATTAACTGCTCTAAAAGCATTGTTCTTTCTTACAAAAAAAATAGTTATGATTTAGAGGTGCCACCTAATTTTATAGATAAAGGAGTTGGTGTTTCTACCACAGAACAAGCAGGAAAAAATTTAATAAACATGTTTGGTGAAGAAGTATTCAAATATCCAAAGTCTGTGTCTCTAATTAAGTACCTGATACAATATAAAGAACACTCAAAAACAATCCTTGACTACTTCGCAGGCTCTGGCACAACAGGGCATGCAGTTATAAATTTGAATCGTGAGGATAACGGCAAAAGAAAATATATCCTCGTTGAAATGGGCGAATATTTTGACACAGTTTTGAAACCACGAATCCAAAAAGTAATTTATAGCGATGAATGGAAAAACGGCAAACCGCAAAACAATAAAAATAATAAAAATGGCACAAAAAACGGCATATCGCAACTTTTTAAATATTTTAAAATAGAGAGTTATGAAGATACTCTCAATAACCTTGAATTTGCCAAACAAACGAAAGACCAACAGGATGTTTTTGAAAAAAATAAAAAATTAAAAGAGGATTATATTTTAAACTATTCTTTGGATTATGAATCGCAAAAATCACTTTTAAATATAGATACTTTTAAAACTCCATTTGATTATAAACTCAAAATCGCTACCTCGTCTGTCGGAGAAACCAAAGATACAAATATTGATTTAATAGAAACTTTTAATTATCTGTTAGGAATCATAGTTAAAAAAATTGATTTTAATAACTCGGCAGTTGCAGTTAAGGATATATCTTCGGACTTACATAAGAACCAACAAGGGGACATGTCCCCTTGTCATAAGAGAGATGTTAATTGTTGTCAGTTTGCTAATAACAACCAAGGCTTTTTAACGATTACCGGGCAAAACCTCAAAGACGAGAAAATTCTTATAATCTGGCGAGACAACAAAACTAATGACGAATTAAATCAATTCGTGCAACAAAGCGAGCAGAACAAACTTTTTATTTTAGATGATTTTGATATAGTTTATGTCAACGGCGACAGCAATTTAAAAAATGCTGTTTTAATAGAACAAGAATTTGAAAAGTTAATGTTTGGCAACAATGAACAATAAAGATAATAATAATAAAATTTATAAGGGTTATAAACCACCCTACAACATAACATCTAAAATGTTGTCTTTGGCGACAGCAATAGGCGAGGATTTAACTAAGTTAGAATATCAAGCCGCCCAGCTAATAACTCCAAAACTTCGCAAAATAAACCGCATTAAAACTATCGCCGGCACCTTGGAGATAGAAGGTAACTTTCTGGGAGAAGAAAAAATTACGGCTATTTTAGAGGGCAAAAAAGTATTAGGCACATACAGAGAGGTTTTGGAAGTTGAGGGCGCTATAAATGCCTATAAAGAGTTTGAAAATTATAGATATGATAGTTTAGATGATTTGCTTAAAGCACACAACATATTGATGAATGATATTTTAACAACTGCTGGTAATTTCAGAGGCATAAATGTAGGTGTCGGTGGTAAAGGTGGTGTCTCACATATAGCACCTCCCCATGGTATTGTGTCTAATTTAATGACAGATTTATTTGCATGGCTTAAAAATAGCGACGAACACATACTTATAAAGTCTTGTGTGTTTCATTATGAATTTGAATTTATTCATCCATTTAGTGATGGCAATGGCAGGATTGGCAGGCTGTGGCAAAGTGTGATTTTATATCATTGGCGACAAGTTTTTAATGCAGTTCCCACAGAGAGCATCATAAGGGATAATCAAGAGAGGTATTATAATGTTTTGGAAGAGTCAGGAAGTTTGGGAGAAAGCACACCTTTCATAGAGTTTATGTTAGAGGTGATTTTAAAAACAATACGGGATTTAGAAAAAAATCAAAAAGATAGAAAAGCCAAAAATGTCCCTATAAATGTCCCTATAAATGTCCCTATAAATGTCCCTATAAATGTCCCTATAAATGTCCCTAAAAATGTCCCTAAAAATGTCCCTATAAATGTCCCTAAAAATGTCCCTAAAAAACGACTGGAAAATATAATAAAATTGATTGAAAAAAATAAATATTTAACAGTTTTGCAGATAGCCGATAAATTGAATGTCACCGACAAAACAATACAACGAGACATGATTAAATTAAAAGACGAAAATAGATTAATCAGAGTAGATGGTTTGAAAGGCGGTCATTGGCAAATATTATGAAATCTCCAAAAAAGTTATCGTCATCACCTATGCCATTTAATCAAAAATTAGTGTTAAATTCTTATTTGCTGTCACTTTTTGGCGATGATAATGTTGATAGTTTGCAGGATATAGCAGATCTTATCAAGAACGACAATAGATATGAATATACAATAGACGAGCAGGGTATATCTGATTTTTACTATGGTTTGTTGCCACTTGTTATCAACTACAATAATAATGATAACCATAACCATAACCAAAAATTAGATAAAACAAAACTTTTGGAATATGATAATAATATTGTCCGCCACAGCAAAAAATTAACCCAAAAAATTAAGTGGAAATATTTTCAATATTTTATGTTATTGTTTACTGAAATTTACCTTGATAGATTTTTTTCATCAAAAGAAAACTTATTAAAAGAATTGAATCTATATCTTGATGATGTTTTTAACCCAAATATTTGCCTAAAATCACCCAAAAATAAGATTGATAAATTTGAATTAGATGATCTTAATAAAATTGCTTTTTATAGTGCCACAGGGTCTGGTAAAACCTTGATTATGCACATCAACCTGATGCAATTTACATACTATAATAACCAACAGATAAATAAAGCGATTTTAATTACTCCTAATAGTGGATTAAGCCACCAACATTTAAAAGAATTTAAAAATAATGGTCTTGATGCTTGTCGGTTTACAGAAGAGTCGTCATCTGGCTCCTTATTTAAAAATAATTTATCAACCCCCATCGTTGAGGTTTTGGAGATAAGCAAATTAAAAGAAAATAAGGGAGAGACAACATTTGCTGTTGATAGTTTTGATAACAATAATTTGGTTTTTATTGATGAGGGGCATCGCGGCACAGGTGGCGATGAGTGGAAAACTAATCGTGATAAATTAAGCCAGAGAGGTTTTGCTTTTGAATATAGTGCCACCTTCGGACAAGCCATAGGTGCTGCAAAAGGTGAAAAAAAAGACGACTTAATCCAGGAATATGCAAAATCAATTATTTTTGATTATAGTTATAAGCATTTTTATAATGATGGTTTTGGCAAGGATTATAGGATATTGAATCTGACAAAAGAGCCAGATGAGGATTTGATAAAATATAATTATCTGGTTGGTTCGTTATTGAGTTTTTATCAACAAAAAAAGATTTTTAATGGTAATTATGAGAAGCTGGCAGAATATAATATAACCAACCCATTGATGGTTTTTACAGGTGGCAAGGTTACCAAAACCCTATCAAAAAACGAGGGGTCAGATATCACTAATATTTTAAAATTCATTGAAAAATTTACCTCCCAAAAAGCAAGAGAATCTACAATAAGAGCAATTAAAAACATAATGAACGGCAATAGTGGAATCACCAACACCAATTCATCTGATATATTTGCCGATAGATTTGTTTATCTTATGTCTTTGGGCTTAAATGAAGCAAAGTTATATCAGGATATTTTAAAAATAGTGTTTCATACCAACAATGGTGGCAGTTTACAGATAGAAGAATTAAAGTCAGCTGATGGTGAGATTGCTTTGAAAATAGGACAAAATGCAACAGATTATTTCGGAGTTATAAACATAGGTGATACCAAAAAATTTTTAAAGTTATGTCAAAAACCTGAAATTAACTTAAAACATTCAAGTAACAATTTTGATAAAAGCTTGTTTTTAAATATCAATAATGCAGAATCAACCATAAATATTTTAATCGGTTCGCGAAAATTTACCGAAGGTTGGAGCAGTTGGCGTGTTTCTACGATGGGGCTTTTAAATATGGGCAAAAGTGAAGGTTCGCAGGTTATTCAACTTTTTGGTCGTGGAGTGCGTCTCAAAGGTTATGAATTTTGTCTCAAAAGAAGTGCAGCTATAAGTGGTAAAAAATTAAAAATAAAATACCAAGCCGTTGAAACCCTAAATATCTTCGGCTTAAAAGCTAATTATATGGATGCTTTTAAAACCTATCTACAAAGTGAAGGAGTGCCAAGTGGTGATAGATATGATATGGTGTTGCCAGTTTTAAAAAACAATGCCTATAAAAAGAAAAACTTAAAAATTTTAAAATTACAAGAGGGCAAAAAATACCAAGATAATGAAAATATACAATTGTCTTATGACACAGAAAACACAGATTATAACAACATAGCAAAAAAAGTTGTTATAAATTTATATATTCAAGCCCAAATCATAGGCATAAAATCTGCTAGTGATGATAAAGATTATATTAACGAACCGCATAACTTTAAATTTAACAAAGAAACCGACTTAGCATTTTTAAACACAGACCAAATATACACAGAAATTATAGATTACAAAAATGAAAAAGGCTATTTTAACTTAACTATTGATAAAGCGATTATCTATAATAATTTTATCCAAGAAGATGGTTGGTATGATAGATTAGAAGCCCCTGATGATTATTTTAAAATTAACAATTTTAATGATTACAAAAGAGTGCAAGATTCTTTTATAATGTTGCTTAAAAAATATACAGATGAATTTTATAAGTATCATAAAAATAACTATGAAAAAGGTTTTATGGTTTATGAAAATCTGAACGATAACGACAACGATGCTAATTTTATTGATGAGTATCAAATATTTGTTGCAGAGCAAGAAAAAGATGAATATGATAATTTAATTCAACAGCTTAACATATTAAAACAGGAGATAAAAGAAAATAAAAATATAAAATCAACTATAAAGTTGCAACGATTGAAATCATTCAATAGTTTATCCCACCTGTATAATCCTTTGTTTTATCAAACAAAATCTTTAAAAAACTTAAAAACTATCAATATAACACCCATAGAATTAAATAAGGGCGAAATGGATTTTATCAAAGACTTAGAAGGCTACTTATCTAATGAAAATAATAATGATGATGATAAAAGCGAGGTATTTTTGTTGCGAAACCAAGCCAAAACTGGCATAGGGTTTTTTGCAGGGGGCAGTGGATTTTATCCTGATTTTATTATGTGGATTTTAAAGAATGGCACACAATATATAAATTTTATTGACCCTAAGGGCATTTATCATACAGATTTAAAACATAGTGAAAAAATAAATTTATCCAAAACCATCAAAGAAAAAGAACAAAATCTAAATGATAACAGTATAATTTTAAATTCTTTTATAATTTCAAACACAGGATATTTGGGATTAGAAAATAATGATTTTACAAAAAAAGAATTGATGAATAAAAATATTTTATTTCAAAAAGATGACAAAAACACTTATATCAAAACCATGTTTGATAAAATTTTACCATAATGAAAACAGAAAAAAAAAATTTAATCGGGTTAAGTCGCCAAAGTTTGGAGCGGTATTTTATTGAAAATGGCGAGAAAAAATATCGTGCCGTCCAACTTATGAGTTGGTTGTATCAAAAACAGGCGACAAGTTTTTCGCAAATGACTAATTTTTCTAAAAAATCTATTGAGTTTTTGGAGCAAAATGCTTGTCTTGATGAGCCTAAAATTATTAAAAAACAAAAATCATCCGACGGCACGATTAAAATTTTGTTAGAATTGGCGGATCAGAATTTGATTGAGACGGTATTTATTCCTGAAAATAATCGCGGAACTTTGTGTGTGTCATCACAATCTGGTTGTATTTTGGATTGCTCTTTTTGTGCCACAGGTTTTTCAGGTTTTGCTCGTAATCTTACCGCCGCTGAGATTATCGGTCAATATCGCTTAATGAGTGAGTTGATACAGCCTGCGGTTATTAGCAATGTAGTTTTTATGGGAATGGGCGAGCCTTTGTTAAATTACAAAGCTGTGCTTGAAACTTTGGCTGTTTTGTTGGACGATAATGGCTACAATCACAGCAAAAGACGGGTGACAGTAAGCACAGTTGGCGTTGTCCCTGCGATGGATAGGTTAAGGAGTGATATAGATGTAAGTCTGGCGGTTTCATTACATGCAGCGGATGATAAATTAAGAGAAAAATTAGTGCCATTGAATAAAAAATATCCTCTGAATGATTTAATCCAGGCTTGCCATAGGTTTGTAAAAAATGAAACGGACAGAAAAAAACATATAGTGATAGAATATGCGATGATAAAAAATGTCAATGATGATATGATGCAGGCTAAAAAATTAGTCAAGTTATTATCATCATTGCAGGTTAAGGTAAATCTTATTCCTTATAACCCATTTTCAGGTTGTGATTATCAAACATCAGATGAAAATGTAATAAGAAAATTTGCCGATTATTTGCATAACAAAGGAATAAGAGTTATGATACGTCGCACTCGTGGGCTTGATATAAATGCCTCTTGTGGGCAATTAGCTAGAAAATTTTAAACTTAATAATAAAAATATTATGACAATGATAATTGAAAATCAGGATTTTGTAGAAAACAACAACAACAATAACAAAACAACTGGTAACACCAAACAACCACTAAGTGATAAAGAATCATTTGGCACTCAATTAAAATCAGCGAGAGTGGCTAATCAGACATCTATTGATGAGATTGCTAATTCTTTAAATTTAGAGACGAAAATTATTCAAGCAATAGAAGAGATGGACATTAAAAACCTTCCATCTACTGCTTTTGTTTGTGGTTATATAAGATCATATGCCCAAATTTTAAAATTAGATGCCGATCAGTTAGTTCAAGATTATTTAAAAGCAACCGTCCCTATTGAAAAACTCTTGAAACCTAAGAATAAAAATACCAGTATGTCAGTAAAAATTAAACCCATCTACTTATTTGCATTTATCACTATAATCGTTGTTGTAGTTATTTGGTATATAAAAAATGAAGAAGAGAGATTGCAAAAAGAAAACATAGAGCAAGCGCAAAAAATAAACAAAAATACAACAAACAACAATAATGTGAACAATGCGGTCAATGATAAAATATCTGATAAAGTGGCTCCTATAACAAGAGCTTCCATAGAGCCAGAAAATGAGGAGCAAACAGCAGATATTGCAGATATTCCAGCTACAATTACATCAAGCCAGATACCTGTTCCTGATTATCAAAAAACTGATGTAGAATTAAAGCCTAATACAGAAAAAATCATCAATGATAAATTATTACCAAATATATTGCCACCTAAGCTTACTATTAATATTTCTACCACAGATCAATCTTGGGTAGAGATTCAAGACAGATCACAAAAACAACTCTATTATAAGTTGTTAAATAAAAATGAACAAATAAATATAGAAGGCTTTTATCCTTTTTATCTATCGATTGGTAACGCATCAACTGTATCAGTTAAAGTAAATGATGTTAATTTTGATTTTAAAGAATATATTCGTTTATCAAATACTGCAAAATTTAGTATAAATAATAAAAATTTAAAAAAAATACAAGAACAAAAACATGAATGATAGGGGGGTTGTAAGTAGTGTCCGCGGTATGCACGATATTTTGCCTGATGATAGTTTTTTATGGCAAGATGTTGAGGTGCAGATGCAAAATATATTTAACCAATATGGTTACAAGCAAATAAGAACCCCCTTGCTTGAATCCTCAAAATTATTCAACCATTCTATCGGTGAGATAACAGATATTGTCTCCAAAGAAATGTATAGTTTTAATGATCGCAGCGGTGAGAGCCTAAGCCTGCGACCAGAGGGCACAGCCTCTACAGTTCGTTGTGTAATTCAACATTCTCTAACATATAAAAAGATTCAAAAACTGTGGTATAACGGCACTATGTATCGTTATGAGCGACCACAAAAAGGTCGTTATCGTCAATTTCATCAAGCAGGATGTGAGGTGTTTGGACTAATCTCTCCTGCAGTTGAGGCAGAGCTTATTTTATTAGTTAATAGATTATGGCAAAAACTTTCAATAGATAGCGATATTGAATTAGAAATAAATTCGTTAGGTGACAACAACACAAGGATATCTCACAAAAAAGAATTGCTTGATTATTTTAATAACAATTTATCATCATTGGACGAAGATAGTAAAAAAAGGCTACATACAAATCCATTGAGAATATTGGACACTAAGAATCCTGCAATGGCCGAGCTTATAAAAAATGCTCCAAATATATTGGATTTCTTAGACGATGAATCAAAATTAAATTTTAACTTATTCAAAGATATATTGCAAAAAAATAATGTGGCTTATAAAATAAATCAAAATCTTGTGCGTGGTTTAGATTATTATAACCGAACAGTTTTTGAATTTAAAACTACAAAATTAGGTAGTTCAGATACAATATGCGGTGGTGGCAGATATGATGGTTTGGTTGAAATATTAGGAGGCGACAAAACACCTGCATGTGGTTTTGCCATCGGAATTGAGAGAGTTATAGAGCTCATCATCAACAGAAAAAAACAAATTAAAAAACAAAAAACCGATGTTTATCTTATTATTAAGGGAGACAATGTATTGCCCTATGCAAATTCAATCAGTGAAAGTATCCACAATAGCAATTTAAACCTAATTGTCGTGCAAAATATGACAAATAATTCAATTAAGAGTCAATTTAAACAAGCTGATAAGAGCGGAGCAAAATTAGCTATAATATTAGGTGATGATGAGCTATCTAAAAATATAGTAGCAATTAAGTTTTTAAAAGAGAGCGAAAAGCCACAGCAAAACGTCGCAATGAGCGATTTAACTTTATTTATTAAGGAGCAATTTTATGATTGATTATGAAACCGAAGAACAACAAATAGATGCTATCAAAAAATGGTGGCAAGAAAACGGCAAAGCAGTTATAACAGGAATCGTTTTAGGATTTTCTTTGATAGGAGGTTGGCAATACTATGGCATATGGCAAAAGCAACAATCATCATTGGCATCATCTTTTTACGAAAAATCATATAGAGGTTTGACGGAAAAAAATCACATAGCAATAAATGAAAACACCAAAATATTAAAAGAAGATTATTCATCTTCAATCTATGTATCGTTATCATCGTTGCTGGAGGCAAAATCATTTGTTATTGATAAAAAATATAAAGAAGCCCAGCTATCATTAGAGTGGGTGGTGAAAAATGCTAATAAAGATATTTCTTTATTAGCAAGAGTAAGGCTTGCTCGTGTATTGCAACAACAAAAAAAATTCAATGAGGCCTTAAAAGTTTTGCAAATAGATCACCCTTTGAGCTTTAGTACGCTTTTTGCAGAAACGATGGGGGACATTTATAAGGATATAAAGCAAAATAAAAAAGCACAAGAGTCTTATATTCGTGCTTTATCATCTGCAAAAAATCCTAAAGTATCTGAGATATTGAATATCAAGTTAGATAGCGTTAAATAGAGACTTTTGAATAAATCAAGCACAATTTATAAAACACACAAAATGCACCTTTTCATAACAAAATTGACTGTTAAAAAAATAAACATGTTGTTGTTGTTTTGTTTTATGTCGACAGTATTATCTTGTAGTAGTGAAAATTATATCAAAACAGAGCCATCAATGCTTGTCACCGACTATGAAGAGAGTTTATTTTTAAGACGGATTTGGCGTGAAGTTATTGACACGGATGATAAGTATCAAACTATAAATCTCTCACCTGCTGTCACTGATAATAGAGTGTTCCTCGCCACCAAAAATGGTAAAATTATTGCCATTGATGAAAATAATTTCTTTGTTTGGGAAAAGCAATTAAATCTTAAGGTGACATCTGGCATACAACACAATGACGATCTGATAACATTCGGTAGCTCAGATGGAGACGTTGTAGTATTGGATGCTACTGATGGTAAAATAATTTGGCAAAACAAAGTTTTATCACAAATTAATGTAAACCCTATGTTTATGGGAGAAAAGCTTATAGTCAAGGGTGGCGACAATTCAATAAGTGCTTTTGACATAGATGATGGCACGCTCCTATGGGAGCAGAAATTTAACCTACCGCCACTTTCTCTTAAAGGACAATCTGAAATGTTATCAATATCTACATATATAATAGTAGGATTAGATAATGGTAAAATTGCAATATTAGATGAAAAAGATGGTAGAGTTTTATTGAAAAAACAACTACATTCAATCTATGCAGATAATGTGGTATCAAGATTAAACGACATAAATTCAGATATTTTGTTGATAGGTCGGGACATAGTGGCGGCCAGTTATCAAGGCATTGTGACCCGTATATCACTAAATAACTTTAAAACAAAATGGATCAACAACATATCCACATTTAATAGTTTTGTCTATGATGGTGTAACAATTTTTATCTTTGATGAAAATGATGTTTTAAAAGCTTTGTCGCCTGAAACAGGCAAGGTTTTGTGGGAAAATAAATCGTTAAAAAATCGTAATTTATCACAACCTACATTAATAGGTGATAATTTGCTTGTAGCTGATGCCTTTGGTTTTATCCATCTATTGGATTCCAGAAATGGCAGAACAATTTCACAAGTTCAATACGGAGCCATGCCTTTATCTGGTAAGATAACAATTAAAGATAATCGGGCTTATGTTCAGTCTGCAAATGGAGAATATCACAATTTGGTAGTGGTTAAAAAACAAAATCGTAACTTCATTCACTTTAAATGAAACCAATTATTGCCCTTATAGGACAACAAAATGTTGGTAAATCAACCCTATATAATCGCCTAACAAAAACATCAGATGCTATCGTGGCAAACTATGCAGGGCTGACCCGTGACCGTCAATACGGTGATGGTAAAATAGGGGGAAAATCATACACAATAATAGATACAGGAGGTATAATTGATGAGAGTGAGCCACTAAATAATCAGACTCAAATCCAAACTCAAATAGCAATAGAGGAGGCTGATATAATTTTTTTTATGGTTGATGCAAAAATTGGCATCAATCAATTGGATTTTAATATAGCCGAGAGTCTAAGAAAAAATGCTAAAAACTTTTATCTACTTGCTAATAAAATTGATGGCACAAATCAAGATGAAGTCAATGCGATTTGTTTGGAGTTAGGAATAGGAGAGCCTTTGCTGATAAGTGCCGCAGGCGGTAGAGGAATTAAGCAATTAATGGATAAGGTTTTCAAAGATGTAGATTTTAACGACAAAGATAAAGATAAAGATAAAGATACAAACAAAGATGACGATGATGGCTCAATTAAGATAAGTTTAGTAGGAAAACCAAATGTTGGCAAGTCAACTCTTTTAAATCACATCATAGATAAAAAAAGATGCATAACTCTTAACAAACCAGGCACTACAATAGATAGTATTTTTGTGCCATTTACCTACAAACAACAAGAATACACCTTAATTGACACTGCAGGGCTGCGAAAAAAGAGAAAAATATACAATGAGATAGAAAAATATAGCATAATAAAATCATATCAAGCGATTGAAAAATCAGATGTAGTTTTGTTTTTAACAGATGCCAGTGATAATATCTCAGTTCAAGATTTACACATTTTATCCCATATAAGAACCTGTGGTAAACCATCAATAATCCTTGCTAATAAATGGGACAAATTAAATCATAACCAAAAACTAAAATACACCCAAGAACTCACAAGACGATTATCTTTTGATAATTTTGCAATAATTGAAAATATATCTGCCATCAATGATTTTCCTAAAACAAAAATATTCAAACAAATTAAACAGCTGTGGCACCAAACAAGAATAAAAATATCAACTCCTGTCTTAAATACTTTATTAAAACAGGCAACAACCGCCCACCAGCCACCAAAAAGTTCCAATCGCCGAATAAAATTAAAATATGCTCATCAAGGAGGCTCAAACCCACCACTTATAATAATTCATGGCACAAAAACCAAAAAACTCCCCCCAAGTTACCACAATTACTTGAATAATTTTTTTATCAAAACCTTAAAATTAAAAGGAATTCCTTTGAAAATAATATGCAAGGATAACGAAAATCCTTATGATAAAAAATAAAATTATATTAGAGACCTTTGCATAATTCAAGTGCGATTTAGAATAATAAGAAAATAGTGCATATTTTATTAAAAAAGAGGAAAATAGCTTGCTATTTGACGAGTTTTTTGGTAAAATAGGTGCATTTTTAGGTGCATTTTATTGTTGTTATAAATTGTGCTTGAATTATGCAAAGGTCTCTATTAAGATAAATCTTTTGTTATAATATTCGTTTTTTATTTATTTTGGAGTTATTTTATATGAAAATTAAATTTATTATCCTTACTTTATTGTTTGCAGTTTTAGGGCTTAATCCTGCCTATTCTGCTGATAATCCACAGGTTGTTATGAGCACTAATATAGGTGATGTTGTGATAGAGCTCAATGCTGAAAAAGCACCAAATAGTGTAAAAAATTTTTTAGAATATGTTGAAAGTGGTTTTTATAGCGGAGTTATTTTTCATCGAGTTATTAAAAATTTTATGAATCAAGCCGGCGGTTTTGATGAAAAATTTCAACAAAAACCTACTAAAAAGTCGATCCAAAATGAGGCTAATAACGGTTTGCTGAATTCAAAAGGCACAATTGCGATGGCAAGAACATCTGACCCACACTCGGCAAGCTCACAATTTTTTATAAATATGAACGACAATAAATTTTTAGATTTTAAATCCAAAGATGCACAGGGTTGGGGTTATGCCGTGTTTGGTAAAGTTGTATTGGGTTTAGATATTATGGAGACACTAAATAATATGCCAACAGGTCCAAGCGGTAGGTTTGCTAATGATGTACCAAAAAAAATGGTAGTCATAAAATCAATAAAGGTTAAAAAATAATATGATAGATATAGGGCAACAAGCTCCTGATTTTAACCTAAAAACCTACAACAACATAAGTTATAAATTAGCGAGCTTTGATGATAAGTGGCTGGTTTTATATTTTTATCCCAAGGACGATACTCCTGGTTGCACCAATGAAGCGATAGATTTTAGCGAAATTAAAAATAATTTTAGCAAAAATAATGCACAAATTATTGGCATAAGTGCTGATAGTGGTGAATCTCACCACAAATTTATCAAAAAATATGATTTAAAAATACCTCTTTTATCTGATGAGAGCAAATCTGTCCATAAACTTTATGATGCATGGGGCATGAAAAAAAATTATGGCAAAGAATATGAGGGAGTTATTCGCTCAACCTTCATCATTGATCCGCAAAAAATAATCCGCTATCGTTGGAGGAATTTACAGGTTCGCAGCAAAAGAGCAGGCAATGTAATCAAGCACAGCGATAATGTATTAAAAAAATTAATTAAACTACAAGGAGAATAAAACAATGGTTATTTTAGAAACCAATCAAGGCAATATTAAAATCCAATTATATTCAAAAGAAGCACCTATAAGCTGTAAGAATTTTGAAAACTATATTAAGAATGGTTTCTATGATGGCACTATTTTTCATCGGGTGATTAAGGGTTTTATGGTGCAAGGTGGTGGAATGGATGCTGATATGAATGAGAAAAAAACATCTGATCCGATAAAAAATGAGGCAGATAATGGACTTAAAAACTCAACAGGAACTCTCGCTATGGCAAGAACATCAGATCCTGATTCTGCCACGGCACAATTTTTTATCAATGTTAATGATAATATGTTTTTAAACCATAGCTCAAAAACCACTGATGGTTGGGGTTATTGTGTTTTTGCTGTGGTCACAGAAGGAATGGATGTAGCTCATAAAATAGAGCAGATGACAACAGGCAACAAGGGATTTCATCAAGATGTTCCCACAGAAAGCATCATAATTGAAAAAGCATACATCACATAAACAAAAACAAAAACTTATATAATTTTTAATTAGTTTATGGCGGATTATTTTATTTCAGATTTGCATTTATCAGAGAACAATAAAGAGTCTTATAATCTTTTAAAGGGTTTTTTAAGCACCATTAAAGATGATTTAAATAATCTTTATATTTTAGGGGATTTATTTGATTATTGGTTAGGCGATGATTGTGAGTATGGTTTTAATACTGATGTTTTAAACTTATTTAAAAATATCAACGATAATTGTTGTGTTTGTTTATTGGTCGGTAATCGTGATTTTTTACTAAGCAAAAAACTATTAAAAAAATATAACATAATTTTGATAGATGATCCTTATCTAATTGATTATAAAAACAATAAAACTCTAATTACTCACGGTGACTTATTTTGCCTACATGATAAAAATTATGCCGAATTAAGAAACAAAGTTAGAAACAAAAAATGGCAACAACAATTTCTATCAAAACCCTTAATAGAGCGAGAGAAATTTGCTAAATCTTTGCGAGATGTAAGTTACGATGCTAATCAAAAAAAAGATAATGAAATTTTGGATGTAAGTGAAAACCTTATCAATGAATTTGTCAAAAAATATAAAATTAACACTATAATTCACGGTCATACTCACAAGCCTGCAAAACACACTATGAAAAACTATACAAGATATGTAACAAGTGACTGGTATACAGATAAGCTAAGCTATTGTAAGGTTATAAATGGTTTGATATCTTTACAGCAATATGAGGTAAAACAATAATATGAGACCTTTGCACAATTCAAGCACAATTTATAACAACAATAAAATGCACCTATCTTATCAAAAAATTCGTCAAATAGCAGGCTATTTTTCTCTTTTTTTAATAAAATATGCACTATTTTCTTATTACTCTAAACCGCACTTGAATTATGCAAAGGTCTCAATATGAATGTGGACAAAAAAGAAATTGATAAATTCTCTGGTCTTGCGGCGAGTTGGTGGGATAAAAAAGGTGACTTTAAACCTCTGCACGATATAAACCCACTAAGATTAGATTTTATTCAAAACAATGTGACATTAAAAAACCAACAAGTTCTTGATGTAGGTTGTGGAGGTGGAATTTTATCAGAATCTATGGCAAAAGAGGGTGCAAAGGTGACCGCAATTGATTTATCAAAAAAATCATTAGAGGTTGCTAAACTCCATATGGCAGAATCAAAACTTAAAAATATAAACTATCAATTGATAAGCGCAGAAGAATTAGCTTCTCAAAATAAAAACAAATTTGATGTTGTAACTTGTATGGAGGTTTTAGAGCATATTCCAGATGTTGGCTCTATGTTAAGTGCTATTCACTCGCTGTTAAAGCCTGATGGAGCTGTTTTTTTTGCCACTATAAATCGCACTCTTAAATCCTATCTTTTTGCTATTATTGGTGCTGAGCATGTCTTAAAGATGTTACCAAAAGGCACTCACAAACATGAAAACTTTATCAAACCAGCAGAGCTTGATTTTTTTGTGAGACAAGCACAACTTAAAACCATCAAATCACAAGGAATAACATATAACCCATTAGTAAAAGAATTTTATACAACGGACAATAATCTGGATGTAAATTATATGACCTATGCCAAAAAATAAAATTCAAGCAGTTTTGTTTGATATGGATGGAACTTTGGTGGACACGGCTCCTGATATGGCAGACACCCTAAACCTGCTTTTAAAAAAAAATAATCTTACTAAATTAGATCAAAAAATAATTCGTCCCTTTGTATCACAAGGTGCTATGGCATTGATAAAATTAGCTTTTCAGTCATGTTCTATAAAAAAACAAGAGACTTTGAAAGACGAGTATTTAACAATGTATCAAGATAATTTTACTAATAAATCAGCTCTTTTTGAGGGCACAAACAAGATCTTATCATATTTGGATAAAAATAATATTAAATGGGGAATAGTTACCAACAAACCTCATGGGTTTGCTAAACCACTATTAGAGCATTTAAAAATATATAAAAATTGTGCAGTTTTGGTGTGCGGAGATAGTTTGGCAAAAAACAAACCTCACCCTTTACCGCTCAAAATTGCCGCTCAAAAAATCAATATTGATGTAAAAAAATGCATCTATATCGGAGATGATATTCGCGATATGCAAGCTGCAATAGCGGCAAAAATGCCATGTGCTGTTGCAAAATGGGGATACATTGATAAACAAGAAGATGCATCAAAATGGCATGGTGATTATATTTTTTCATCAATAGATGAGTTAATGCAATTATTGTAGATGAGAATTTTACCCAAATCAAGCATAATTTATAAAACATATAAAGTTTATAAAAAATATTGACATAAATTATAAAAAACATGTTATAATTTTCTTTTTATTTTTAAAGAGAACTAGTGATTATGGTTAAAAATGCTTTTTATGCACAATCAGGCGGAGTAACTGCTGTAATAAATGCTTCTGCTTGTGGAGTGATCCAAACGGCTCGCAAACACCGTGACAAAATTGGCACAGTATATGCCGGTAAAAACGGTATAATTGGAGCTCTAACAGAAGAGCTTATTGATACCGATGAAGAGAGTGCAGAAGATATTGCATCTTTAAAAAATACTCCATCTGGTGCTTTTGGTTCTTGTCGTTTTAAGTTAAAAAGTTTAGAGCACAATAAAAAAGAATATGAAAGATTGATAGAGGTTTTCAAAGCACACAACATAGGATATTTTTTCTATAATGGCGGTGGTGATTCCGCTGACACCTGTTACAAAGTATCACAATTGTCAGAAAAAATGGGTTATCCTGTGCAGGCTGTTCATGTTCCTAAAACCGTAGATAACGACTTGCCGATCACAGATAATTGTCCTGGTTTTGGCTCTGTGGCAAAATATATTGCTATCTCTGCCTTAGAGGCATCTTTTGATGTTCGCTCGATGGCAAAAACTTCAACCAAGATTTTTGTGTTAGAGGTAATGGGACGACATGCAGGATGGATTGCAGCGGCAGGTGGTCTGATAAATAATGATGACTATGATATTCCAGTAGTAATTCTATTTCCAGAAATTGAATTCAATAAGGATAAATTTTTAGAAAAAGTCGATAAAAAAGTTAAAGAATATGGCTATTGCACGATAGTGGTATCAGAAGGAGCACACTGGCCAGATGGCAAATTTCTTGCAGAGCAGGGCACAAAAGATGCATTCGGTCATGCTCAGTTAGGCGGTGCTGCCCCTGTGGTAGCAAATATAATAAAAGATTCTTTGGGTCATAAGTTTCACTGGGCGGTGGCAGACTACCTACAAAGAGCATCAAGGCATATAGCATCAAAATCAGATGTGGAACAAGCCTATGCATTAGGGGAGGCAGCAGTAGAGATGTTATTGGCAGGTGAAAATTCAATAATGCCAACTATTGAGAGAATATCAGATTTTCCTTATAAATGGAAAATTGGTAAAGCCGACCTTGCAGATGTAGCAAATGTTGAAAAATTTATGCCAAGAGATTTTATATCAGACGATGGTTTTGATATTTCAGCTAAATGTCGCACATACCTAACTCCACTAATAGACGGAGAAAGCTACCCCAACTATAAAAATGGCTTACCGATTTTTGTGACATTAAAAAATAAACTTGTTGTCAAAAAATTAACAAATTTTGATGTTTGATTTTTGGATTACTTTTTAAAATTTAGTGCTTACACCGATTAAATAACTAAATCCTGATGATGTATTGGTGGCTGCACCAGCTTTGGCGTTCCCTACTTCTTTGTATTGTGAAAAATAGAAGATATCTGTGGCAATCTGAAAAAACATACCTATGGTTTTAGATAAAGAAAATCCAATATTTGCCCCAAGAGGTAATGAGGTTGATGTCATGTGCCATGTTTGATTTGAATTATCTGCTGATGCTTCCATTGAGCGATATTTAAAGCCTGTAAATGGAGCAACATAAAATAACCCAGTTTTTATATTAAAACGTTTTTCAATATTCATGCCTACTTGCATTATTGATGAATCTTGCCAAATATTTTTACCAGAATCAGATCTATTATAACTTGCTCCTGCATAAGAAGATATATAGGGATTAACATATATCCCTTTCAATAAATCTATATATTTAAAAGCACCCAGTGAGATTCCAGCAGACACAGGGTTGCTTTCTATGCTTATGTTACTCACCTTATTTATGCTAAAATTTTCAGTACCAAGTGCAATATAAAAATGGGTTGAAGTAGGTTTTTGTTTGCTGGATTTGGTTCCATTAAATTTTGAAAATTTTTTGTATTGGATGGATTTGCTAAAAAATTTACATGAACGGTAGGCTTTTTTAGCTTGTATGCAGTTTTTAATTTTACTGCCTTTTTTAGATCTTTTTTTCTTACAATTATGATAGGATGTCTTTTGTTTTCTGCATAACGATTCTTTGGTTTTTCTTTTCATCCTTATGGTTTTTTTTGTTTTTTTTCTCTTTCTTTTTTTATTTTTACTTATTTTTTTAGTAGAAACCTGCATAACTTCATTTTTATAGTTATGCGATTGATTGAGTTTTAATAATTCTTTTGCATGCAATGATGCGTCACTTATAAGAAAACAAAGTGAATAAAAACAACAACCTAATATAATTTTATAAAACATCACAACAACAGAAAGTAAAATGGATAAAATATGCCTGCTATCATAACTTATTTTTAAAATAAATGCAAATAATATTCTGTAAATAAAATTATTTTTTATCATAACTTCATATAGTTATAGCTTTAATATAATCTAATTTATTGCATAAAAACTATAAAATGACGATATCACTAAACTATTTGCATCATTTTTGGTCTTCTACATAACGTTCCAACTGTTATGAGGCTTTTGTATAAATCAAGTGCTGTTGTAGAGGATGCTTCAAAATAATTCATTTTGAGACCTTTGCTGTGAAGCATGTTTTTTTAATTGTTTTATAAATTATTCTCGGCTTATGTGAGAGTATTAGTTTATGATAAGACATAGGTTCTAAAAAATTTCTTATTATTTTTGGTATAATAATTTGACATTTATAAAAAAATGATTATAATAACTTGTTTGTATCCGAGTGATCGTTCATCACTTGCTATTGATGCCCTGTTGTGTGTTTTGGTTTTCGATAGATTATTTTTAATGCACAACGACAAATGAGGAATTATAGTATGAATATTTATGTAGGCAATATCTCCTGGGAAATGGAGGACGATGACTTGAATAAAGAATTTAGTAAGTTTGGTGAAGTCTCAACTGCAAGTGTTATAAAGCGTCAGTTTGATGGTCGCTCTAAGGGTTTTGCTTTTGTTGAAATGGACGATGATGACGCCGCCAAGGCTGCAATTGAAGCCTTAGATGGTGCCGAGGTTATGGGCAGAAACATTAAAGTAAACGAAGCACGACCTAAAAAATTCTAATTATTTAATTGGTTTTTAATCAAAAGGCGAATAAAATGTTCGCCTTTTTTGTTAATGTTTTTGTTTGTTGTAAATAATTCTTGACAGTTGATAACAAAAACAATACAATAGTTATCTTTTTTTTAATTTTGCGCCCGTAGCTCAGCTGGATAGAGTACCTGGCTACGAACCAGGTGGTCGGAGGTTCGAATCCTTCCGGGCGCGCCATATATTTCAATCATTTCTTAATACAAAAAATGGACTCAGAATTTCCTCGAATAAACCGTCTTCCGCCATATGTTTTTAACATAGTTAATGAGTTAAAAGCTGCTGCCCGTGCACGCGGCGAAGATATAATTGATTTTGGTATGGGAAATCCTGACCAACCTACTCCTAATCATATAGTTGAAAAACTAATTCAGGCTGCCCAAAGAGGGGATACTCATCGTTATTCGTTATCAAAGGGAATTCCAAGATTGCGGGCTGCAATTTGTAATTGGTATGCTAAAAAATATAATGTAAATTTGAACCCAGAATCAGAGGCGATAGTAACCATAGGCTCCAAAGAGGGGTTAGCTCACTTGTCTTTGGCGACCACAGGTCCAGGAGATGCTATTTTGGTGCCAAACCCTGCTTACCCCATTCATCCCTATGGTTTTGTGATATCCGGAGCGGATATCCGTCATGTTCGTTTGACACCAGATATTGATTTTTTTGCTGAGTTAGAGAAGGCTATCAAAGAGAGTTGGCCTAAACCTAAAATGTTAGTGTTGAATTTTCCTGCTAACCCCACAACCCAATGTGTAGAATTAGATTTTTTTGAAAAAGTAATTAAGATAGCAAAGGAGCATAAAATATGGGTCGTGCATGATTTAGCCTATGCTGAAATTGTTTTTGACAGTTTTGTTGCTCCCTCAATTTTACAAGTAAAGGGTGCCAAAGATATAGCAGTGGAAATTTATTCAATGTCAAAAACATATAATATGCCAGGCTGGCGAGTAGGTTTTGTTGTCGGTAATCCGATATTAGTTGGTGCTTTGGCAAGAATGAAGTCCTATATGGATTATGGCACGTTTACCCCTATACAAGTTGCTGCTATTGCAGCCTTGGAGGGCGATCAAAGTTGTGTGGCAGAGATTCGCAATATGTATCAATCTCGCCGTGATGTTTTGTGTGACGGCTTGAATGATATAGGTTGGCAAGTTTCAAAACCAAAAGCTACCATGTTTGTTTGGGCAAAAATACCCCAAAAATATATAAAATTAGGATCATTAGAGTTTTCTAAAAAACTCCTAATTGAAGCAAAAGTTGCTGTCTCACCTGGCATAGCTTTTGGCGAATATGGTGATGATTATGTCCGTTTTAGCCTTATAGAGAATGAGCAAAGAACCCGTCAGGCCATTCGCTGTATGAAAGATATGTTTATTAAATAGAAAAAATTATGCAACCTGTAAAAATTGGTATTTTAGGATTAGGCACAGTAGGTGGTGGCACAGTTGAGGTTTTAATTAAAAATTCAACTGAAATTGCTGCTCGCACCGGGCGGGATATTGTGATTCATTCGGTGGCAAACCTTGACGACAAGTGTTTGAAAAAACTAAAATTATCTACTGTAAAATTTAGCAAGGATGTTTTTGATGTTATTAATGACTCACAAATTGACATAATAGTGGAGTTAATAGGTGGCACTGATTTGGCAAAAAAGTGTGTCATAGGTGCTTTGGAAGCAGGAAAACACATTGTAACTGCCAACAAAGCTTTAATTGCAATTCACGGCAATGAAATTTTTTCTTTGGCACAAAAAAAAGGCTTAACTGTATCTTTTGAGGCGGCGGTAGCAGGCGGTATCCCTATTATCAAAGCTATGCGTGAGGGCTTGTCTGCTAATAAAATTTTATCCATTGCAGGTATAATTAACGGCACAGGTAATTTTATTTTAAGCAAAATGGCAGAAGAAAATGTTAAGTTTGCTGATGCATTAAAACAAGCCCAAGATTTAGGTTATGCTGAATCTGATCCTACTTTTGATGTTGAAGGCATCGATGCTGCCCATAAACTTTGTATTATGAGCTCAATAGCTTTTGGTATCAAATTACAATTTGATAAGGTTTATACGGAGGGAATATCTGCTATAAAACCAGACGATGTTAAACATGCTAAACAATTGGGTTATGTTATCAAGCACTTAGGCATAGCGAAACAAGATAAAAATGGGGTGCAGATGCGAGTCCATCCAACTCTTATCCCTGATAACAAATTATTATCAAATGTTGACGGAGTTATGAATGCAGTTTTGATACAATCAGATGCATTAGGTGAGAGTTTATACTATGGTGCCGGAGCAGGAGCACACCCTACGGCATCAGCTGTGGTAGCAGATATTATTGATGTGGCACGAGTTTTAACCTCTGACCCTAAAAATCGTGTTCCACATCTGGCTTTTCAGCCCAATAAATTGCAAAATACAACTATTTTGGCTATAGAACAAATTACGAGTTCATATTATATAAATCTGCAAGTTATTGATGAGGCAGGGGTATTAGCACAAATAAGCAAAATTTTATCAGATAAAAATATCAGCATTGAGGCAGTCATTCAGCACGACACTAAAAATCCACAACCACAGGTTCCTTTGATAATTTTAACTCGTCAAGTCAAAGAGCGGTTTATGGATGAGGCGCTCACAAAAATCGCCAAATTATCCACAGTTCACAGTTATAATCGCATAAGATGCGAGCAATTAGGAGATTAAAGTATGACAACAGCCAATAACAGCAACCAACACTATAAGGGCTTAATCAATAGATATAAAAAATACTTACCAGTAAAAGAGGGTGATAAAATAATTAGCCTATCAGAGGGCAATACTCCACTTATAAAACTTGAAAATATCCCTAAACAAATCGGTTTTGATGGCAGCATTTATGTTAAATACGAAGGTTTAAATCCTACTGGTTCTTTTAAGGATAGGGGAATGACAATGGCGGTAACTCGTGCGGTTAACGAGGGTTCTGTGGCTATTATATGTGCCTCAACTGGCAACACCTCCGCCGCAGCTGCAGCCTATGCTGCTCGGGCTGGAATTCGTGCATTTGTCTTAATTCCAGAGGGCAAAATTGCTATGGGTAAATTAGCACAGGCTATGATGCACGGAGCGACAGTCATTCAAATAAAAGGCAATTTTGATGAGGGGATGAGCCTCGTTAAAGAGGTCGCAGATCATGCTCCTGTAACTATTGTGAATTCCATCAATCCATATAGGTTACAAGGACAAAAAACCGCAGCTTTTGAAATAATCGAAGATTTAAGGGAGGCTCCTGATTACCATTGCTTGCCTGTGGGTAATGCTGGTAATATATCTGCTTATTGGCTGGGATATAGCGAATTTTATGATAAAAAACAAGTTAAAAATAAACCAATTATGGCAGGTTATCAAGCCACAGGTGCTGCCCCATTTATCCACAATAAACCGATTAAAAATCCAGAAACTATCGCCACAGCAATCAGAATCGGCAACCCCCAAAGTTGGGATATGGCAGTCAATGCCACAGTTGAATCAGGCGGTTGGTTTGAACAAAGAACAGATGAGCAAATATTATATACACAAAAATTACTCGCCCAAAAAGAGGGGATTTTTTGTGAGCCTGCTTCGGCTATTTCTTTATCAGGGGCGATAGCCGATATAAAAAGTGGTAAAATAAAACAAGGTAGTAATATTGTCTGCACTCTAACGGGACACGGCTTAAAAGATCCAGATACGGCGATATCTCAAAGCACAAAACCCATGAAAACCATCAATGCCACCCTTGACGATGTTAAAAGAGCAATTATTCGGGAATTATAAAAAATAAACATAAAAAATCTTATTCACAACACAAGCACAATAACGATGAGTCAGTAAGAACTTGTAAGCATCATAAGCATAAAACAATAATAGGGATGAAAAATTGGATAAATTAAGATAAAAATTTTAGGTATTCTTGTAAATGTCACATAGATACAGGACTATCAAAACAACGACACAGGTAAAAAGGTGAGGAAAATATCACCCAAAAATTTTATATTACAATTTTTTTAAATCCCAACAACTATTTTTTTATCAATATTGCTGATTTATACGGTTTGATAGTAACTTTTCTACTATTTGTTTCAAGCAGCTTATATTTGCTTGGCACTTTGAAACTTTTGCTTTTTTTACTAGGGTTGATTATCAATATTGAGTCGGCATTTGCCTTTGATAACTCGCTGCTTGTTTTGACAACTGCTGATACATTTGCTTTTGTGCCTTTGATTTCACTTAATTTTATATTGTCAAACCAAACACTATTTATCTTTGTTTTATGGTTTTTGTTTATCTCAAAGCTAAAATTAGAAGTTATATCTATAACTGGCTTTAGATATATTGTCTTATGAGTTTTTTTGGTGCCAATATTTATTGATTTGTATGCGGTACCCCTTTTAAATCCACCCTTGTGAGAGCTTATTCTTGTATTAAACATTATTGGTTTTGTAGCGATTGCATCAAACTCAAATTTATAAATTGAACCTTTTTTAAACTTAAACACCTTTTTAGAACCGAAACCATTTTTTACATTTTTTACATCAAAAGATAGTTTCAAGCTATTTGATTTTATCTTAGATTTGCTTTTGTCGCACTCTTTTTTGCTACCAAAAGATAATTTATCACAATTGTCAAAATTTTCATTTATCAAATTTGATACAACTTTTTCACCTACATATAAAGGTCTGCTGTATTTTATGTGCTTGCCACTGTTTTCAAAACTTACATTTTTATTTGCTTTTAATCCTGCAACATCAAATGTGCCTTTCCCTCTTGCACTGAAATAACTATCCAAATATGGCGATACATAAGTATTGTTGTCAATTTTTAACTTACCTTTTATTTTATTTAACTTGACTGCTATATAATTGTTTGGGTCATCAATTTGCTTTTTTGGTCCGCTTGTTATAAATATTTTATTGTTTGTAATTGTAGCTGATGAGTTGCTTTTGGCTTTTTTGTAGTGAATTCCAATTTTATTACCATATATAGTATTATTTTTTATAGTGTAGTTTTTTGGAGAATACGCCATGACCCCTACAAAATTGGCTCCTACGATTGTATTTCCTATGATTTTGTTGTTGCTGTATTTAGGATAATCAAATATACCTGTTCCATAACTTGGGTGTTTGTCGTATTTCGATGGAGGCGGAGTTATGCCTATGATGCCATCTCCACCATCTGATATATTTCCATATATATCGTGTATGATATTATCAACTATGCTTACATTTGAAGCTCTT
>Ga0164315_10000197_pt1 | contig 38247 bp, 42 predicted proteins | sample GuaBasSedimGuay6_FD_113737 | JGI IMG/M metagenome (GOLD analysis project Ga0164315, IMG submission 113737) | Subseafloor sediment microbial communities from Guaymas Basin, Gulf of California, Mexico - Guay6, Core 4569-2, 0-3 cm | ecosystem: Environmental > Aquatic > Marine > Hydrothermal vents... | reverse complement strand
TCATGCGAGCGTATTCTTTCGGGGAGATTAAATCTCGTGCAATCAACTCAAAAATCCGTTGAATTTCAGGACGTTGATAAGCGGTTTCATCAACCTCTTCATCCAAACTATCGGCTATGGCTAGTAACCATTCTCGATAGGGTTCCGGCGTATCATCAGCGACATATTTCGGACAGATATACAAAATTTTATGCCCAATTTCGTTTAAAGGTTTACCCTTGCGATCTTTCGGATCAAAATCAATGGTGGCCATATCAACTTTGTGCCTATCACCAGAAGTTAAAACCACAATAGTAAACACTTTCTGACTGGGATGATAGTCTTGTGAACTCGCCACTTGCTCTAACAAAGCGGCACAATGATAATGCAGAAAACGATCATAATGATCGGCATAACGAACATGCTGAATATCAACAATAATCCGATTTTGTTTATCTTCGGCAAATAAATCAAAGCGCGAATCAACATTACCAATCGGGGGATCAAAGGATTTTTCCATTTCCACTTGATCAATATTTCACGCAAATGTTTTTGCGCGCAAAAACATTATTTCACGCTAAAGTTTCGCGAAGCGAAACTTTAGCGTGAAATTTCACGCTAAAGTTTCGCGAAGCGAAACTTTAGCGTGAAATCGTGAAATTGAGTTCAATTCCAATAAAATCTTTGACAAACGCTTTGAAAATATCCGGCTGAGAAAACGCTTTTTTGAAAATCACACCGTAGCGTAAGGAAGCGACTTTTTTCATAAGAGTTATAGATGAACATGGGTTTGGGCCCGATTGAGGGCCCTTTTTGAAAAGCATTATACTTAGCGGGGGTAACAAACTTTTTAATGAGAATGGTGGGCAACAAACTAAACTTACCCACCCGACAGAGCTAAAGAGGCCTCTTAACAAATATATCAGACTGAAGCGTCTCTTGCGTCTCTTGCGCCTTTTGCGTTATTTTCTTTTCAAAAGCTTGTCAATCAGAAGTTGTACTAAACACGACACACCTACTCAGTCAACGTCAGTTCAATCACCTCTTGCGAATAGACAATCAAACCATCATTCAGTCTATAACCCAAGTAAACTTGCACCTCTCCAACGATATCAAGTGGTTTGTTCCAAATGGGTACGGAAACAACTGGCGCTAAGGCGGTTCGAGATTGGAAGGGCACTAATGATGATAGCGCGCCATCCCAAGGCTTGGGCGTACCTGGTTTGTCTAGCATGTAGAAGTTTGGCGATGTCGCGCCCGGTGCAGTGTGGGCAGCGACGACCAAAATATCGGCCCGTTTTCCAATGTGTCTCACATCGGTTAGCACATTACCGTGAATATCCACGTTTTTATGCTGGTTTCTCTTGAGCGTGAGTTTCTTACTAGAGCGTTTTTTACCACTACCATCAGTGCCCATTCTAGCCCCGCCTTCTATTCTCGCCCAAGTTGAAACTCGCTTGCCTTGTTTGTCAAGGGCCGCGAGGCCTTTAAGCTTGGGTAGCACCGTGATGTTGTGTGTTTCCATATAGGTGGTGTGAACTTCAAAAGTGACGCTATCATCAAGCGTTACCCCCTCTTCAAATTTCACCTGCTTGCCGATAACCACATTGGACATTTGGCTGTTCGCACGAATGGTGACGTTTTCTAATCTGGTGTACGTGTTTTGGAAACGAGTACCGCTAATCTGACCGGTTACGGTGACTTTTCGCACGACTTGAGTGCGGAACTCAACATTGGTGAATGTCACATCCACACCAATCGTCACGTTTTCCTGAATGATCACATTGGAAACCTGGCTTTTATCTCTGATATGCACTCTGTCCAAAATAGCGGGTTTTTCGCTTGAACCGATTAGGGTTCCGCCAAGAAAATCACGGTTTATATGATGAAGAAAACCCAGCTTTGGTTTTCCGCTACCTACAATCTCAGTATGAGGGGCTAAACGGACATCTTCAACGACACCACCGACTTGACTGGCAAGGGTGATTTTACCGCCAAGCGTTCCTTTAATTTCACCGTCCTCATTTTTTCCGGTGATTAAGATTCCAACAAATTCAACATCTTCTATCAGCCCTTCATTCTGGGTGTAGCCGGACACTTTGCCACCTTTCAAATGACCCTTGGGGGTAATGGTTGTGTTGGCAACCAGGCCTTTACTGGTCAGTGGGTGATCTAAAGTCCCTTTGGAGAGACTATCCTCTTCTCCGATCTCTTCGTAGCTAATCGTTTTTCCTGCATGAGCCTGACAGATGCCAGTCAACTTGTTAGAAGTATTACACTGATTAAGGAACGTGCATAAAATAACTTAGACAACTCAACTTAATAAAGTTGCATCGAAAGGAACAGCGGTATAATTCCATTGCCCCAGATAATCGTCAAATACAATTCGCATTGATTCTTTAAAGCTAGTAGCAACTGTTCTGCCAGTTTCATAAACCCTATTGAAAATAGTAGCAACTACCTTTAATCCTGTTTTTGTGGTTGTTTTCTCTATCAACTCTTTCATAAGTTGATGGGAGGTCAAAATAACACCCTGTAGAGATCGAGTGATATGAGGAAATACTTTATGTTCAATAGGATTCCATTTAGATGTGTATGGTGGATAATGTGCGATTCGTATTTCAACACCAATTTCATTTACTAGGGCTTGTAAATCTTGTTTGAAAATATAGTGTCTGGGTGAATTACTACCACCACCATCCATCAACAATAAAATAGAACTGGCATCAGGATAGTGCAATTTTCCAGAGTTATACCACCAATAGCGAATTGAATCACAAGCAAACTCACTTGTATCATGGCTTGTACCAATGCTGACAGATGCTTCATTACGTTCAGTATCATAAAGAACATGAGGAACGGCAACCCCTTCTGCTAAAGAAGGAAAATCATGGTCAAAGACTTCAATCGTTTCAGTTGTATAAATTTTACCCTCACGGAATAAATTACCTATTTTTTCTTTTTTCTTGGTATCTATATTTATTACAGGATTGCCTTCTTCATTATATGAAGCTCTTAATTCCGCAATACGCTCAAACTGGGCATTACGATTCACACTTTCTTTAGCAGACTTCTTTTTCAATGCTTTACGTTTGACATATCCCTGTTTTTTCAGTAATTTTCTGACAATATTACGACTGACTTTATAGCCTTCTTTTGATAATAAGTTTGCAAGATCGAAACAAGTTAAATTTGTCCATTTTACTTTTTCATCCATTGGGTCACCTGCTGTATGTTCTTTTAACAAAATTAGGAAAACCTCATCAATATCAAGAGATTTTTCAACCACAGGCTTTCGACCACCACCAGCTTTTCTCTCACAGTTTGGAGCTAGTGTTTCCTCTTCTTTAAGTTCTCTTATTCCACGTAGAATGGTATCACGTGAACAATCAAAAAGGCGGGCAATATAACTAACACCACCATAAGGTAATTTTAAAGCTTCAATTCCAGCATATAAACGTCTATTTCTTTCTGAAAGACGATTGTACAGTTCTTGCATTTGTTCTTCAATTTCTTTCGTATAAGGTTCTATCATTGTTTTTTGGTTTTGTTATAATGTAGCCTGCTTTTTTTAGACTAGCACATTAATATCATAGTTGTCTAATTTATTTTATGCACGTTCCTAACCGGGGCTGTGCTAACGACGGTATTCGTGGGTAACGCAAATTCATCTGGTTCCAGAACGACTGGTTCTTCAATTGGTGCGATGTCAAACTGGGCTGTACACCGTTTCGCGGCATCCATTTCTACCATGAAATGGCCTTCATCACCGCGACAGTCACCGAACCAGCCTCCAAAAATTGAACCCGGTTTGGTGTTCGTAATCAAATTGATTGCTGTGCCACTTAAATAATCTTGGCTACAATCATTACCGCAGCTAATACCGTCTTTATTGGAAGCAACGCTTCCTTGGCCTTCACCGGTTAGGATAACGCTTAGGGTGTATTTGAGTGTTTCTGGGATTGGCGCATCGGGTAGCGTTTGTACTTCATAGACACCCATATCGACAACTTCGCCAATAATGCGCGTCCGGCCTTCAAAGTCGAAATCCACGATTTCAGTGGCATTGCCATCACCAAACCCGCCAGTACATTCTGCATCGGCTAAGTCTTGTGGAATCAGCTTGTTATCCCCGGCGTTAATAGCTGGTGAGCCCGCTTTGAGGTGGAAATCGCCTATCGTGGTGTGGGTGGTTATATGATCAGTCACCGGTTCGGCAAACAAGGGATCGGTTGCCAGATTATGGTTACCCAAACCAGTCCAACCGCCTTGGACAATGGAATTATTTATCTATTCCGTTTCTGTACATCGTGTTATATTGCTCCACGTTCCAACTTGAGTTTGCTAAGTTAATCACGCTTCGCGCAAAGACGCTAAGAATACTGAGCCGCGTTAATCAAGTTTAATCATTTAAATCCGCGTTTTATAGCGTTTCCCGATTGAATAAAGTACACTTTGGAACGAAAAACGCAAAATAACATGCATTCATACGCAAAATAACATGCATTCCAACGGCCGCAAAAATAACATGCATTCCAACGGCCGCAAAAATAACATGCATTCCAACGGCCGCAAAATAAATTTTGCACTCCAAAAGCAGCAAAATAAATTTTGTATTTTAATTGGGATAAAGTACAACTTTTCACGCAAAAGTTTCGCGAAGCTGTACTTTTGCGTGAAAAAGATTTCTTGAGATGGAAACCGTTAGTCGTCTCACTGACTGGTCAGTTGTTTGATTTCTTCTTTTTGTAAGCCGCTTGCCTGAGTGATGGTTTCCACATCTATTCCCATTTTCAGCAAGTTTATTGCCATCTCTTTCTTACCTTCTGCTTTGCCTTCGTTATAAACATGTTCCGTGATTGTGGTTTCTACAAAGCTCATGGATATCTCCTTTTTAATCGTTTCAAGCCTCTTCTCAGAGACTTTTTTGTAAAAGTTAACCCACTGATCAATCAGAAGCAATTGCTCATTGGTGAGTTCATCTTTCATTGCTGCCGCAGTGCGGTATATTTCAGAAACCAGTTCATCAGGATCGGTTTGCCTGTCATCCGCTTTGAGCGTCAGCAATTTGCACATCAGAGAATGCTTCTTGATGAGATCGCCACTCTTTTCCGCTTTCACCTTGATCACATCAAAATAACGATACAGCTTGCCATGATGGTTGTTAAAGCCGTAGCAAAAGCGGTTAGTCACCGGCTTCTGCAAGACAGCCTCATCCGTATAAATCACAATACTCCAGACAGGGTTCTTTTTCAACAGCCAAGCAATCATGCCATATTCGCAAACACGTTCTGAAACATCCTCTCTTTCACTCTGATGCTCGATCTGGATCACGATTTCTTGGAGTATGCCGTCAATCTCAACTTCCATTGTCAAAAAGAGATCGCCTTTCAGACTCTCTTTTAGACTCTCGTATTTACTGATAAATTCCTTATCGATAAAGGTATATTCTCCTATTTCAATATCGGGAAAATAATGTTCAAAAAATTCTTTGGTAAATGCCGTGATCAGCCATTTGAACAAGACATCGTGTGATTTGGGATTGATCATTTTTTTATCCTTTCGGATTAGGTTAGCCAGTAGGCTTTAATTTCTTTCAAGTTTTCGGTTAGTTTTTGGCCCAATTTTGAATTGGCAAAGCACCAATCCAAAGCCATTTCCAAAAAGGGCAAGTGGGGCAACCACAAGTGGGGCAATCACAAGGGGGGCAACCACAAGGGATTGCCCCTACAGTTTAATCGTACAATGGCAATTCAGTGATAGCCCAACGTGGATGTGCGTTAAATTTGAGCGGTTCACATTGGCCGGCCGCAAGACGTAATGCCCCTGCGTAGGCTATCATCGCGCCATTGTCCGTACAAAAGATTGGGCGGGGAAAATACACGCGATTCCCCATTTTATCGGCCAATTGTGTCAAGCGAGTGCGTAAACGTTGATTCGCTGCCACACCACCTGCAATGACTAAACGGGTTAAACCCGTTTGTTGTAAGGCGCGACGACATTTTATCGCTAAAGTATCTATTACTGCCTCTTCAAAGGCGCGTGCAATATCGGCGCGAGTTTGTTCAGTTTGTTCTTGTGCTCGCCAAGTCGTTAAAACAGATGTTTTAAAGCCACTGAAACTAAAATCTAAACCCGGGCGTTGCGTCATCGGGCGAGGAAACTGAAAAACATCAGGATTGCCCTGTTCCGCTAAACGCGCTAAAGCGGGGCCTCCAGGATAATTTAACCCTAATAATTTTGCGGTTTTATCAAAGGCCTCGCCAGCGGCATCATCTACCGATTCTCCCAACAAAGTATATTGCCCAACCCCGGCGACTTCTACCAATTGAGTATGCCCTCCAGAAACGAGTAGCGCCAGAAAGGGATAAGTCGGAGCTGGCTCTTCAAGTTGTGCGGCCAGTAAATGGCCTTCAATATGGTGAACACCAATGGCGGGCACTTGCCATGTCCAAGCTAGGCTACGGCCTACGGCCGCGCCAACCAATAAGGCCCCAATTAAACCCGGCCCTGCCGTATACGCTACCCCATCAATCTGTTCAAACGCTGTATCGCAATCGTTTAATACTTTTTTAATCAAGGGAATTATTTTGCGAACATGATCGCGGGAAGCTAATTCTGGTACAACACCGCCATATTGAGCATGTAAATCAACTTGGCTATACAAGGCATGTCCCAATAAACCGTGTTCAGTGTCGTATAAAGCGATACCGGTTTCATCGCAAGACGTTTCTATTCCTAATACACGCATATCAACTATCAGATCAATTCGTCAATTATCACAATTTTTTTCAACACAGAGAACACAGAGTAGCACAGAGTGCCACAGAGAATAAGTCATTCACCTTACCACCTATCCGTTTTCAAATTCTGGCCAAAAACACACCTATTTTCAGTATCTCTATTAATGTCAAAATATCATTTAAAATCATAGACTTATTCTCTGTGGTCCTCTGTGGTCCTCTGTGAACTCTGTGTTGAAAAAAAAATAGCAGGGATTGCCCCTACATTTTTCGTATAATCATCTGAGGTATCAAAACTCGGATAGCTTGAATCAAATTCTCATTAGCGAGTATTTCATTATAAGACAGATTTTGTAATGAGGGTTCCAAGCAATGTTGTGTACGACAATCTTGCAAAACATATCGTTGCACCCCTAAATCAGCTAATGAAGTGGCTAATGCCAACACATCGCTCTCATTTAACAATTGCGGATGTACTGTGGTGCGAAATTCGTAGGCGATACCCGATTCAAGTACCCTTTTCGTACTTTCTAAGGGTTGTTTGCCGCTGTTAGCGACACCCGTAATTGCGGCATAATTCTGAAAAGGGGCTTTAATATCAAAACCAATCCAATCCAAAAAGGGGAGTAATTCGGCTAAACGTTTTGAATGCATACCGGCCGTATGCAATCCGACTTTAAACCCTAAATCGCGAACACGCTGCATAGCTTCTAACAAACCTTTCTGTAAAGTCGGTTCCCCACCACTGAAGACAACGGCATCAAGTAAACCTTGACGACGTACTAAAAAGGCTTCAACTTGCTGCCAAGTTAATGTTGGCTGAACATGACGATCTAAAAGAGAGGTATTTTGACAATAGCCGCAACGCCAAGCACACCCTTGGCAAAAAATAACAGCGGCTAAATGATCAGGAAAATCTATTGTTGTGAAGGCGGTTAAACCGCCAATAGATAAGGTGGGGGAGGTTGTAGACATAACCTATCTCAATAATAAATAGATAGAACACAGATCAAATGGTGGGCAGCAAAAAGACGCTACCCACCCTACGAAGATTGAGCTCTCAGTTATCGCCCTCAAATTTAAAACTCAATGCACTTGATGACTTTCCCGAAAATGCAGTCGTTCCGCATGTTCACTTTGTTTACCCGGATTAAAGGCAGAAACCGGCCGATGGTAACCCATAACACGAGTCCATACTTCCGTTTTAGTACGTTCTGACGCTTCTAAAAGTATCTGCCCTTGTGAATCCGTTAAATCATAGCTTGGTAAAGAGTGTGATGCTATTTCAATCATTTCAGTTTCCTTTTGTTATTTTTATGGTTAATGTGTTCTTGATCACAAAGTGGACAAAATTCATGTTCCCCCGCTAAATAGCCATGCACTGGGCAAATGGAAAAAGTCGGGGTAACGGTTATATAAGGCAAACGGTAATTTTCAAGCACCCGCCGTACCAACGTCTTACAAGCTTGTGCGCTGGAAATGCGTTCATTCATGTATAGGTGCAAAACCGTGCCCCCGGTATACAAAATTTGAAGCTCATCTTGAAGTGCCAAAGCTTCAAACGGATCATCCGTCAAACCAACAGGCAATTGAGAAGAATTAGTATAATAAGGCCGTTCAGGCGTACCCGCTTGAATAATATCAGGAAAACGTTTTTTATCCTCTTTCGCAAAGCGATAAGTGGTGCCTTCCGCAGGTGTCGCTTCCAAGTTATACATATGCCCAGTTTCTGCCTGAAACAATACCATCCTATTACGAATATATTCTAACAAACGAATCGCAAACGAAACGCCCCATTCTGTTGTAATATCCTCTTGATCAGCCGTGAAATTGCGAATCATCTCATTGACACCATTAACTCCTAATGTCGAAAAATGATTACGCAATGTGCCTAGATAACGCTGAGTAAAAGGAAATAAGCCATTATCCATCTGTTCTTGAATCACCGCACGCTTGATTTCCAAGCTTTCTTTACCCAACTCAAGTAGCCTATCCAAGCGTTGAAATAAACCCGCTTCATCACCTTTATACAAGTAGCCTAAACGAGCGCAATTAATTGTCAGAACACCGAGTGAACCCGTCTGTTCAGCTGAACCAAATAACCCATTCCCACGTTTAAGCAATTCAGTCATATCAAGCCGCAAGCGACAACACATCGAGCGAACCATATTCGGCTGCATATCAGAATTAACGAAGTTGCTATTATGCGTCAACACTTGGTTGGCCAGTACAAACAAATGATCCTGACTATCGACTTCAAGATCAACCATATTCATTTCTTGGTTAATCCGTTCTAATTCAATGATTTCCACTTCACCCTCAGTTGAAATCAAGTGATCTTCTAAAGTCAAAGCATCGGCACGTTTTAAACCCTGAGCAGTCGGAAAACGGTGATTTTCAGAACAACAAATATTCTCCCCCACTTTCAGCGTGATGACAATCCCCGATTGTTGGCGGGTTTGAAAGCGATTTTTGATCGCTTTATATTGCCCATCGCTACCCATCACCTGATCTGACAAGCTAATGTCTTTAATCTTTTTGATGCCCTTATCCGTCAAAATAGCGGTATCCTCTGCCAAACAAAAATAGGGCAAACCATACTTTGCCGTCATTTCAAACAGCAAATCCACATTAGGGCTATCCCACGGAAAATCAGCAGTCATATTGTAAGTGGGCAAAGGAAAAGTGAATATCCGCCCCTTCGCATCCCCTTCCGTCATCACCTCAATAAAGGCCCGATTAATCATATCCATTTCAGGCTGCAAATCGCCATAACTGAAAGGCATTTCTTCCCCGCCAAGATAAGGTACTTGATCACGCAAATCCTCTGGACACACCCAATCAAAAGTCAGGTTAGTAAAAGGCGTTTGACTATTACCCGTAATAAAAACACAGCCATCCCTACGCGCAATCCAATAACTTGAACGTGTCGTCGGACACCACACTTTACCCTGATACGGCACCTTTTTCGGACTCGTCAACTGAATTTCGCCAAAACGCTTTTTGACAAACGTAATCAAGTACGATGTCTTACCCTGAATCGTATTGTATTCAACAACTTGAGTGCCATAACCCACCAAAGCCGCTAATTCTTGAAAACCATCAACAATCTGCTTATCTTCAATTAGAAGACGGAAATGTTTTTTCTTAGTCTGTCCAGATCGATAGAGATCAATAAACCGCTTAATTTGCCTTTCTGAACACTGCCTCAAAATATCAATAGGCAATTCTTGTCGCAAAGCATATAACTTAATTAACTCATCTGAAATCGTAGAATCATCCCGTTCAATATGCCCCGCTGCTGGTATATTAAAAGACGCTTGAGCTTCAAATAAAGCTTCAGCCTCCTCCACAAAAAACGTTTCTTGATTATCGCTATCACCGAATCTCAACACCCTATGATTAGGTGTGAATAACAACTCCTGTAAATGATTAGATAAAGCAATTAACTCACCGTCAAAATCATATTCATTGATAGCCAAGATTTCATCATCAATAATCGATCCATCTTGAAAACCATAAACCTGATCCGATATCGACAGCGCCTCTTTAGACTTCCAACCCGATTTCGTTAAAATCTCAGTATCCAAAGGCACACAACCCCAGCGGGAAGGAACATTCAAGTTATAAATCAATTCTTGAATACACTGTTTAACGGTTCGATAAGATAAATTATCTTTTCGCACAAAAGGGGCCAGATAAGAATCAGTCGAACTAAAGGCCTGGGCCCCTGCCCACTCATTCTGCAATGTCCCTAAAAAATTCACCATCTGCCCAATCGCACTGGATAAATGTATAGGCGGTTTAGCTTCAACCTTACCCGGAATCCCATTAAAACCTTCGGTCAATAAAGTGCGTAACGACCAGCCAGCACAATAGCCACTCAACATATCCAAATCATGAATATGCATATCGCCAGCGCGATGGGCCTCAGCGATCTCAGGGGCATAAACTTGATCAAGCCAATAATTCGCAATGACTTTACCCGATACATTTAAAATCAGGCCCCCAATAGAATAGCCTTGATTCGCATTAGCATTCACACGCCAATCAACCCGTTTAAGATATTCATCAACCGATGCCGCGACATCAATGAAGGTTTTACGATCAGTATCAACTGGTTGTTCATTTTCACTCACGAGAGCCGAATGGCTCTTATTTTCTTTATTTTTCATAGTGTTATAGATTAAAACAGGCAGGGATTGGGAGAAAGGAAAGGGGGCGTTACTATAAAGAGATGGCATTTTTTTGTCAACCTGAATACTATCAAAGACTTATGAACGGGCATTGCGGAAACCCGTTGAAAAAACGACATATTTTATGAGAGGATTCACCTAAAAATAAAATCGTTATTATGGCGAATGTTTATGATTTATATCAGAAAAAATTTTTTAAAGCAGTTTTTCGTCTAAACGATTGATATTAAAAGCATTTAAAAAAAATGATTTGAAATCAAAAGAGTACAAAAAAAACGGCCTAACCCCTTTAATAATCTAGGCCTATAGACTCAATTGATATATATCAAATGTTTTTTTAATTAACTATGCTATTTTTATTAATGAATTAATAAATAGTACAGCGGATTAACGAAATAAACGGATTTCTTGCTTGCCCACCATCATCGTATCATCGTGATGCATGCAAAATAAATTTGGAACGAAACTTGCCTTGGCAAAATAAATTTTGCACTCCACTTGCAAAATAAATTTGGAACGAAACTTGCCTTGGCAAGCTTTTTTGTATTTAACCTAATCTAAAAATGCTATAAACTATAATGAACAAACTTGAAAACCTATCTCCTCAAGAAATAGAGGCCAAAATTTTTCAGATAAAGCACTCCGAAAATTTTGCCGAAGCTGTTGCTTTAATAAAAACCTTATATTCAGAATTAGAACATCAAAAACAAAAAGCCGCGCTCAGTGATTTGACGCTAGGTATTTCACATGAACTGGGACAACCCATTACCAATATTCGCTACACAGTTCAATATTATAGAAAATTATTTGAGAAAACGATGAATCTCGATCTCGTTTTCAAGATTTTTGACTCCATACTTGAAGAAACAGAACGTATGGGTAAACTCATAAAAAGGCTGGCTCCATTAACCTCTAGTCAAAGTATTATTGAACCATACAATTTAATGACTATTATTCAAAACCGAGTGAAAGCTGAAAATATACGTTTACAGCATTTCAAAATTCAAGTCAAAATTTCACCCTCAACACCCATCTATATGGTAGGTGATGCGGTAAAATTTGAACAATTGATCAGTAACCTGTTATTTAATGCCATTGATGCCATTGCTGAAAAAAAACAACAAGAGGATAATCAAATCAATATTCAAGTGACGGGAAAAGACGATGAAATCAACATCATTTTCAAAGATACCGGCATTGGCATTTCAGCGAAACATCAGCATAAAATTTTTGAGCCTTTTTTCACAAGCAAATTACCGGACAAAGGCGAGGGACTTGGGTTGTTTATTGTCTGGAATATTTTGAAAATGCAAGGCGGCCAAATTAGTTTAGATACTCAATATCAGGAAGGCGCTCGTTTTTTGATATCCATGCCTAAAAATCAATCTGAAACAAAGGAAACCTTATGATAAAAAACACCATTTTATTGGTTGAAGACGAACCCAAAACGGGAGAAATGCTGAAACAAGCCTTGGAATCTGAAGGCATTGAGGTGATCTGGGCAAAAGAGGGGAAATCGGCATTGGATAAAATGGAAAAGGGAAAATTCGATATCATTATATTGGATATCAAATTACCCGAAATATCGGGAGTAGAAGTGCTTGAAGGCATTAGAAGCGTAGATCGCTATGTAGAAGTAATGGTTTATAGCAATTACCAAGAAGCAGCAGTGATGAAAAAACTGATCAATATAGGCATAGACGGTTATATTACTAAGGGTGCGGATGCCGATTTATGGCATACTGTAGAACAGGTGAAAGCGAGGTTGAATTAATGAACAAAAACAAAGTCTTACTCATAGAAGATGAAGAGAAGACGGGTAAAATGCTTATAAAAGCCATGGAATATGAAGGTATTGATGTTGTTTGGGCAAAAGAGGGCAATTCAGCATTGGAGCAGGTGAAAAAGGAAAGGTTCGATCTGATTATCTTGGATATCAAACTACCAGACATTCATGGCGACGCATTACTTGAAAACATGAGAAGCATAGCACCGTATATCCGAGTCATTATCTATAGCGTAGAAATGAACGCAACTGTGATGAAAAATTTGATCGAAATAGGCGTGGAAGGATATATCAATAAGGGTGTCGATACGGATTTATGGGAGATAGTAGAAAAGGTGAAAGCTAAATTAGCACCTTTTTCAACAGCAGAGCGTTCTCATTTACTTGAGGCACTTCCCAAAGGCCTGTTCCGTGATAACCATCTGCATGAGGAACCCTGAAAATGCCCGCATTATTTTTACTGGATACAGATACTTATTATCTTCTCTTTGAGCCAGAACAATCGGTATCCTATACTCATCTGATGCAAAAAATACGAGTTGGCACAATGATATCCTTTTACATTTCTGAAATCACCTCTTTGGAAATCCATTCGGTGTTAGGAAAGCGTCGTAGACAACCCTCTCAACCACAACATCATCAATGTGAACGGCAAATTATCGAAGGGAGTCAAATGACAAAATGTTCAAACACTTGGATATCGCCTAGTTTTAAGAAATTGAAGCCAAAAGTATTCCGAGAGATGCAGAAATTAATTTCTGATATAGAAGCACAACGAGGTGATATTCAAGCGACTATTTTGAAATTAGAAAGTGCTACCATAGAAAAAGGCAGACAACTTTTGATGAAATATGCCGCCAGTTATGACTTTCGTTCACACGATGCTTTGATAGCTGGCACTCTCCTTGTTGCTAGAGAAGTCCAAGGGCTAGATTTAACACTGGTGACTTCCGACAAAAAATTTCAGAATGTTTTAAGAGAAGAAGCGATTCCTTTTTATGATCCGGCAAAAGCGAGTGTTTAGTCGAGTAGCTGGGAAAACGTGTTTACCGAAATTTTATACTCTGTGACACTCTGTGTTGAAAAAATAATTCAAAAAATACCATACAAAAAATATTGTAAATATGTCAACAACCCTTTTCCGCCAGGCCCTATCGACGCTACTCAACAGTGCCATCGTAGACTATTTGGCCAGCGTTACGAATACCAAAAAGGCCGTTGATTTATTGAAAGCACATTTTACCTTCACTGCTGCTGAAATGGCTCAGCATTTTCAAGACGGTTATGGTTATGCCTTAACATTCGTTTATCCCAGTAATTAGCTTCGCTGAACGCAGTTTCGCTGTACTCAATTAAAAAAGGAACCACAACATGTTAATAGATTTTCGTCTGGAATATTGGATAGAAGACAATTGGTATGTCGGGCATCTTAAAGATGTACCTGGTGTTTTTAGTCAAGGTGAAACCCTTGAAGAATGACAAGAGGATATTAAAGTTCTCATGTTAAGCCTTTAAAAAGAGGGATAAAGACAAACAAGCAAAACTCGCCTCAAAAGCTTGGAAAATAGGTACGGTTAATGAGTTTTTAGAATTAACGCTGGCTGAGGCAACTTATATTGAATTAAGACTCGCAGCAGAATGGTGGGCAAGCGGGCGGGAAGAGATGAGCAAGGAACAAAAATCATGGCGCCCGCTACCCTACTACGAGGTTATTTAATAGCGTTTTCCGATTGAATACAGTACACTCATACCCAACAAATCTAACCGCAAAATAAATTTGGAACGAAAAGAGGGCCGCAAAATAAATTTTGCACTCCCAAAAGGCCGTAAAATAAATTTTGCACTCCCAAAAGGCCGCAAAATAAATTTTGCATTCCCAAAAGGCCGCAAAATAAATTCAAGGGGCAACCACAAGGGATTGCCCCTACGAACCGCCCGTAGGGGCAATCCCTTGTGGTTGCCCATCTTCTTGGTTGTTTCTTTTAATTAAAATACCTGAAAATTTATGGTTCAGTACTTAAGGAAAGGAGGCTGCTACATGGTGGGCAAGCGGGCGGGAAGAGATGGGCAAGGAACAAAAATCATGGCGACAGCGATCCCACCCTACGAGATGAACTGTGAAAAATAACTCATTTACACAAAAATCTTTAAGAGTAATAGAATGGGAAAGGCTTTCTACTCATTCGATGCCACCTACTTTGGCTTTCAAATCCTGTTCAAATTGTGCCGCTTGTTTGCAAATACGTTTAACGTCTTCCCAGTTGTCTAATACGACTGGTATCAATTGTTGATAATCTCGCCGAGTCTTTTTGGGTTTACCGTCTTTTCTTTTTAACAAACGACGAGGGTTTTTATAGCGTTGATTGCTGATAATCATATCCGGCTTATTCACACACTCAAGTGGTTTATCAGGCGGATCATGATAAGCGGTTTGAATATCGTGTGCTGCCAGCACCCACGCTTCAGTATTATCAGCCGGAATACAGAACACTAATTTCTCATCAATCACAGGTTCACCTAGCCAAGTCATAACACATTGCGCCAGTGCTTCGCAGGTATCTTGAACGGGAGGGCAAGGCTTGGCACAATTAATCTCACGCCACATGCAACGTCAGCATCAATATGAATGATCAATAAGTCCAATTGAAGAAAATGCGCTTTGAGTTTTTGACCCTCACAGCTCTGACACCAAGCACGTACACCTTTCCAACCGCCACCATACACACCAAAATCACCAGAATGACCCGTTTTGGACTGTTTAGGTTGGAGTTCAAGATAATGATGTTCAGTTTGAAGCAGTTGGTTGATTAATAATTCTATTAACAAACTGTCAGTCGGGCCTTCTGCAACAATCCCAATCTTCAATCTTTTCATAATCTTGGCACACCACCTAATAATCCCATCACCCATAAATCGGAGAGTGTCAAACCTTGTTTGCCTTTATCTAATAATTCTTCTGTGATTGTCACGCGGTTTATCGTGGTATAGCCGTTAGGATCACGATCTATCGCAAATAAACGCACTCTTTCATCAAGTATATCAATACCATCTAACACTAAAGGATTATGAGTCGTCAAAAAAGCGGTTGGTTGACGGGGATTAGCAAACATCGCTTGACAAAATAAATCAGCCGTTGCGCGTGCTAAACGCGGATTTAAGGCTTGATCAAAATTTTCGACGGCAAAGAGGCGCGGTGCATGAGGATGCATGGCTATCGTCAACAGAAATAAGACATAAAGGCTGCCTTCACTGGCATCATAAGCGGTCAACACATTATTCTTTTCTGACATAAAACGATCCTTGAAACGAATCACTTTTTGTAATCTCGGCACGACTGGAGAAAGAATTTGGGCATTAGCCGAACCTGCTGCAATCTCATCAGTCCAGTCCAGCATATCCAGTACATCATCTAAATCTAAATGACCGTATTTTTCATGATCTAAATCGACGATATCTTCAATAGCTTCTGCTAGTCGATTGCCAAAAAAACTAATGGGAAAATCGGTTTCGAGTGGCGTGATATCGGTGACTAAATCACGTAATGCGGGAGTCATTGGGCTATAAATCGCATAAGATTTCAGGGCCTCTAAAAAGTCTTGTAGGCGGTTATTTTCTACACGACGATAAATCGCCTCAAATCCAATGCCATGCTTGACTCCGAGATCAACGCTTGCTTTTTGATTCCTGTTATTCACCTCAGACGCTTGACTTTCTTCAGAGGGGCGATGTTGCATAATCAATTTATCATTCAAACGGAAATCTTCGGCTTGATAATACCAAGCTGAAGGCGATTGATTCGCATTTTCTAAGGTGACAGAATAGTCTAAGCTATCATTGCGCTGTTTATCCTGCCACCGGAAAGATAAATGAATTGATTGAGCTTCATGCCCTTTAAAGGCTGATTTATAAAGTTGTGGCGTTCCTAAACGCACCCCTCGCCCTTGCAAAGCACTATTATCAACTCTGCCATTCATGGCGGCGCTCAACATGCCAATTGCTTCTAAAAGGGCGGTTTTACCACTCCCATTCGCGCCAATTAAGACATTGATTTGTCCCGGCTCAAAGGCTTGATCAACAATGGATTTAAAGCCTTGAATATGGATTTTTGTTATGGGGTTCATTTGAATTGCCTCATTAAATCATGATCGATGAGTACAGCGAATGACGGGGATAAACGAATGAATTTGTGATATAGACATTCAGATAATGATTTTCAAATTTGAAAGGGCGATAACAAAGGTTCGCCCTTATATTGCACTCGTAGGGGCGAACATCAGTGTTCGCCCAATTTTCTGAAAATCTATAGAACGCAGATTGCGCTGATTATCATGATTGATGCTGATTCAGTATTTTCAAGGATTGATGTTTATTTAGGGAAAAATCTAATTCGTTTATCCTCGTAATAAGCTGTACTCAATTAATCTGTTGTACTCAATGTAAATAAAATCAAAGGATTATCACTATGTACCAAGGTATTTTTATTGACAATCAAGACAGCGCTCAACAGTTTGCTGGACTCATGTCAACTTCAGGATCGCATGGACTTCAGATCAGTTTTCAGAAACCGAGAGAATTGATGATGCTCGCTCAAGACATACTGGCCCATCGGCCAGACTTGGTGGCATTGGATTATCGTTTGGCGGATCCACAAAAACCGCTATCGTCTTACAAAGCTGGCGCGTTAGCACAATTACTGCGTGATGCGGTGATGGATACCGTCACTGAAGATTTTCCCATTATTCTCGTTTCTCAGCAAGATGAACTCAGCCGTTTCTTTGAAAATGTGACTGCCCACGATTTATTTGATTCACATTTTAGCAAAGAAACCCTCGCTAAGGGTAACACACAGAATCAGATTTTATCGCTGGTTTTGGGCTATAAAAAACTGATTCAATATTGGAATGAGCCAGAACGGTGGGTTAGCTTGTTAGACGTGACGCAACCAGAAAAAGTTGAAGTGGCTTATCAAGCCATACGTGAACTCGACAAGCTCAAAGCACCGCATCAAGTTGCCCGTGATATTTTGCGCTATCTCATAAACAGACAAGGGTTGTTGTTGGACAAAGATAACCTGCTGGCCCAACTCGGTGTGGCAAAAACGGGAAAAGATGTTGATGCCATACTTGAACTGTTGAAAACGGGTGAAGTGCTGTACACCGGTATTTTTAGTGAGGGTTGGACACGATGGTGGGGGCACCGTTTGCAAGATTGGGGAGACGAGTTATGTGGCGAGTCTTTGGGTAATATGACAGCCAAAGAACGGGTATCGTGTTTGAATGACAAATTGGGACTGGCATTATCGCCGGCTAAGTCACGTTGGCAAAATCATAGTGATGCCTTTTTTGGTTTTGCTTGTGCCTCTTGTCATCAACCAACAGAACGGGAATTTGCCGTCCTAGCTTACGATCCGAGTCCCTATCGTTTCGTGCAAAGAAAGTCCATCTGTTGGAAATGTGTCGAAACGGGCGAGTTTGAAAAACACGGTTTGGAAATTGATGATGGGGCAGAATTCATTGTTGAGAAAATCCGCAATGGCGAAATAAGGAGCGCAGCGTATTTAGGGCAGTAGGGGCTGCCCTTGCGTGTTCGCCCTGGTTTCCAAAAAAAACCTTGGCGTTGATTAGACTCCAACTAAAATATTTATTTTTAAAATTATCGTACAACGAATTAACGAAATCAACGTATTTTTTAGAAGGAGTCAGTTGATGGAGTAGTTGGCTTGGGCAATCCTAAAAGCCCTCATTTGAATCAATCCCATGAGGGCGATCCCAGTGCCGTCATTTGGGAACGAGGCAAAACCTTAAGGCTTTTTACCCATTTCCAATGACGGAAATTCAGCTGCATAGCATTTGATCCACTCCGTAGCCGCATCCTCACTACTTAAGTTTCGCCCTTGCCGTTTAAGCTGATTTCGATATTTTTCAATTTGACAAATCTGCTCTACCATGCGTACCTTGAAAGCGTCATAAGCATTTGTAATTTCAACTCCTACATCAAACTGTGTATTTTTTTTTTGACACCAAACAACTTTACCGGTGGTTTCAAATTCCGGATCGATTAATGGAATACGGATGCCAATAATAGTACCCGGTTGCCAATTTTGATTGGAACTAAATGCTAATCCACCTAAACTTATGTCATTCAAACGGGTTTTTTCACTGACCGAACAAGTCTTATGCAATAATTCTATTGGTATTTCAGTTGGGTGTCTGATAAATCGTCTCTGTTCTTTCATCACAATCTCCGTCATTGAACTGTCGTTCTTACTCATTTCTAGGATATTTTCAAAAACACACTTTATTCTTTAATATTAACTGATATTCATAAAAAATCAGGGAATGAAGTTAATCTAAAATCCGGCTTATGACGTTTTTTTTATCTCACGCAAAGGCGCAAAGGCGCAAAGCTGTCATGTCAAGTCATTATGCTTAGCTCGATGCGGCTTTGCGTGATAAAATAAATAATTAATTTTTCATTTGAAGTTATCAGTTATCAATAGACGGCTTAGCCCCTTTTATAATCTAAGCCAGTTGAATATGTTAATATGTGAACAGATATTTTTGCTATCTGGTTGCCCTTTTGAAAATAATGCTCTGAACATATATATCAGTTTGTCAAAAATTTTGCAAAGTTCACAGAGTATAACATTTGAGAAACCCATAAAATGAACAACTTGATCCCCAATAACAGTCCTTTTAATCTGGATAATGACAACGCTTATCAAGCCTGGCGGGTGCGTAAACTGGAAAATTACCCAAGCGATTTATCGCAATTAATCGTGGAAGTGAATGATCCACATCAATTAACCCATGCAGAGCATGAAGCCATCCAAGCACGTTGCCAAGTTGCCAATATGGCGATTTATGTCAGCCCCCTGAAAAATGAGGATAAAGCCATTCCCAAGAAATTGGGTGAACAATTTAATTTAACCCGCTTAGATAGCAATATGTGTGCGGATGATGATAGCATCACTTCCCTAACCGTCGCATCGAAAGGGGAACGGCAAACCTATATTCCTTACACAAATCGGCCTATTCATTGGCACACTGACGGCTATTACAATGAGCTTGATAAACAAATTTATGGCTTACTCTTGCATTGTGTGCGTTCTGCTCAAATGGGGGGAGAAAATGCCTTACTCGATCACGAAATTGCTTACATTATGTTGCGAGATGAAAATCCAGATTATATCCGCGCCTTGATGCTGCCTAATGTGATGTGCATTCCGCCTAATATCACAACAGGTGCCGAAGAAATTCGGCCTACCCGTTGCGGTACCGTTTTTTCAGTAACCCCTTCCGGTTATTTACATATGCGTTATACCAAACGGACACGCTCCATTACTTGGAAACAGGACAAAATGACGCAAGCGGCCGTGCGATATTTGGAAAATCGGTTAGACAGCGATTCACCTTATATTTTTCGAGGCACTTTGCAAACTGGACAAGGCCTGATTTGTAATAATGTTTTACATGATCGATCAGGCTTCACTGATCCAACAGAAGCGGATCAACAACGTTTGCTTTATCGGGCGCGTTATTATGATCGTATTGCAGGTACGGCATAATATTATTTATAACGCAAGAGGCGCAAGAGACGCATTTATCTTGACAGCGTCTGTTGCAAAAAAGCGCGTTTATTTTTTAATCGCTAGTTCACCAGTTGCATTTGACATAAAACCCGTATGAGGGCAGGGCTAGGGGAAAATATCAAACCCAATAATCACCCCGATTGCAGAACAACCCATTTTAAAATAACAACATGGTTTTATCAGATTACGTCAACACTTTTGGTCAATATTTATTACGGCGCTACGGCGAGCGAATACACAAACTCACAATCAATGCCAGTTTCACCTGTCCAAACCGAGACGGTACGAAAGGGCGTGGTGGTTGTACTTTTTGTAATAACGTTTCTTTTAACCCCAATGCGCGTCATCCCCCTTCCATAGCCAGCCAACTGGATAGCGGCCGTCAAGTGATTGCTAAACGCACTGGTGCGCGGCGTTTTCTGGCCTATTTTCAAGCGTATACCAATACTTATGCCGATCTTCAGTATTTAAGCACGCTCTATGAACAAGCCCTTGCAGAACCCGATGTTGTTGGTTTATCCATTGGCACACGGCCAGATTGCCTCTCAGATGAGGTACTTGACTTATTAGCCGGTTATCAAAAACAGGGTTATGAAATCTGGTTAGAATTAGGTTTACAATCTGCCTTTGATGACACATTAGAACGCATTCAGCGCGGCCATGATTTTGCAAGCTATCAACAGGCCGTCCAAGCTACCCGACAACGGGGTATTCCCATTTGCACCCATTTGATCATCGGATTACCAGGTGAAGAACGTTGGCATAACTTAACCACGCTAGATCGCGTTTTAGCACTTGGCGTAGAAGGATTGAAATTACACCCCCTACATGTTGTTAAACACACCATTTTAGCCAAGCAATGGCGAGAAGGCAGCTATCAACCCCTAGACTTTTCCAGTTATGTTTCCATTGCTGCCGATATGATAGAACGAACACCACCTGAAATCATCTATCATCGCGTCACCGCAACCGCCCAAAGAGACATTTTGCTCACCCCAAAATGGTGTCACCAAAAATGGGCCGTACTCAATGCCATCACAAGCGAATTACATCGCCGTAATAGTCAACAAGGCGCACCATTTAAATCAATATTTCACGCTAAAGTTTCGCTCCGCGAAACTTTAGCGTGAAATGGGTGGGTAACGTGTTTTTGTTGCCGGCCCCATTAATTTAAATAAATGTCGGGGGCAGGTAACGTGTTTTTAAAGCCCACCATTCCCCCTACGATTGTAATATCACGATTCTTTACCCATTGATTCAATTAAATTAAGATATACATTATGGAATTAGTCTGTCCAGCAGGTAATTTACCCTCATTAAAAGCCGCCGTTGATAACGGCGCAAATGCCGTCTATATTGGTTTTCGTGATGATACCAATGCCCGACATTTTGCCGGCCTCAATTTTACACGGGCCAAAATGGAGCAAGGTATTCGCTATGCCCAGGAACGTAATGTGCGTGTTTTTATAGCCCTTAACACTTATCCCCAACCCAAAGGTTGGAGTCGCTGGAGCGAGGCCGTTGATCAGGCTGCCGAATTAGGCGTAAACGCCCTGATTGTAGCGGATATAGGGGTAATGGATTACGCGACGGAACGGTGGCCCGATTTACCCCGACACCTTTCCGTACAAGGTTCCGCCACCAATTATGATGCGATTCGTTTTTACCATAAACACTTCGGCATTCGGCGCGTCGTTTTACCCAGAGTGCTCTCACTCTCCCAAGTGGAACATGTTGTCGAAAATAGCCCCGTCGATGTCGAACTCTTCGGATTTGGTAGCCTGTGTGTCATGGTAGAAGGGCGTTGTATACTTTCCTCTTATGCCACAGGGGATTCACCCAATACCTTTGGAGCCTGTTCACCTGCACACGCGGTAGAATGGCGTGAAACAGAAAAAGGCTTAGAAACACGTTTAGGCGGCATCTTAATTGATCGACGTGGTGCCGGAGAAAATGCTGGCTATCCCACTCTCTGCAAAGGGCGCTTTAATGTCGGTAAAGATACCTACTATGCCATTGAAGAACCAACCAGTTTAAACACTTTAGAAATGCTGCCAAAACTGCATTCAGCAGGAATCAAGGCTATTAAAATTGAAGGCCGCCAACGTAGCCCAGCCTATGTTGCTCAAGTTACCCGTGTCTGGCGAGCGGCCTTAGATGCTTGTGAACGCAATCCAAGCGCCTATACCCCTCAGGCCAGTTGGTTAGCCGAACTTGGTAAAGTCTCAGAAGGCACACAAACCACTTTAGGGGCTTATCATCGGCCTTGGCAATAACCCTTTTTTTTCCGTTATCCGTTATCCGTTATCAATGGATTCTATCGATTTTCAGGTATACTGCACATGGGCATAACACAACTTATGTAGGGTGGGTAAGTTTAGTTTGTTGCCCACCATTCTCATTAAACGAAAATGTAGGGTGGGTAACGTGTTTTTGCTGCCCACCACTACCCACTTCTTCATATTTTAATCGTGTACGGATCATGCGTAATTTTCCACCCCTCTTTGATGAGGGCATTTTTAACGGCATCATGGATAGTGTCTTTGGCTGGCATCTAAAAAACCTATTGATTATTTAGGAAAAGTACCACGAATATTATAATCGGGTAGCACAAATTTTAAAATCCACAACGAATTGAAGTTCCTTATGTTTCACATAAGGCTATTCACGTTTTACACCAAAGGGGTTATATTACGCTAGCGTTACACTAATGTAATATCCCGAAAAGGTTAAATGTGAATAGCCACCGATGAAATCGGTGGAACGTAATCGGTGGAACGTATTATACCATTGTGAAATGGTGGGATCGAAACGGCTTTGCATACCATACCTGACTGAATGCTATAACCGAGTACTTTGATTTTAAAATTCACAACGAATACCAAAGGACTACCTTCGTTTATTCGTTGTGAGCTTTTCGTCTCAAATACTCCTTTGTTAGTGATGGGTGTAGCGAAGTTCTATTTAGCCTATGCTTGCTCGACGCATTGCTTCGTTTCAGGACTGAAGCAACAAAGTTTGGGAATGAGAAAATCGCAGTTAAGCTAAACACATTGTTGTATAAGGCTGAATTTGTTCAATTTTCTCAGCGCAAGGTGAATGGTAAGCATCCCAAAGTTCAATCGCTAGTTGCAGATTTAACCACATTTCCGGCGTGGTTTGGGTAAATCGACTTAGCCGTAATGCCATATCCGCTGTAAGATCACATTTTTCATTAACCAATTGAGTTATTGTATGGCATGGAAGCCCCAAGGCGTTAGCCAGTTGATTTGGTGTGAGGCTTAATTCTTTTAAGATGTCTTCTTTAACAAATTTACCCGGATGGGTTGGTCTATTTTTTGGAATCATTATGTTATTACCTTTATCAGGTTATCCAAAGTGGAATCTATTTTAGTGATAATCTTCAAAATACACGTCTATAGCGTTATTGCTTTCTTCCCATATAAAGCTGATGCGCCACTGCTTGTTGACCCAAACAGCATAACGCTTTGGATTAAAACCTTCAAGTGCATGAAACTTATTTGAAGCCGGAAAATATAAATCTTCAATTTTTTGGGCGGCATTTAACAACTCAAGACGACGGCGAGCTTTTTGAGCTAATTTTTCATTGAGTTTCGATACGGGTTCACCGTTGAAGAGTTTTTCAGTTTTTCTATCACGAAAGCTTATAATCATAATTGACTTTTTATACTGTAAAAAACCAAGTACAACGAATTTTAAAATCCACAACGAATACCAAAGGACTACCTTCGTTTATTCGTTGTGAGCTTTTTGTCTCAAGTACTCCTTTGTTTGTGATGGGTGTAGCGAAGTTCTATTCAGCCTATGCTTGCTCGACGCGGAGCGTTGTTACAGGCATTCCCAAACAGAGTTTGGGAACGAGAAAAGCGAATTAAAAGCAAGGCTCTTTCAACTTGTTTTGGTGGGGTTCAAAGTCGCTCGACTCACCCTACGCTCGCCAAATTTAAGTATGAACGACTTCAAATCCCTCTCTGAATTTTTCTGCTATATAGCCAACTCTATCAACAATATCAGACACGGTGCGTATAGAATAAACGTCACCATCTATAGATAGAATAGCTTCTTCTAATAAAAGAAATTCCCATTCTACACCATCTGTTATAATACCATATACTCTATCCTGCCCAAATTTTTTTAGGGTAGCGTACATTTCAGCTAGACACTGCCCCAAACCATCAGAAAGGCTACTTTTCTTAACTTCAACAACTGAGACTATAGGGTGTACAAAATCTCTTATATCAAGAGTTAAAGCACCATCATATTTACCATTTAATTGGTGCGGTAAGTTAGGCGTTTTTTCTTGGTTAATCTCCAAAACCGGTTCAAAGAAAATACCTAATTTGTAGACTTTGCAGGCTTTCCACAAAACATGGGATACTAAAAGGCTGCTTCTGGTTGCTTCATTATCCGATTTAGAGATTTTAATACGTGATAACATATCTTTTACATCTTCTTGAAGAGGAGCATAATTTTTACCACTAGACTTAAAATTAGTAAATAAATCCTCATGTTCGCAAATTTTTATGTTAAAAAAAACCTCCAACTCACTAGCCATATAATCTTTATATTCGCTAAATGCCATAAAAACTCCTTGTTAGAATATTATGGAGTCCAAAGCTTCAGCATCATCTGTTTACAAATCTAAAGTTTTGTACTCCAAAAAATATTAAATATCTGATTCCCACGCGCCAGTGTCGTCATTACCCATACACTGGGAACGAAAATAGGGGACTTTTCTACAATTTATTGGTAACATCATCTGTGAAAATAAATGTGGTATGTACCCTATTATTTTATTAAGATTAGCAAAAACATAGTACAACGAATTGACGAAATAAGCGAATTAAAAGCAAGGCCCTTTCAACTCGTTTTGGTGGGTTTCGCTATCGCTTTACCCACCCTACGCTTGCTCTGACCCCAATTATTTATCCAAATACTTCGCGGATTACATCTGGACGTTGTTTGGCGATTTGAATAAGCGATATAGCAGTACGACTTGGTTTGCAACAACTTTGTTTCCGATCTTGAAGTGTATGAGTTGAAACACCGAGTAACTCGGCAAATCTTGATTGTGATAACCCGACTTTTTGACGAGCTTCAACAACTGGCGGTAATTCAACTGTCCTTACATGACCAACCTTACCAGCTTTTATATCGCGCACTGCATCTAAAGTTTCTTGCCATATATCCCGTTTCAAATCACGTTCAATTAAGTCTATTTCATTCATAACCATCTACAAGTTCCTCTTTCAATGTTTTGAGAATATGTGCTGGAATATTTTCTTTCTTTGATTTTGCGTAAAGAGTTAGCAACCAAATAAGTCCATTACCTAACTGAATAAAGTAGACGATCCTGATTCCACCTCTTTTTCCTTGCTTTTCGTCCCCACCTAACTTTTCGCACTCCTCCTGAACCTGGGACAACATCACCAGCATAAGGGTTTTCAGCTAACCAAGCCGCAAATTCACCACGTTCATCCTCTGACCCATAATCTGGCCATATATTTAGTAAATACTGGAGACTCAATGAGTGTTATCATTTTTCAAATTATACGTTATTACTGTATGGCAAGTAGTGCAATTCTTACACAAGATTACACAGTTTAGTGAGGATGTTGAAGTTTTTCCTAGGTTATCGCCACCATTGGTAACGATTTCAACGGTTAAAGTGGTGGTGGGTTTCGCTATCGCTCTAGCCACCCTACGCTTGCTACTCTATTTAAACAACTACCACATAGCATTGGATTGTCTATCGTAAAACCTTTGAGCTATTTTTTTATCTTTAGGCTTGTTTAATGTCTGTTTTGCTGAAATCATTGCCTTTGAATAATAACGGTTCTTCTAAAACCTTTGCCAAGGCATAAGAAAAACAATCACCAAAGTTTAAACCGGCTGGATGTCGCCCTTTCCCATAAATACGAAATGCAATACGAGCAGTTTCCGCTTGTTCCAAAGTAACGGGTTCTATTTTGACTTGCGCTTTTAACAGTAATAAATCCAGTTTACGTCCACCCTCTTCACCATATCTGGATTCAATCACAATTGAAGTTTCTAGTAATGAAGCGGCAGACATCAAGCGAATTGAATCACCTTCAATAGCGGTGGTAAAATGTTTTGCGTCAGGTTCATCACATAAGATAGCAATAACCGCTGAAGAATCAATAACCATTAATTTGTTACCCCATTGTTATTATAACCTAAAATTTCTTCAGGGGTACGGTTATCCAAGACGGGTAATGCGGCACACTCTTTACCAATTTGTAACAGTTCATTTGTTAAAGATATTGCCGCTTTTCGTTTTTCTTTTTCTGTCTTGATTCTTTCCCGTAAAGCGTTTAAAACCGCTTGTGTTAGGGTTTCACCTGTATAACTTGTCAGTTCTTGAATCAAGAGATTTGCTTCTGGGTGATTTATCGTTAATGCCATAGATTTTTTTCTGGGTAAATTGTGAAATAGTTAATGTCGCTGGATTGTATAGTACAATTAATTTGTGGTACTCTATTCAAACAAACAACCGCCACCGCATTTTGAACAAGATTACACTTCTTTACGGATTGTCAGGATTAATCATCGTTAATTGTCTGAATCAGAATTTGCAGAATTTTAGAATTAACAGAATAAAAAATAGTACAACGAATTTAAAAAATCACAACGAATGACTTAACACATTTTTCACTTTATTCGTTGTTTGCTTTTCAAATTCGTTGTACTCTTTATTCGTTGTTTGCTTTTCAAATTCGTTGTACTCCTTTATCTAAGTCATTCGTGGAACTCTATTCAAACAAATAACCGCCACTCATGAGTATATAGTACAGCGAATTACGGGCAGATAAACTAATAAACCTATAAAATCATGTCGGTTAAATTAATGATTAATTCGTTTATCCCCGTAATTCGTTGTACTCTTTTATCTAAGTCATTCGTGGTACTCTATTCAAACAAACAACCGCCACTCATCCAAAAAGCAGTAGTAATGGACTGTTCGACGCTGAGCGTCAAGGAAGACATTCCCAAACAGAGTTTGGGAACGAGAAAAGGGGTAACCAGAAATGGTGGGTTTCCACTTCGTTCCTACCCACCCTACGCTCGCTGCCCCCATTTATTTGAATGGTAAGTGTTAAAGGAAAGTTTGACATCACCAATTTTCACCAATTATTAGCATAACAAAAAGTCCAAAAGCGATACCAGTAAATCCGATTGTTGTAGCAAAATTAAGCATAGTCCTGTTATGTCTCCAAAGATATTGCCCCACCAATAATATAAACAACAAGATACCCGTAACTGTGCTTATGAACTTTCCTAAACGTAACACATAAAAAAAATATTGTCATTGGTATAAAAAAAACTCCAAAACCAATAAAAATCAGTCCAATTATCATGGCAATATAAGGTATTGTTTGACGATTCATCCATAAATATTGACCCAAAAATAAAATCGCAAGCAAAATACCATAAATTGCCCCGTTTATTTCTCCATATCCTAAGCTTGTAAGGGTAACCAGTGGTATAAGATATATTCCAAAACTTATAGCAATTAACCCCGTTACCATAGCACTATAAGGTATAGTTTGACGATACCTCAGTAGATATTGTCCTAACAATGAAAGAGGAAGAAAAATACTCACAATGGCACCAAGTGTCTCCTTACCAGCATTAAAAGCTTTGCCAAAAATGAGGCCTAATCCACCTAAAAAACATGCTAATATGAAATACAACTCCAAAGCAATACAAATAAGCCCAATTATCATGGCAATATGGGATATAGTTTGACGGTGTCTCCAGAGATATTGCCCTATTAATAAAATGGATAGCAAAATGCTAATAATAAGATCAATTACTCTTACCGGGTTTGGCTCATATATATTTGGCTGATATACATATTTATATTGATCTGGCAACAAACTCAAGTTTAGTAAATCAAAAATAGTACTTGAAATACTTGTTATTAGTACGCTTATTAGGCCTATTAATGCCAGAGAAATAATAATCACGATCTGTTTAACAGAGATTCCAATTTCTTGAAATTTCGCTTCTTGTTTTTTTATTTGCAGTATGGTCCGTTTATCATATCTTGATATTTGTAGCCACTTTTTGGTTATTTGGATATATTTTTGGAAAAATGTCTGGTCGTTTAAATATGTTTGTTTTTTCTCTTGTTGTTCTCTTCCTTCTTCAATTTGATGTTGGGGAAATTCATCTTTTTGTCTTTGTTCAGTTTTATCAGGGCCTTTAATAACTTTTAAATCATTGAGCAATTGTTTAGCTGAATCAGGACGCTGTTTAGGTTCTTGTTCAACACAATCACCCAACAAATCTCGTAACGCCTCTACCTTTGGCAAATCCCGTTCCCGAACATAACGCGGATTCTTACCCGTAAAAAAACGCGACATTGTCATCCCAAAAGCAAATACATCACATAACACCCCCGGCTTACCATATTGACTAAAACCCTGTTGCTCAGGACACGCGTAATCCAAAGTGCCAAATATCGCTTGCCCAAATTGACTTAATCCAGCACGACTTTGTTGCATCGTCATCGCCTTTTGCTGCAATGATGGCACCACCTGAGACAAACCAAAGTCAATAATTTTGACCGCTATTTCATTATTCGTTTGGTTCAACAAAATATTCGCTGGCTTCAAATCCAAATGACAAATACCCGCAGCATGAGCAATCTGCAAACCATTAGCGATTTGTAACCCCACCTGTAAACCAGTCTCTAAATCCAGCGGGCCATACTTTTCCAACCACGCTTCACCATCTATCGCATCATCAATATACGCTGTGACAAAATAAGCCCGTTCCCGTTTAATCGTATCAGCATAACCAATATCTAACGGTTCAGGAATATAATCACCGGCAATGTCACGCATGGCAAATGGTTCTTTGAACACTTCGTCAAGCCTAGCCTTGGGATGTTCCCAAAAACATTTGACCACAACTCGTTCATGTTGAGCTAAGAGACGATTTGAATGATTATGGTTTTGACACAAAAACACACAACCCATTCCGCCAGCACCCAATAACCGTTCAAGCGGATACTTCTGTAAATCATGCAAAGCATAGTGCGGATTAATCGCAATCGCTGCTTGCAAATTTTCCAAAGCTTCTGGGTAAACTTCGCGCCGCAACTGCACTTGAAACAAGTTAAAATAAGCAATGGCCCTTTCCGGTTTTTTATCTGTGTTTTCAATAATTTGGGTAAATAAACGTTCCGCTTGTAACAACTCCCCAGTTGAAGCCAACGCACTCCCCACGCTAAGAGACACGCGCCCATATTCAGGGGTTTGGGGTGACAACTGTTTCAATTGCACCATTGCCTCTCGAATCAACTGCAAACTATCCTGATTATGTTGCGTAAACTCATCACAGGCTCGCATTTGTGGTGATAAATGCAATTGCGCCATCAGTGCCGTGATGGTTTTTTCTATATCTCCTATAACTGGCGGCGGTGTTTCATTCTTATCTTTATCTAAATTGAACTCACCAATAAGTGCCTGAAACTGAATAGTTTTTTCATCAAAAAATCGGATGGCAGCAAACAAATGTTGTAAACCATCCGCAAAATCCATACACCCATCGACAATATTAATCACATATTCTTTAATGGTATTACCCACTTTAATATGGTCAACGATGTGATGGGGTAACATCTTCAACAATGAACTACGAGTACCTGTATCCCTAAGACTTGGACAGTCAAGCAATAGAGTAATTAAACGTTGCTTGTCGATTTGATTATCAGGTGTTGATGCGGAAGTGGTTTTCTCCTGCATAACTTCTTCATGGCTGATAGATTGTGATAACTCAAGAACTGATAATAAATCATCACGCTCAAGAACTCTTAAAGCTTCGGATAATTTTTGAAGTCTCTTATCATCTTCCTCTAACCATTCCAAAATGGCATGACATTCACGCCCTTGTGGAAATTGATTACGGCGAGGTGCTGGGATATCAAGACAAGTCGCTAAATCTTGCCAATCGTTTCCTAATCGACGACAAAACGCTATTTTGCTTTGACCTGAATACGACATAGTGGCATAAACTCCTAACTTACCTTGTTGTTTGTATTCAATAACTCAACTAAATCTTGGCGATCTAAATCGCCTAACGCTTCTTTTAAAGTGTGCAATTGCTTTCGTTCTTCCAACCATTCCCAAATGGCATGGCATTCGCGCCCTTGCGGAAATTGATTACGGCGGTGTGCTGGGATATCAAGACTGGTGGCTAAATCTTGCCAATCGTTTCCTAATCGACGGCAGAATTGGATTTTGATTTTACCGGATACCACTAATGATGTCTCCTTATCATTTGGTGTTAGTGTTTGAATATCGTTTTGATTTGACATTTTAGGTTGTGTGACAGAATCAATTTTTGATACGTTATCACTATACTGAGCAAATGCTATTTCAATTGCACCCTGTAACGACGCCTTTTCACTTAAGCGACTGCGTAAAAAATCTGCAAAAGCAGATTGTAAAAGCACTTCAGGATAAAGGCGCAATAATCCCCAATCCGCCATTTTTTCTAAGACTTTTTCCCAATCATTAAAGGGTAAATTCGCTAAAACGGTGTGTTGCTGTAGTCGCTGGCTATATTCCGATAAGGTATTGGTGTTAATAGCGAACTTTAACGGGGCTAAACATAATAGCAAGTTTTGTTCATTAGGCGTGAGCGTGTTGTCAATAAAATTGATGGCGGCCTGTAAAATACTGTGCTGTTTTGCCTCGCCTTGTTTATCTGTCTCCGTGATGGCTGTTTGTAAGGTGGATAACAGGGCGGTTTGTTTTTTCAATATTGCCTGTATCGCTATTTCTAATAACAATGGATTTTTTTCTAATTGTGAATATAAATTAGGAATGTCATAATCCCTATCTGAAATGTTATGACGCTTGAGCGTACTTTTCATTAAAATATTGGCTGAGGTATTGTCAATGCCGGTGAGTTTATAGACATTATCCTTAAAAGTGCCTTTTGCTAACCATTTCACTTTTTGCTGTGAACCTAGTAATATCAATAACTTACCATTATCTAAACGCATCAAAAAATCATGGAGGGCCGTTTGTTCTGATTTATTGATACATTCTAGCGCGTCAAAAATGAGCAGGTGCCGTTCCTTAATGAGGCGATTGACTACTGTACCCTGGGGTTTTTCGGTGCCGAATAAGGCTTGGGCTATGGTTTGTAATACTTGTTGCTGTGTAATCCGCTTTTCAGCATAACTGAAATAAAATACCTTATCGACTGTGTAGGTATTTTGCCACCACCAAGCTAAGTGGTGGAGTAAAGTCGTTTTGCCTATTCCTGTGCCTCCGCGTATTAATAAACTATTGCGCTGGGCGATTTGGGTTTCGATTTCTAATATTTCTAAGTCTCGCCCGATAAATTGATCCGGCGGTGCCGGGTTTTGATGAAAGGTGCGGGCATCATAAGCGTCGCGTTGTGTTTGTTCATCTGGGCGAAAGTCACGCAGGGGTAAAGAAAAAGTCGGGGTATTTTGATAAACGACGGGTATGATCCATTCTTCTAATTCAATCAGTTCATTATAGGTGCTGCGCCTTTCTTTATTATTATAGAGGGTTTTTCGCGCATAACGGATGGCGGTGGCTATGTCATGGTTTGATTGATTATGCCCTTCACCTTCACCGAATAAATGTTGATATAGGGTTTTCATAAAAAAGGTGGCGGCCCCAAGGGTGACGGTGTAGCGCATGGCTAATACCAACGGTACCCCCGCTTCCATAAATTGGCCACTCAAACTGGTTTCGGTGAGGCCGATTTGTTTGCCCGATTCACAGGCGTTGAGGAGGGTTATTGGTATTTGGTGTTGAACCAGTAGTTGGGCTAATTGAGTGGCTTCGATGGGATCGGCGCGATGATCGGCTTCGGTACTTTCCAGATAGATAACGCTTTTATTCTTCTCCAATAAGGCGCCGTGTACGTCTAGATGGATAATGTGATAATACCCAAGACGGGTACTCAGGTGATCTTTGAGGGCGCGATAGGTGCTGGGGCGCAAAATAGTGATATTCACGCGCAACTTTGCTTGGCGTAAACTTTCGACTAAGGGGGGATGGCACGATAATTAATATCTTTTTCCCGATGGGGGCGGGCTGTGATAATGAGTAAATTAATAATTGGTGATGGCTGGACGTTTAATACCTTAGTTTCTGATGTGTATTGACGAATGATAGGGATGTTTAAAGCGAGTGGTTGCAAATCATCTGGATCATGTAAAGTTTCCCAGGGCAAACTATGAAATGCGGGCGAGTTAGGCAAGCTAATAATCTCAATACACTGAATGCCGGTGTGTTTTTCTTGATCATAACGCCGCGTTAAGGCTCTATTACAAAACACTTGCTCAAATAATTGTGTACCACATTTTTTAATGCTGGCTGCAACTGATTTTGCCCTTTCCTTGTCTTCATCATCAGGATCATGGGGGTATTCTTTAAAATACCATTCTAAATCAGATAGTTGCTCATTTGTGCAGGGATTATTGATGGTACACTGAAATTCGTCTTTGTTGAAACTGACGGTTGCTTGGTATTCGTTTTGAGTGTTATTGGGTTGTTCGCGGATGGTGATGGTTGTCATGGTTTTGTATTGTAGTTCAGAAGAATCATTTTAAAAATAAATTTTGCACTCCAATCGCCTTGATGCAAAATAAATTTTGCACTCCATTCGGGCCGAGGCAAAATAAATTTGGAACGAAAAGCGGCCGCAAAATCAATTGGGTTTGAAAATTGGGCAACAAAATCAATTTTGGCGAATACATAAGGGCGAACACACAGGTTCGCCCCTACGAAAATGACGTATTTATTTTACTAATTTAATGTGTATTCCATTAGCAATATTGGCAAAATAATGTAGGAAGCCAATCCACAAGAGGGTGGTTCCTAGCATTTCTAATTCTTCTTCAATAAGTTTGATGGTATGTGAAACGCCATATTTTTCTTCAATACCTAAACTGTCTTTTAGATAAAGATAAAAATCATCTATGTTTTCTAATCCTTCTGTAAAATCAATTCCTTGCGCTATTATCCAACATCCAAATCCTAACACAAGATAACGAGTTAGATTGTGCTGCCAAAAAGCTGTCCATAAAAATAGGGCGATTAGCAATCCACAAACGGCAAAAAATGGCGCAATAAAGGCGTGCCAAGCAAAAGAAGGATTTTTTAATAGAATTCCAATAAGCCCACCCCATTCTTCTTGACCATTTTTGCTAATCATGCGTTCAATGGCGCCTCCAAGCTTTTCATGGATTTCGGCCATATCATCAATTCCTATCCATAAAAAAAACATCCCAATTAGAATCCATATCCATAGTTTTAACCTTGAAATAGAGGGGGTTTGGATGCTTGCAATGAGGAAAACGGTTATGCCTAATGCTTGAGCTTGCATGGCTGCGAACCATGTGGGTATTGAATTTTCACGCGCTATGTTCCAAATTCTACGAATGCTTTTGTCTTCAAAAATATCTTGGTAGTTGAAGACGTAATCACAAATTATGAGAAAAATTTGCGCTAGTATGCATGAGATAAAGATTATCTTTATCCATTGCTGCATGTTGATTGTTCTGATATTTTCTTCTGTCATAGTGAATGATGAAGGATGAAGGATGAATGAATTTGACGCGCTTTGACGCGCTTTGACGCTAAAGTTTAATGAGCGGGAATGGTGGGCAACAAAAAGACGTTACCCACCCTACAAAAAAGAGACGGACTTGGACAAACTATTGATTAAGATAAGTGGTAGTCTGTACCACAATAGGGGCATTTGATTTTGCCTTCTGTTGCTTGTTCGATGGGCAGAAAGACGCGAGGATGTGAATCCCATAAACTCATGTTTGGCATTGGACAATGCAGTGGTAAGTCCTTTTTAGTTACTTGGGTTTGTTTTTGAGCGTTTGGCGTGGTTGTTCCGGTTTGAAGCATAAGATTTTCCTTTTCATCGGTTGAGGCTATTTTCAAATAAAATTATTGATATATTGGGCAACCACAAGGGATTGCCCCTACCCTGATATTTATATCGTGGGCAACCACAAGGGATTGCCCCTACCCTGATATTTATATCGTGGGCAACCACAAGGGATTGGCCCCTACCCTGATATTTATATCGTGGGCAACCACAAGGGATTGGCCCTACCTTGATATTTATATCGTGGGCAACCACAAGGGATTGCCCCTACTAAACAAATGTTAACCATTCTTTGTGTGTGTTATGGCGGCCATGCACGATATCAAAATAGAGTGTTTGTAATTGCTCTGTGATGGGGCCGCGTGTGCCGGCACCGATGGTGCGGCCATCTAGTTCTCGAATCGGTGTGACTTCTGCCGCTGTGCCGGTAAAAAAGGCTTCGTCTGCTATATAGACTTCGTCGCGGCTGATACGTTTTTCGCGTATTGTTAACCCTAATTCTTGGGCTAGGGTGACAATGGTGGCGCGGGTGAGGCCGGCTAGGGCGGAGGTTAAGTCTGGGGTGTAAAGCATACCTTGGCGCACTATGAAAATATTTTCACCACTGCCTTCGGCAACATAACCTTCGGTGTCTAGTAATAAGGCTTCGTCATAACCAGATGATAAGGCTTCTTGTAAAGCGAGCATGGAATTTAGATAGTTACCCGTGGCTTTGGCTTTACACATGGTGATGTTGACATGGTGGCGGGTGTATGAGGAGGTGTGTATGCGAATGCCTTTTTCTATGCCTTCGGTACCTAGATAAGATCCCCACTGCCATGCGGCAATACTGGTATGAACTTGCAAATTATCGGCGCGTAACCCCATGCCCTCTGATCCGTAAAAACATAAGGGGCGAATATAGGCGCTGTCTAAACCGTTTTCGCTTACTGCGGCACAAATGGCTTCATTTATGGTTTGCTTGTCATAAGGGATACGCATGCCTAAGATGTGTGCTGACTCAAACAAGCGTTGGGTATGATCTTGTAAACGAAATATCGCTGTGCCTTGATCGGTTTTGTAGGCGCGTATTCCTTCAAATACGCCCATGCCGTAATGTAATGAGTGTGTTAATACATGTATTTTCGCTTCGCGCCAAGGCACCATTGCACCATCAAACCAAATGACTCCATCGCGATCTGCCATTCCCATTATGTTGTTCTCCTTTTTTCAGCTATCATATCAGTTGTCAGTTATCAGTTATCAGTTATCAGTTGTCAGTTCCACGCAAAAGTTTTTGCGCGCAAAAACTGGGGCAAAGAACCGAAGGTGGGCTACGCTAAATCAGTTATCAAGAACTTTGGATTTGAGTTATAGAACGCTGATTAAACTGATTGTCATGATTAATACTGATTAAAAAAATCAGCTGTCAATCATGATAATTGATAACTGATAACTTTTAAATCATAATGATAAGGGTTGTCTATAAGATTTCACGCCAATATTTTGACGTATAAATAGATTTAAATCTAGTAGCACTACGTTCTAATCCTTTCATAAGCAAACAATCCTTGTAGTTATAACTAATGGCGATTTTTTTGCACTCAGAATAGAGTCTGTTTAGAATGCCAATTTGTAGTAGTCGTTTATTTCTTGATTCGCTACGCTTAACGACGTTTTGTTGTACTGTTATGTCAGAAAGAAGAATAAAAATAAGTAGTTGATTTTGTTAAATATTTTTTAATGTTCAGTTGTTCAGTTTTAGAGGTCAATATGGGTGAAATGAGTGTTCAATTGTTCAATTTTAAAATATCAACTAGGGGCCAATGAGTGTTCAATTGTTCCATTTTCATAAGATTTTAATGGAAAAAGGAAAAAAATTGGATAATAAAGAAGTTTTAATTACTTTCGAAAAGTTGGAGAGTAAAAAGTTAGTGATGGTGGGCAGCAAAAAGACGCTACCCACCCTACAAGGAATGGTACTTTCATTAAATGTTACCAACAAAACGGTTAGGGATAACTATTTAATTAATAATGGCGTTCACAAATTGGAAGGGAATAATTTTATATGAACGCTTGAACAATCTGATTTTCTAAATGACTGAATAGGATATTTTAAATGATGAATATTGCGACAAAAACTATTTTTTTACCCTTGTTAGCAACTATTCTACTGTCATCTTGTGCCACTGATAGTGAACCTCAATTTGAAAAGCTTGAAGTGGAGCCGCCTTCGCCGAAACAGCAGCAATACATTCATATCACAAAGCAAGATGCTACCCTGATTGGACACAAAATTTGGATGAATGAAGGGGCGGCTAAGGTTTCAAATTTGACGGTTTGGAATAAGGGCGAGACGTTTGCCTCTCTCGGTATTGGTCATTTTATCTGGTACCCGGTAGGCCAAGAGGGGCCTTATGATGAACAATTTCCGGGTTTACTCAAATTTTTGCAACAGCAGCGTATTGCGCTGCCTGAGTGGTTGCAAAGTATACCTGATTGTCCTTGGGCTACTCGATCTGCCTTTTATAATCAGATCGATACTGCGAAGATGGTTAGCTTACGCAATTTGCTGAAAAACACGATTTCTCAGCAGGTGGAGTTTATTATTAAACGCTTAGAGCAGGCTTTGCCGAAAATGATGGATGTTTTGTCTACCGAAAAACAGCGTACTCATGTACGTGAACAGTTTTATCGCGTGGCAGAACAACCGGCAGGTGTTTATGCTTTAATTGATTATGTGAATTTTAAAGGCGAGGGCACTTCTCCAAAAGAGCGTTATAAAAGCGAAGGTTGGGGATTACTGCAAGTATTAGAAAATATGTCTGGTACTTCGGATAAGGTTATGGTTGAGTTTGCTCAGGCCGCTGACAAAGTATTGACGCGCCGGGTAGACAATGCGCCTAAGGATGAATCTCGTTGGTTGCCGGGGTGGCGAAATCGTCTTAAAACGTATACTTACGAGTTGTAAGTTCTGGGCGAACACGCAGGTTCGCCCCTACATCACGTCATGTAGGGGCAAACCCTCGTGGTTGCCCTTAATATTAGGAGGATGTTTATGAATATTGCTTTTAAAAACAGTCATTTAATGATGTTGGCAGCGAGTGTGTTAGTGGTGTCATCTTGTGCGACTAAAGCACCGCAAAAATCTGAACCTGAACTTGAACCGGAACAGGCAGTGCCTGTGAAGCCGGTAGAAAAACCGAAGCCTAAATATATCCAAGTTGCTGAACGTGATGCTGATCGGATTGGCAAAAAAATTTGGATGAATGAGGGTTCTGGCAAGATCAAAAATTTGACGATTTGGAACCAAGGCGAGAATTTTGCGTCTCTCGGTATTGGTCATTTTATCTGGTATCCAGCGGGTAAAGAGGGTTCGTTTAAGGAAACGTTTCCGGAACTGATTGTTTTTTTGCAAGAGCAAGGGGTTGAAATACCAACTTGGTTGCAAAAGACACCCCCTTGGAAGTCGTACACTGCTTTTAAACGCGACGAACAAAGTGCTGATATGAAACAATTACGCACTTTGCTTGTCAATACCATTCCTGAACAAGTGCAATTTATCATCAGGCGCTTGGAGCTGGCTTTGCCTAAGATGTTGGAAAGTTTGCCAACTGAGGCACAACGTACTCAAGTGCGTGAACAGTTTTATCGTGTGGCACAACAATCGGCGGGGGTTTATGCTTTAATTGATTATGTGAATTTCAAAGGCGAGGGCACTTCACCTCGTGAGCGTTATCAAGGGCAAGGCTGGGGGTTATTGCAGGTATTAGAAAACATGAGGGATAGTGACAATGTGATGGCTGAGTTTGCAGAATCTGCCGAATTTGTTCTTAAGCGTCGCATTAAAAATGCGCCTCCAGCCAGGAATGAATCTCGTTGGTTGCCTGGCTGGAAAAATCGCATTAAAACTTATACGGCTCCGTTATAAGGAAGCTTAAATGGGGCCGGCAACAAAAAACCGTTACCCACCCTACAAGAAAGGAAGCTTAAATGGGGCCGGCAACAAAAAACCGTTACCCACCCTAC